>Ga0116228_10002790_pt1 | contig 15185 bp, 13 predicted proteins | sample S1TSphfallax_2_FD_89694 | JGI IMG/M metagenome (GOLD analysis project Ga0116228, IMG submission 89694) | Host-associated microbial communities from peat moss isolated from Minnesota, USA - S1T2_Fc - Sphagnum fallax MG | ecosystem: Host-associated > Plants > Peat moss > Unclassified | place...
CATATTGGGCATCGACAGTCCCGGCATTGATGATGGCGCCGTTCGCGGGGGATAGCTGCCCGGCTGCATAATTATCGTCCTGGGCGGCTAAATCGATCCCGCCGCCGTATTCGGCTTCAACCGTTCCGTTCGCCTGATTGTCAATCGTTGCGGCGCCAATCACGAAGATCGCGTCGCTTGATCCGGTATATGTCGAACTGCCGATGGTGCTGCTGGTTAGCGTTGCCGTCGCATCCACAAACCCGTCATTCGAGATTGAGCGGACGCTGGTCACCGTGGCCTGGCTTGGCCCCGGAAAGCCGATGAATATGCCCTGCTGGTATCCGATGATGGCGCCGGTGTTGCTGACTGTGCCGCCGGTATTGAGGTAGACGCCGTAGCCGCGCGACGAGGTGATGGTGCCCGTGTTGGTTACGGTGCCGGGGTCGTTTTCAATGACGATGCCGACATGGTTGCCGGCGATTGAGCCGTGGTTCACCACCGTGCCGGCGGCTGCGAGATAGACACCGACACCGATCTTGGGGAAACCGTTGGAGAAATTGCCGTTAATGTTGGTGCTGCTGTAGGCTTGCACGGTACCGGAATTTTCGACATAGCCCACATTGGAGAGCGGCGTGCCATTATTTGAGTTGGCGGAAAGGTCGATACCGATCTGGGAGGTGATAGTCCCATTCTGCATGTTATGCACATCGGCCAGTCCGTTTTGTGTGTAGATGCCGGCATTGCTCGCGGTGATCGATCCGGCGTTCACAACCGTTCCTGGCATTTGCAGTTCGATGCCCACGCCGAAATCGCCGGCGTTGGTATTTTGCAACGCGTTGGTGGAAAATGCCTCGATCAGCCCGCTATTATGTACATAGCCCTGAACGGCACTGGTAATTGTACCGTAACCATAATGAATACCAACGCCGTTCTGGCCGAGAATCGTCCCGCTGTTGAAGACGACTCCACCCAAATCGGCATTGATGCCGACATAGGATGAGTTGGAGAGGGTCGCGCCCGTGCCAGTTGCGTGGATATAGCCGGCGTTTGTGACAAACCCGCCCCCCTGGAGGTTGACGCCGCCGAAAAACCCGGCGATGGCGCCGGCGTTTGTCACGGTGACGGCGCCTTCCTGGCCGCCGATGCCGTAGCTCGCCTCCGCAATCAGCGTCCCCCCGGCGTCATTTGAGATAAATCCGTCGCCAAAAATCTCAATCGCCCCGCGGTCATAGCTCGGCGAACCGATGATCGTACCAGAATTGTCCACGGTGCCGCTGGCGCTGGAATTACCGAAAATCACCACGCCAGCGCCAAGCGACCCCTCGATCAGCCTGGAATTTTCGACATAGGCATTGCCGGTGGTCTGGAACACAATGACCCCGCTGCCGCCCAGGATTGTGCCATTGTTCCTGACCGTCCCGACCGCACCGAGCAGAATGCCGACATCGGCAAGATTGGCCGGCGCCGCACCATGTGTCTCGATGATCCCGGTATTTGTAATGGTAAAAGCGCCGCTTGCGGGGCCGAACAGCGCCGCTTCGGCTTCAAACGTGACCAGCGTATTGTTGATGAGCGCGGTGTACTGGCCAACTGTTCCATAGGCGTTGATGGTGCCGGAAACGCTTACCCGCGGGGTGCCGGCGCTGAGGGTTTGGACTGTGCTGTAGGTGCCAGGCAGGTTTTCAGACAAAGCAGACTCCGCTCGCGGCCAGATTACGATTTTGACGCAATAATAACAATTTCGTGATGGACCCAGACTTTCTTTCTCGAAAACGAGGAAATATCAAGAAACTATAAATTGTAAGACGTTAGATTTCGCGCACGCTTTGGCTGTGGCAGGTTGCGGCCCGGCATCCGTTGCGTAGCCTCATTTACATGCCGGGAGAGCATGAAAACCATGCCTGGACAGTTTGGGGCGGGCGGGCGAGAGATTGCTGCAACGAGATTTTTGCAGATTTTTTGGCAATCCGGGCTATGATGGCGTGGCGCTGGGTTGCTGAAAGGAGTGGTCCTGATGCTGCGCGATAATCCGATTCATTCTCTCTTCCAGGTGTTGACCGGGCAGATACACGACCAGCTGGCGCTGGGGGGTTATGACTGGCTGACCGTGGTGATGGCCTGGGTGCTGTTTTTCGGCGGGCTGGGTGTTGCGGGTTATGTGTGGGCGAAAGCGCCGGAACAGCGGACGCTGCACAATTTGGGCATGTTTGCGATGCGGTTTGTTTCGGCGGGCATGTGGTATTTGGGCACGTTGTGGAAGCTGCCCTGGCCGGTGGCGCATGGGTTTAAGGACTGGCTGACGAACTGCGTGACGTATAGCTCGTTTCAGTGGCATTCTGATATTATGCAGTTTTTCCTGACCAACATCGCCTTTGTGCAAGCCCCGGTTTATTTGCTAGAAATGTTTTTTGCGGCGTCTCTGGCGTTTGGGTTTGCGGTGCGGGCCTCCGGCGTTTTGGCGGCTTTGTTTACGTTCAACCTGCTGATTGGGCTGTATAATGACCCGACCGAATGGGTTTGGACTTATGTGGGCATTATCTGCGCGCATGGGATGTTTGCGGCGAGCGGCGCGGGGCAGAGTTTAGGGCTGGATTTTCTGTTCCGCCGTAACGGATTGTCTGTTGGCGGTTCGCGGGTGGCGCGGCTTTACGCGATGGCGTCGTGAGTCCGAGGGGAGTCACCGTGTTTTGCGACCCGACGCTGCGGCCGGCGTTTGCGGCGCTGGATGGGGTGGGGGGTGTGCAGGTTGCGGCACTTTCAGCACCCGCGCCGCTGATGCTGGCGCAGATAATGCGGCATACGCGCGATGATGTGCTGTTTACGTTGAGCACGGCGATGGACCAGGCGGTGGCGGCGAAGCTGGTGCGGGGGGAGACGAGGGTTGACGGGTTTTGCAATACGTTGGTGCTGGCGGGGCTGATTTCTGCTCCCGCCAGCCGCGTGGGGCTGGGTGCGGCGCGGGTGGCGGTAACGGATGCGACGGTGGCTTCCGGGCTGGATGGGCGGGCGGTGCTGGCGGCGAATTTTTCTGCCCCGCCGCCCAATGTGATGGGTGCCGCTAATACCGGGGATGTGGCGTTTTTGGTGACCACGGGTGCGGCCGATTTGGGGCTGATGTATATGACGGATGTGAAGGCGGATTCTCGGTTGGCCGTGGTTGCGACGCTGAAGGCGGACCCGAAACTGACGAATTATTCGGGGGCGGTGAATGCCAAAGCGGTTAGCCCGAATGCGCCGGCGTTTTTGCAGTCTTTGCGCGGGACCTCGGCGCCTGCGTTGCGGGCGGCGGGGCTGACGGTGGTGGCATGAAGCGGGCGCCGCATCCTTCAACGCACGATATTCAGGAGCATCCGGGCATCGTGCGGGTGGCGCACTGGTTGCAGGCGCTGGCGATTGTGGTGATGATTGGCAGCGGGTGGCGGATTTATAATTCCGTGCCGATTTTCGGCAATTATCGATTTCCGATATGGGCGACGCTTGGCGGCGATCCGGCGGAATCGAAAATTGCACATATGGACCCGGGGGTGGCGAATGCGCTGAACTGGCATTTTACGGGGATGTGGCTGTTGTTGGTTAGTTATGCGCTGTTCATGGCGCATGGGCTGGTTTCCGGCCATTTCTGGCGGCATTTGCTGCCGCTGACGCCGCGTTTGTTGTGGCGGGATTTTGTTGCGGCGGCGACGTTTCGGTTGGGGCATCGGCTGGGGGAATATAATGCCGTGCAGCGCTTTGCGTATTGGGGCGTGCTGTTTGCGGTGCTGATGATGTTTGTGACGGGTCTGGCGATCTGGAAGCCGGTACAGTTGAGCTGGCTGACCTGGTTGTGCGGCGGGTACCCGACGGCGCGGGTGCTGCATTTTATCTTTATGTCCGGCATCTGCCTGTTCATTGTTGTGCATGTGGCGCTGGTGGTTTTGGTGCCGAAAACCTTGTTGGCGATGGTGTTTGGCCGGGCCGCGGAGGCGCATCATGAATAGGCGGAAGTTGTTTGCCGATGTTGACCGGCGCAAGTTTTTGGAAAAGGGCATGAGCCTGGGGGCGCTGACGCTGCTGACGGGCTGCGACATTAGCGACAATGATGTTGTGCAGGCGATGTTTGCGCGGGTGACGCGGTGGAATAGTTTTGTGCAGAGCGAATTGTTCAGCGGCACGCGGCTGGCGCCGGAATATCCGGAGAGCATGGCGGTTAAAGACTTTCGCTATAATGCCTGGTACCATTACGACCAAGCGCCGGTGGTTGATGCAGTATCGTATCGGTTGGAACTGGCGGGGCTGATTGCGGATAAGCGGCCCTGGACCGTGAAGCAGCTTTATGCGCTGCCGCAAAAATCTCAGGTGACGCGGCATGTTTGTGTTGAGGGGTGGAGCATGATCGGCAAATGGACCGGCACGCCGCTTTCGGTTTTTTTGAACCGGGTGGGGGCGGATTTGACGGCCAAGTATGTCGGGTTTGTGTGCGCGGATGGATATTATGAAAGCATTGATATGCCGACGGCGCTGCATCCGCAGACGATTATGGCGTTTCAGCTTTCGGATGAGTTGCTGCCTACGGAGTATGGGTTTCCGTTCAAGATTCGGATTCCAACCAAGCTGGGGTTCAAGAATCCTAAATTCGTGACGGCGATTTATGTGACCAACCGGAACCCTGGGGGGTTTTGGGTGGACCGCGGGTATAACTGGTTCAGCGGACTTTAGATTACGCAAAATTTTGTTGTTTGCGCCGGCAAACTGGCGCTGATGGTGGGATGTTATGAACAAATCCGAAACCTGTGCGATTGCAGTGATGGCGAAGGCGCCTCGGCCGGGGCGTTGCAAGACGCGTCTGGTGCCGCCGTTGCAGCCGGAGGAAGCGGCGGCGATGAGTGCGGCGTTTTTGCGGGATGTTACCGAGAATATTGCGCTGGCGGGGCGGGCGGCGCGGATATTCGGGTGCATTGCTTATGCGCCGGCCGGGCTTGAGGCGATGTTTGACGGGCACGTGGCGGATGGCACCGGGTTTGTGCTGGCTGATGGCAGCCCGGATATGCCGGAGGGCATTGGCGGATTTGGGCGATGTCTTTTTCATGCGATCCAGTCGCTTTTGGACGATGGATTTGGCGCCGCGGTGGTGCTGAACTCGGATAGTCCGACCTTGCCGACGGCGGTGCTCGCACGCGCCGCGCGGTTATTGGCGCAGCCGGGCGAGCGTGCCGTGCTGGGCCCGGCCGATGACGGGGGATATTATCTGCTGGGCGTGAAAGCCGCGCATGCGCATTTATTTGCGGATATTGCGTGGAGCACGGCGGATGTGGCGGAGCAGACGCGCCAGCGTGCGCGGGAGATTGGGCTGGCTTTGGTGGAGTTGCCCGCGTGGTATGATGTTGACGACGCGGCGTCTTTGTTCCGGTTGGTTGATGAGATTGCGATGCCCGCGGTGGTGGGCGGGCTTATGCCCTATGCGGCGCCGGCGAGTGCGGCGTGCCTGGAACGGCTGGGCTTTGATTACTCCGCAGCAACGAGAAAAACGGCTTGATGCGGATTGGCGGAAATTTTTGGCTGCCGGGCTGTGCCGCGGCGCTGGTGGCGCTGAGCGCGGCGGCGTTGGCGATTCCGCACCCCCAGCCTGGGGTTTTTGGGATTGGCTATGGCGCAGACTTATACGCTTTTGTTGCGGTGGCGTGCGCGCAGGGGCTGGTTTATTTTTTGGCCGTGACGGTTTTGTTACGGAGAGGGGTGAAACCGGGGCTGGGGATGATTCTTTGCGTGGCTGTTTTGCTGCGGCTGATGGTGCTGGTGTTTCCGCCGTTTCTCTCCAACGATATGTACCGGTATGTTTGGGATGGCTGGGTGCAGGGGGCGGGGATTAATCCGTACCGGTATATTCCGGATGATTCGCATTTGGCGTTTTTGCGGGATGCGGTGGTGTTTCCCAATATCAACCGCGCGGATTATGCGCGTACGATTTATCCGCCGGCCGCGCAGGCTTGCTTTTTTTTCGCCGCCGCGCTGACGAAATTTTTGCACGTGCCGCCAGTGTTGGGCATGAAGGTGGCGATGGTTGGGGTTGAAGCCGTTGGCATCTGGGCCATGCTGGTTTTGTTGGAGCGCGCGGGAATGCAGCGGGCCAGAATATTGATTTATGCGTGGAATCCGCTGCCGGTATGGGAGTTTGCGGGCAATGGGCATGTTGACGCCATTGCGGTGTGTTTTGTGGCGCTGGCGCTTGCCGCGGCTTGCGCGGGAAAAGGCGGGCGGGCGGCTGCGGCGCTGGCTGTTGCCACGCTGGCGAAATTTCTGCCGGTGGTTTTGCTGCCGGCGATCTGGCGGCGTTGGGATTGGCGGTTTGCCGTGGTTTTTGCTGGGTTGATCGTGCTGTTATACGTTCCATACTTAAGTGCCGGCTGGAATGTCTTCGGGTTTCTCGGCGGCTATGCGGCGCAGGAGAATTTAGCGAGCGGGCAAGGGATTTTTCTCCTCCGGCTGATTGACCTGGCTCTGCCTTTGCCGGTTTTTGTTTATCTGGCCGGGCTGGCGGTTGTGTTGGCTGCCATCGGCGCCGGGATGGTGTTTGGGCGGGTTGGCGTGTCCGCCAAAACGGTGAGCCGGCGGTGCCTGTTGCTGGGCGGTGTGCTGGTGCTGGGGATTTCGCCGCATTATCCGTGGTATTTTGCGTTTTTGCTGGTGCCGGCCTGCATTGTTCCGTCACCGGCGGCGCTTTATCTGGTGACCGCGAGTTTTCTGCTTTACCTTAACCCAACCCATACAGACCTGTTTTGGCCATCCATCGTCTTCGGCCCCTATGTGGTTCTTGCAGCAGGGGAATATTTTGTGCTGAGCCCGGCGATGGCAGCGGTTCAGCAAGGAGCAAAAATATGAACGTGAATGTGTTGGCGGATCCGCGCCGGTATTTTGAGGCTGTGGGCGAGGCGCGAACGGCGCGTGCCGCGCCGCCGGTTTGCCTGTATCTGGAAGTGACCAACCGGTGCAACCTGCTTTGCGAAACCTGCCCGCGGACCTTTGAGGACTTGGAACCGCCGGCGGATATGAGCTGGGCGCTGTTCACCAAAATTGTTGACCAGGTGCCGGATATTGCGCGGGTGGTGATGCATGGCGTGGGCGAGCCGATGCTGGTGAAGAATTTGCCGCAGATGATCAGGTATTTGAAGGCGCGCGGTGTTTACACGCTTTTTAACACCAACGGAACTTTGTTGACATCGGCTAGGGCGCGGGAGCTTATTGAGACCGGTTTGGATGAGCTGCGCGTCTCGCTGGATGCGGCGGATGCCAAAACGTTTTTGGCGGTGCGCGGAAAGAACTTTTTTGACAGGATTGTACGCAATATCGCCGGCTTCACGCGGCTGCAGAAGGAACTTGGGGCGGAACAACCGCTGGTTTCCATGTGGCTGACGGGTTTGAAGGAAACCATTGGGCAGTTGCCGGATTTTGTGCGGCTGGCGGCCGATATTGGGGTGCGGGAAGTGCATTTGCAGCGGCTGGTGTTTGATGAGGATGGATTTGGGCTGGCCCGTGCGGAATCAGCCCTTTTCGAACATACGCAGGCGGCGGAAGAGGAGGCGGTGGCAGAGGCGCAGCTGATTGCTTCGTCTCTTGGTGTGCGCCTGAACGCTTCCGGCGGGACCGAGCCGGGGCTGAGCCTGAAAGCCGGCGCGGAAGAAAAACCCTGGGCGACGTGCCGGCGGCCATGGTCGCTGATGTATTTTACGGCGCATGGCAGGGCGCTGCCTTGCTGTATCGCCCCGTTTTCGGCGCGCGGGTATGAGACTTACACGCTGGGGGATGCCACGCAGCAATCCTTGCGCGAGATTTGGGACAGCCCCGCCTATCGAGACTTTCGTACTGCACTGGTGGGCGAGGCGCCGCCGAAACCTTGCGCAAGCTGTGGCCTGCGCTGGAGCCTTTGAGTTTGCCAGGTGTTGCGCTGGTGATTCCGACCTTGAATGAGGTGGCGGCGATTGCCCGCGTGATTGCGGAAATTCCGGATGGCATCGTTGCGGAAATTATCGTTGCGGATAGCGGCAGTACGGATGGCACGCAGAAGGCGGCGCGGGAAGCCGGGGCGCGGGTGCTGGAACTTCAGGAACGCGGCTATGGGCGGGCCTGTGCGGCGGCGGCGCGGGCGGCCGGCTCAGGTTGCGGCATTATCGCGTTCATGGATGGTGATGGCGCGGACCGTGCCGACCTTTTGGCCCGGCTGACCGGACCGATTGCGGCGGGCACGCATGATTTCGTGATTGCATCAAGGCCCCGGGCGTTGCGCGAGAAGGGGGCGATGAGTTTTCATCAGGTGGCGGCGGGGCACGTGCTGGGGTTTGCGACCGGGCTAAGAACCGGGGTGCGTTATACGGATATGTGTGCGTTTCGCGCGATTCGCCGGGAGGCCCTGGAGCGGCTGGATATGCGGGAGATGACCTATGGCTGGAACATCGAGATGCAGATGAAGGCGGCGCGCGCCGGGTTGCGGATTGCGGAAATTCCGTTGCCGTATCGTTGCCGTGCCGGTGGGCAGTCCAAGGTTGCGGGGTCGCTGCGCGGCAGCTTGCGGGCTTCCTGGCGGATTATGTCAACGTTTTTTCGCGTCGCTCTAGAATAATTCGTCCTCGAAAACATCGGCTTTTGCCGCTTCCACCGGCCCTGGGGCGGGGAGGTCGACGCCCCATTCGGCGGCGATTGCGGCGTGAATGTCGCGTTCCTTTGCCATTGTGTAAATTGGGCCAAGTTGGGCGAAGAGCGCTGCCAGTGGCGCCTGGACGTCCGCGCCGCATTTTGCCGCCCCTGCCGCGCGCCCGGCCAGGCCCAGCGCGACCTGGCTGAGCGTGTCGCCGATTTCTGTTTGAAAATCCAGCCGCTGGGTTGATTGCTTTAATAGTCTCAGCACCGCTTCGCCCTGGGCGGCAAGTGTGGCGACATCGCGCTCGGTCATTTCACCGGCGCGCTTTATGCCGGCAATTGCCGCTTCCAATGCGGCGCCGGCGCCGGCACCTTGTTCGCCGGCATTGTCCCGCGAAAGTTCCGCCGCGGCTTCTATCAATGTTTTGAGCGCCGCCACGCAAGCTGTGGCGGTTGTATCCAGATAGCCGGCATGAACCCGCAACTCTGATGAGATGATGCTCAGCGGCCGGCCATCTTCGCCAAGCTTGGCGGATTTCAGGGTGGTGTTCAGCGCCATGTAGAGCACGTCTGTCTTCATCGCCTGTATGGCGCCCAGACGGTCTGAGAGAAGCTGCGCCGACGCGGCGGCCTGGCGGCCGGTATCACGCGCCAAGGCATCCGCTTGCTCGATTTCGTTGACCACGCTGACGGCGGCGCTGACGCGCTGTTCCAAAGCCTGGATGAAACCATCGGCGCCGCCATTGGCCTCGCCGTAAGCGACGTCGCGCAGGCGCAGCAGGGCGGTGGCGTCGTGTGCCAGGCCGGCAAGGCCGGCGCTGATTGCGGATACGTCTGCAGTGAAATCCGCGAGTGTTGAGTCCAGCAGTGCGGCCAGAAGGGCGCAGAGCACGGCGCGGATTTGGATAGCTTCGTTCCGTGGTATGGCGGGGTCAAGCGTCTCCACGAGCTTGATGCCGGCTTGCACATGTTCAACACGCTGGCGGGTGCTGTCGCCAATCTGCAATGCGCCGAGGATGCGTGTGACGTTTTTGCGCACATCGCGGGCCACAATGCCGGCCTCGGCGGTTGCGGCGGCAATCCGGCCGCGATGCGCGGCCATGGTTTCGGCGCTGGCCAATAGCTGGTCCGGCACCGCGGGAATCATCGCGGCACATCCGCGCGCCAGGGCATCCGCACGCGGCACGGCTCTGCGCAATTCGGTCTTCAGCTTGTGGAGATTCTCTTCCAGCCCGTCGATTTCCGTGCGGCCGGATTCGACGCGCAGGCAGGTTTCCTGTGCGAAATCGTGAAATTCCGGCTCCACCGAGGCGATGCCGCTGGCGGTGATTTTGATGCTGACGGTGAAGGCGCGCATATAGGCGAGGCTGCGCCGCATATCTTCGACGCCCAGAGACAGAACCTCGCGCCAGCCATCAAGTTTGGCCATTGCGGAGCTGCGGGTCCTTTGTTCGCCTGGCAGGGCCGAGATTGTGGCGGCGGCATCCGTGAGTTGCTGGGTGGTCGCGGCAATGGTGGAGGGGCTCAGCGCGTTGGTCAGCGCGTCCAGCGCCGCGACCAGTGCGGCGATTCCGTCTACTGCGTTTGCGAGCACATCGCCGGCATCGAGAAACCGGGATTCGATGAGGGTCCGTGCTGTTTCCAGCGTTGCCGCCATGCCGTGTTCGAGGTCAGCGGCTGGCGGCACGGCGAATCTCCTGCGCGATGTGTTGAAGGGCTACGATTTTGTCGACACCGCCGCGCGCGATGGCCTCCTTGGGCATCCCGAACACGATGCATGTGGCTTCGTCCTGGGCGATCGTGACGGCGCCGGCGGTTTTCATTTCGGCCATGCCGCGGGCGCCGTCATCGCCCATGCCGGTCATGATGACACCGACGGCGTTGCCGCCGACGGAGCGGGCGGCCGAGCGGAACAGCACATCCACGGAGGGGCGGTGGCGGGCCACCAGCGGGCCCTCTTTGACGGCGACGTAATAGCGGGCCCCGCTGCGCTCGATCATCGTGTGCAGATTGCCGGGGGCGATGAGCACGCGGCCGCGAAGCACGACATCGCCATCCGCCGCCTCCTTCACATCCATGGCGCAGAGACTGTCCAGCCGCCGGGCGAAGGAGGCGGTGAATTTTTCAGGCATGTGCTGGACGATGACGATCCCGGGCGTGTCGCTTGGCAAAGCTTCCAGGACTTCGCGTAAGGATTCGGTGCCGCCGGTGGACGCACCCATGCAGATGATGGATTCGGTGGTGCGCGCCATCGCACCGCTCGTGGCGGGGGGCAGCATGGCATCGGCGGTGAGTTTTTTCTCTGGGCCGGCGGCCGGCGCGGGCGTGTGGTCTCGCCGGCGGCCGACGCGCGCCTGTGCCGCACCTTTCACCACGCTGCAAATATGGTCGCGCGCTTCGGTCAGATGCGCGCCGATTCCGGTCTTCGGTTTCAGTATGATGTCAACCGCGCCGGCTTCCAGCGCCTGCATCAATGTTTCGGAACCGGATTCGACGAGCGAGGAGCACATCACCACGGGGATGGGATGCTGCGCCATCAGCTTGCGCAGGAAGGTGATGCCATCCATGCGCGGCATCTCCACATCCAGCGTGATGACGTCGGGAATTTCATCGCGTATTCGTGCGGCGGCGATGAAGGGGTCGGAGGCGATGCCGAGCACCTCGATTTCCGGGTCGGAAGAGAGAACCTCCGCCAGAACCTGACGGACCGTGGCGGAGTCATCAACAATCAAGACCCGGATGCGTTTGCGCTTTGGTGCCATGGGGTTACACCTTCTGGAAAATAGTGTTGAAGATGGGGATGACCGGCAGGTCCACCCCGGCCGCACTTTCCGAATGGCCGAGAATGAGGTAGCCGCCGGGCCGCAGATGGTCGCAGAGCCGGGCTAGAACTTTTTCCTGGGCCTCCTTGTCGAAATAGATCAGCACGTTGCGGCAGAAGATCACATCCATGTCGCGGCCGGCGGTGTAGCGGTCATCCATCAGGTTCAGGCGTGCCCAGGCGATTTTGGCGCGCAGGGCGGGGATGATCCGCACCAAGGCGAGGGCCGGGTCGCGTGAGCGCAGCACGTAGCGGCTGCGCATTTCGGGTGGCACCGGCTGCACCATCGCCTCGGCGAATTGCCCCTGCACCGCGAGGGCCAGCACGTCGGTGGAGATATCGGTCGCCAGGATGGAATAATCCGGCCCGTGCTGCCGGGTGCGAAAATCCTCCAGCACCATGGCGATGGTGTAGGCCTCGGCACCGATGGAGGCGGCGGCACTCCACAGCTTTACCTCGCGCCGGCCGGCAGCGGTGAGCGCGGGCAGTGCGGTCTGACGCAGAAAATCGAAATGCGCGGGTTCGCGGAAGAAATCCGTCTTGTTGGTGGAGACGGCGTTGATGAGATGGACAAGTTCGGCGTCCATGCCGCCATCGTCGAAAAGATAGGTGCAATAGGCGTCGATATCGCCAAGTTCCAGCGCGGCCAGCCGGTGCCGCAGGCGGACTGCGAGCATTGTTCGTTTCGATGCCGGCATTTTTATGCCGCTATAGGTGTGGATGAGCTTGGTCAGCCGGTTGAAGTTGGTTTGGCTGAACCGCTCATCCATGGCGCCTGGCATTGGGCGGGCAACGGTTTCACTCATTTGCAGGCCTGATTTTGCATCGGCGTATTCCGGCTCATGCGGCGCGCGGTTCGGCGGAGACGCGCAGCGCGGCCTCGGCGCTGGTGAGGAGCCTGGGCAGGTCGAACAGGACGACAAAGCCGGTATCCTGGCGCACCACGCCGGCGATATAGTCGGAGCGCCAGGCGACGCCGATCTCCGGCGCGGCCTCGATCTCGGACTCGGTGAACGTTGCGACTTCGATCACGCGGTCGGCGACCAATGCCAGGCCGAGGAGCTGGCTGCCGACCGGAACGTCCAGCACCAGAATGCGCGTTGCGGCATCAGGCTGGCATGGGGCAAGCCCCAGCTTCACCCGCAGGTCGATGGTGGGCGTGCCGCGGCCGCGCACATCGATTAGGCCCAGGAGATAGGATGGCCCTTCCGGGATTTTGAAGGGCGGGCGATAGTCCAGAATCTCCCGCACATAGCCCACCGGCACGGCAAACACTTCGTTGCCCAGTGCGAGTGTGACGAAATCTCCTCCTTGCATGACCGTAACTTTCTTAAACGTAGGATTTAAAATGGGAATCACCGTCATCCGCGCCGCCGACTGCGAGGTCGAGCGTAACGCCCTTGGCGTCGGGCTTGCGGGCGGGCGCAAACTTGCCCTTCGGCTCAACCGGGCGGCGCACCGGCTTGACGGGCGCCTTGGCGTGAACGCGGGGTGCGCTGTGCGGCAGCCTTGGCTTTTCCGGTTTTGCCGGCGCCGTGCTTGCTGCCGCATCAGTACGGAAGTAGGAAATCGCGGCCTGCAGTTCCTCGGCCTGGTTTGAAAGCTCGCTGGATGTCCCGGTCATCTCATCGGCGGCGGCGGCGTTTTGCTGCGTCACCTGGTCGAGCTGCTGGATCGCCTCGTTGATCTGCGCGGCGCCGACATCCTGCTCGCGGCAGGCGGCGCTGATTTCGGTGACCAGTTCCGAGGTTTTGCGGATGTTCGGCACCAGCGTGGTCAGCATGTCGCCGGCGGCGCGGGCGGCTTTCACGGTCTCGGCGGAAACCAGGCCGATTTCGGTCGCCGCGGACTGGCTGCGTTCGGCGAGTTTGCGAACTTCCGAAGCGACGACGGCGAAGCCCCTTCCATGTTCGCCGGCGCGTGCCGCTTCCACCGCCGCGTTCAGCGCCAGCAGATCGGTCTGCCGGGCGATTTCCTGAACCACCGTGATTTTCTCGGCGATGGTCTGCATGGCCGCGACCGCGCGGTTCACCGCGTCGCCGCTGGCTTCGGCGTCCTTGGCGGATTGCCGCGACAGGGTTTCCGTCTGCGTGGCGTTTTCGGCGTTCTGTTTGATGTTGGCGGACATCTGCTCCATGGAGGCGGAAGCCTGCTCGGCGGCGGCGGCCTGTTCGGTGGCGCCCTCGCTCACCTGTGCGGCGGTGGCCGAGAGTTGCTGGCTGCCGGCGGAGACGCTGTCCGAGGCGGTGAGCGCGTTGCCCACCACGCTGCGCAGCCGTTCCACCATGCGCTGCATGGCCAGGCCCAGAGTGTCCTTCTCCGATTGCGGTTTTGGTTGCACGGTCAGGTCGCCATCGGCGATCTTGTCGGCAACTGCGGCCGTGGCGCGCAGATTGGCGACCATGCGGTTCACCGTATCGACGAGGTCCTTGATCTCGTCCTTGGTTTCGATCTCAACCGTCAGGTTCAGGTCGCCGATGGCAACGGCCTCGGCCAGCGTGGCGATTTTGCCAAGCCCATTGCTGATCGACAAAGCGAGCCAGAGGGCGGCTGCAACGGCGACAAGCAGGGCGCCCAGCGCGACGCCGATGAGCACGTCGCGGGTGGACGCATAATTACTCGCGGCACTGTCCTGCTGTGACTGCATCTGCGCATCGACGAGTGTCACGATGTCTCCGGTGGTTGCGATCACCTGGGCTGTGGCCGTTCTCAGCGCACCGAAAGAGAGGGCTTGCGCCTGGGTGTTCTGGTTGGCGAGAGCGAAGCCCTGCAACTGGGTGTCGAGCGGTTTGAAACTTGTCCAGAGTGTCTGCAAATCAGCGTATTTTGCCCTGATGTCCGGTGATGGCGATTGCGCGCCCTGGCTGAGAAGGCCGTCGATTTCGCCGCGATATTGCGCGAGCTGCGTGACATAGGCCTGCATTTTGGTATCATCCTGTTCAAGGATGATGGCTTTCTCCTCGTCGCTCATCGAGAGGAAATTCTTGCGGACATCGGTGGCAAGCTTCAATTCAGCGACGGGGCCGCTGATGAGCGCCGTCATCGTCGCGTTGATGTTGGCCAGGCCCATGATTCCGTAGCCTGCCGCCCCCATCAGGAGCAGAATAATCACGCCGAAGGCGATGGCGAGTTTGAGTTTAATGGTGAAGCGCATGGCTTGTGTCCTTTCCGGAAAACGCGTCGATTTGGGGTTGTTGATGTGCCGGTTAGCTGTAGGCTTTGAACTTGGCGTCGCCCTCATCCGGGCCGCCCTTGGCGAGGTCCAGGGCGAAGCCCGAGGCGCTGGCCTTGCGGACCGGCATGAACTTGCCCTTTGGCTCGGCCGGTTTGCGCGGCGTCTTTGCCGTTGCGGTTGCGCGGGCTGGTGCCGCGGCGGCGCGTTGTGGTTTTGACGCTTCGATTTTCGTGTGGCCGTCGGTCTCGATGCGGAAATAGGAGATTGCGGATTGCAGCTCCTCGGCCTGAGATGAGAGCTGGTCGGCGGTCGCGGTCATTTGTTCCGATGCCGAAGCGTTTTGCTGCGTCACCTGGTCTAGCTGCTGGATCGCCTCGTTGATCTGCGCGGCGCCGACATCCTGTTCGCGGCAGGCGGCGCTGATTTCGGTGACCAGCTCGGAGGTTTTGCGGATGTTGGGCACCAGCGTTGTCAGCATGTCGCCGGCATTGCGCGCGGCTTTGACGGTTTCGGCCGAAACGATGCCGATTTCCGTGGCGGCCGTCTGGCTGCGTTCGGCGAGTTTTCGGACTTCTGAAGCCACAACCGCGAAGCCGCGCC
>Ga0116228_10002791_pt1 | contig 15182 bp, 11 predicted proteins | sample S1TSphfallax_2_FD_89694 | JGI IMG/M metagenome (GOLD analysis project Ga0116228, IMG submission 89694) | Host-associated microbial communities from peat moss isolated from Minnesota, USA - S1T2_Fc - Sphagnum fallax MG | ecosystem: Host-associated > Plants > Peat moss > Unclassified | place...
TAAATTTCAACTTCAATCTAATTATTCATTGTGTGGAAAACTTGATTGACTTTTACATGGATGCTTTTGTTTCACATGTGATACTTCAATAACATTCACATAAGGATTTTGTTACTCCAACAGTGATGGTGCAATTATTCAACATCCCAAAGATGGAGCTTATTATCAAGGAAAACTTACTTGGAAAATTTATTTATGTCTTTAAGATGATCCTAAAATATAGTCTTGTGAGGTATCTATCTCGTGCCCTTTTAATATTTTTGAAAATGTTTAAATATGGTGGACCTTCCTACCATGTGGCCATTTGTTTTTACAAGGGATTTTTTCATGGAGGATACTAACAATAAGTTTGCCTAACATTTTGTGTAAATAATGTTGGAATACAATTTAATAACATAACATTAGTTTGATGCATTTAATAACAATTTCACAATCTCATAACATTTGGAAAGGAATACCTTTGTCATGTTGGGTCAAAATCCTTAAGGTGTACCAAGCGGGACATAGGAATATATACTCCTTGAAAAGTTGGTTGTTGGTTGGCATTATGTTTCAATGGTGCTGAAAAAGTGTCAACTATTCTTAAGTATAATAACTTATATCAACATACATTTAAAGAACCATCAATATTGTCCACTTTGTGTCCAATTATGTGATGAAATTATAAGAGGGTCCAAACTAGTAACTTAGGAGTGTAGAAAATGGTGATGGTGTGACACCATTTTTTATATTCCTTAAAGGATTTTGACTTTGTTATATATCTCAAGTTCATAATTGCACACATGATATGGTGATAACATTTAGATTTAGACTATGTATATTTGTAAGATTTATCATAAAAGGCGTTTATAATTTTTTTATTTCATCCCACTGTTTATTCATTTCTTTGCATAAAATGTTGTTTTAGTTCCATTTCTCCATGGGAATTTACAAGAGTTAATGTCTTTCAGGGGTACTATCAATGTGGAACATGAAGTCATTAAACAAAAGGTTTGTTCACACAACAATATGTTCTTCTATTCCATTGATTTAACAAGAATGATAGGTTTTGCATTTGGCAATAATAATAACCACAATTTGTTTTTCTTTTAGATTACTTACAAGGCTTCAAACTTGGTTTCATAGGTATACTTGAGACCCCAAGGAGATTTGCGCTTGATTGTCTCCCATCCATCTGTGGCAATTCATGTTTTGAATGATCGTTTAGATGTGTTTGAGGAGCTTCTTGAGGTGGTCACATATCTCCAGGTTTGTAACCATTCCTACATTTGTAGGAGTTTGTAAAGATGTAGTAAATTGTATGAGGTGAATATTTCAATGATATTGAATGGTCATTCGGGTGTTACAATTTCTCATTAGAGCCCAAAGTAAACCAAAATGATTCAACTTATTTTATTTTACATATCACATGTATGTGCATATATTTCCTAGGATCAATGACTTTGGCCAATATTGAAAATTTTAAAAGCAGCATGGGTTTCATGCAATTGTGTTGGTGCTTAAAAAAATGTAACCTTTACTAATAAAAAATGATACCAATAAAATTATCAAGGTCACTAAGTTTATTTGGGTTGTGATGATGCAGTGGATGAATCCATACACCCAAAATAGTTCCATTCATTTCAAGAAGGACAATGCATGGATTATTTCCATCCAACTAGAGGTCTATTCAATTATTCCATTATGATTTTGAGGTTTTTTTTATTCACCATTGTATCAAGAGACTTGAGGATTAATTTAAATTATAATTTTTCACTTTTGCAGATGAACACCATGGCCATTATCTTCCAATTGATTACATGTTGTTATTCTAATGATGATTCAAACAAGTCTAAACAAGCATTGATATTAGCTGGCAATTGTACTATCAAACACTTGCGTTGCTACTTATTAGAGGCAAGATATTCAAATCCATATAAATGTGTTTCAAATTGAAAAGAAAGATTTATTCATCTTTTTGAACTTAGTTAGATAAATCATGATTTTTTTCTTTACTTTTAAGATGCATGCTTATAACATAACACTTAATTAGACATACAAGTTTTGAAGTAAGTTCTTTACAATGAACTTGTGAAATATGATTGATGGTGCAGAAAGCAAAAAATTTGACATTCGAATCATCTATGTCATTACACATTCCACTCCTCAGGGTCTTCAGTGTTATACTATCAAAACTTGTCCTATTAGGTTGGGATGATGATATTGAAAGATTTTTTTCAAGTTTTCAAACTGAAGAAGAGGTATGACCTCCATGAAAATTCTTCACTTATTGATAAATAGAAAGTATGCCATTCCTAACACCTATCATTTTAAATTGTCATTGTAGTTGATTCATTTATCTTAGATATTGGTAGCAAACATAGACATTTATATCAATTACATAATGTTGTGGAACCTAGTGTGTGATTGGTAACAATAGACTATTATTGGATATAATGGCAATAGCCTTACCTTTTTATCATTCGCTTCTTAATTGTGTTTATATGGCTTGGTATTTTACAGGTGTTGGCTTTACTAGATCTTCCATTACGTATTGCAACTTGGATGGTAGAGGTAAATATTTTACTTATTTACCATTTGAAGTTAATTTTATGAGTTGGTTGTTGCAATCTATTGAAACTATAAAAAATATTTTTTGGAAAATAATTAACATGAAAATGTTAAATCAACCACCATTAAACTTTAATTTGCCCTATCAAGAATCTTGGATATCCAATCTTCTAGTTCAAGAACATAGTTTTGGCCTTATTTGTCTTAACCATGGCGGTTACTATTGGAATAGATTCGAGCAAACCAATGGCAACATGTGTCGGAGGAATTTTATCGCTTGGAGTTTATCTATCGTGGTAGTTTTTGGCATGACCAGTGAGTGGACAAATCTATATGGGTCTTTTTATTTGTTGTCTAATGTTTGTATTACATGTTTGTTTGTCAATTCTTTTCATGAAGGCTATTGTTATTCACAATGGTTGTGTATGAAAAGAATTCCATTTGCTTCTTGTGTGTGTGCTTGAAGTTGTTTGGCATGTAGATGCCAACTTAATCATTGTAGTCTTTAGAAAAAGATATGAGAAAACATTGCCTATGTTATATGAGAACCTTTTGTGATGTAGGTCATGGGATATGGATCTTTTGCTATTACAATTTTGTGTTGTTGCTAAAGAAGACATGGAAAATGCTATTTTTTTTCGAATGGCGGAACGCTTTCATGTAATGTTGTGCAACTCAACATAACCTTTCTTTCACTTGAACAAAATGAACTATGGTTGAAAAGTCTATATTTGGAGATGAAAAAAAAATTTAAAGAGAAAAATATATGGCCCTTGGATTTCATGGGTAAGAAAAAAAAAATGGAATGTCATATATATTATACGTGTGAAAAAACTCTAATCCCAATAGACATCATGGATTGTTGGGCTTGACCTAAAGGCTTCAAAGTGAAGCATAATAGAAAAAAACCTTCTTTCCTTTCTCAACACCATCCTTGGACATCTTTTCTCCTAACCAATTATATACATTATGTGCAAAATAGTCTAGTCAAGCCATAAGGTAATGGTGTTATAAGGCCAATGTATCACCTTTTCCACACTATTCTTGGGCAATTGTATTGCCCATGCAAACAAATTCTTGCAAAAAATTATTAGGGTGCCTTGTAATTAATTAAATGGGTGCATTCTTAATCTTCTTTTTTGGTATACATGTTTTATTCATGTATTCAATACATATTATTGAAATCTCCTATATGGTATGGTGCAGTATTTGTGGCATTAACTACTTTTCAATATCCTAACAAAATTGATTTGAAACAAAAAGTTAATGTCTTTGGTTGGGTTCTTGGAAATCATTTAATATTTTCTCTTTTGTTTGATGGGAACAGTTGTTGGATTTAGTAACATCTCCTACAACTAGTAGTCAAATGTCTTTTCTATTACCGTCATATATTCAAAACTTTTTGCGAATAATATTAATGGTACGCCTTCTTGCCAATTTGAAATTTCAAGGTTGTTTAAGGCCAAAATGAACCAACATCCACTAGTGCACCATGAAGGATGGAATATGGTAAGCAATTAAGAAATAATTTTATGTCAGGTTTCAATGCCCTACTTAACCATGGAGGTTAACTCAACTATTTTTTTATCACCTACCTACAAATAGCCTATTTGCGGGTTATCAATAGGTAGTAAAAATAACCCTTACCTACATGTAAGTTATCTATTTATTTGTCACCTATTTACCTTCATATAGATAGATTGAAAACTTTACAAAATGAGTTACCATAGTGAAACCATATATTAATTCCATTGAGATTCACCCACAACTAAATCATAGCAAACATATAATAATGTATACTAGTGGGTGTTGATTCATTCTAACCATTGCTCAAATCATGCAACTTGAAATATTGTTTTAAAAGACTTAAGGTGCAACAAGTGTTGCATTTTATTTTTTCACTTTCTTATTTTTTACAATATTGTACAAGAATGCCAATATTTACATGTTCATGTTTCTTTTCATTCATAGAAGATGACATTCATATTGTCTTTGTAGGTTGTTCGCGACCGTCGGAACACTGGAATGAAAGAGGTGAAGGTGCCATATTTGGGTGTTGCTTTTTTTTTTTAGGACTTTAAATATTTTGGGCAAGGATAATACTTGTTGATCTTTTTAACACAATGATGGTTCTTGAGCATGTATAGTTGGAGTCTTTGCGATATGATGTCATCCAATGGTTGTGTGTGCGCAATCAAACCTATTCACAGGTAGTATTTTGACTAAATATTATCTATTATTATATTTAAGGACACTTCTTTCTAGCACTTGATTTTGGTTATGGTTGGTGGTTTCCTTTCACATGGATTCTGTATTAGTTTAATCTACGTTAGAAATGCAAGGATCATTTTTTTTTGTAGTTCGGAATCTGAGTTTCATATTGCACAAAACATGATGTGTGTTTGTCATATGTGTGTTAGCTCTCTCGAGCATTGAGTGCCATTCCAGTGGATCAACAAAAATTAATGGATACATTGGATGAAGTGGCACAATTTCATCAACCCAAGGTGCTTCATTCTTGTATAGCTAAAATTATTTGTTTGTTCTTTCTTGAGTTGAAATGTATGGCCCTTTGAAATCCTTATAGTTAAGAAAATCATGAGGTTTATGTTGCCTTCAAAAAAAAAATTGTTGGGTCTTTGTGGTGTATTATATTGTTTCCTTAATATATTTACAAAATGTCAATGTGCATAAAATTGCTAATAATTTGACACGGTTCACTTTAGTAAACCTCAAAGAAAATGGATGAGCCTTCAACAAACACATTAATGACTTATATGGACAAAAACTATGGCAAGATCTAAGAGACCAAAATACATTTGTGCTTCATAAATTAGCAAATTGTGAGATGTTAGTATTTACATTTGGGATTGTACTACACATGTGATGTGGCAGGTTCAAGAGCATGGCTACTATCAACTAAAGTTGAAGTATTGGAAGGAATTTGATCCCTTGTTTGCCCATTTTTATCCCAATGAATTGGAGGATGCTCAGGTATGTAGATTCATCATATTACCACATTTTTTAGACTGTATGATGGGATGTTGAATGGAAAAAATGGTTACATATCCCAAGATTGTTGGAAGGAATGAAAATTTGATAAGGAAGGTTGTTCATTTGTATTGACGTGGGAACACCTCATGGTGAAATGTGATTATTTTGCTTGTAATAGGAAAGAGCTACACATGTTGGAAAGTTGCAACATTATTGGCGATTAAATTCACCCATTAAAGCAGCACCACCTTACAATCACCTTACTAAGCTTCTCCATACTCAGGTTGGGTTCATGTCCTTCACAACATCAAGGTGCTACAATTGTGTTGACAAGATAATGCAAATGGGTGCAATCATAGTCAAACGAACCTAAAACCTAGTCAAACAACTGAAAAATTGTCAATTTTGTTAAATATATTTATGTAATGTCATTTTTATGTTATGTTGATAAAAAAAATCATGTTAAATGATTTATATGAATTTTGAATAATTCAAAAAAAATTAATTATAATAAATTGAAAATTGGTTTTAGGTAAGGACTTTTGAATTTTAACACCCAAAAAATAATTTTATAAAGCATTAGGCTAAAGACTCTTTTAATAAAAAAATTTGATGGGAAAAAAATTGAAATGATGATAACATATCATCCACATATGAATAGCATTCATAATTAAAAATTGTGGTACTTGAAAATTTTTAAAATTCAAAATATAATTTTAAAGTGTTCAATTTTTAAAGTCATTTGCTAGATGTAAATGGGTCATAATGTGTATGACATATGAGCAAAGTTGTGGCTTATGATACAAAAAACTAAAGCTTAAAGTAATTATGATGTGAACATGATTTGAAATTATGATCATTTTTCAAAATGAAATGTAAAATTTGGCAGATCTTTTACATTTTATTTATTTATTATTTATTCAAAAAGAGTTTTAAAAATATGTAATTTATTTTGGGAATTATAAATATTTAAAAAAACATGTTGCAAAAAAATATCCTTCAAAAAATCCTTTTTATGAAAAACTCAAAATGTCCACAAAAGGCTTGTTTGGTTGAATCCTTTGTCACCATTGGCTCATTTGATTGTAATTTCACCCAAATCATGAATTTTTTTCACCCGACATATCTTTGTTTTGGATTTTTTCACTCTCAAATCCTCATTTAAATTTCAATGGGATGGCATGACAGGCATGTCATCAGCTACTTTGGAACATGTTGAATCATGTGAATTTTCTTGTCAAGGATGAAACAAGTGCAACCGCTGGTGAATCACTTGGTGTTGCTGTTTTACAAATAATGGAGATAGCCTTGTATGTATTATTGCTCTAGTTTGCCACATGTTCTCCTATTATATCATTGATGTACCTTAAACTAATTATTTTACTAGATATTGAACAAATCTTCTTGGGAAATTTTGTTATATGCTTAGAATAAAAATGTGCATAAGTAAAATGTTCTTGAATAGTGAGGTAGTATTATGGTGGTTCACATTGTATAAAAATCAATTTGAACATAAGTGAAAATCAATGAACTAGAAGTTCATGTGTTAGTTCATTGTATTAGTACAAGATTTGCTAAGACACTAAACAAATGTTGTAGGAACGATCGACAAATTTTTTTGCCATCAAATGCAGCTCCACAACCTTCAAGCCTCCATCCCAATGATATTCTTGTAAATATCAAATGGAATCCCTGCATAGATCAAGGAACAATTTTGGATGAAAGGAGTACTTGGAGACCTAGATCTTCAAGCATGTATGACATGTTGCATGAATTGCAAAATGTGAAAAATGCCTATCGTAAGGATTAGCATACCATTCACCCTTGTGTGTTTTTATCCTAAAATTCAATTGACATTTGGAGGACATAAATAATTTATTGTGTTGGGTGACTAACAAAAAAATCTCTATCTTTCAATGATGAGGATAGACTTGGCAGATTATGCTCAACACATACTCCACCTACTACATTCATTGTTTCCAACAATTTTTGGGGATGAATCAAGAGTTTCAAAGTTCCACAATTTTCCACAATATCAGGTATGCAACAAACTATGTGATGTTTAATGGATGCAAACATTAACAAATCATTAACATGTGAGGTTAAGAATGTGCCAAGGCTTTTGAAGGATTTTTTTTTTTGGGTGCATGGAAGCTTTCACATTTGGAGGTATTAGGACAATATATATATTGGCTATATTCACCACTCACTTGCATTGATTGTTAAGAAATTGGCTAATACCCAAGCCAAGTTGTTTTTTAAAAAATGATTGATTTGTTTTTTCTGTTGGAAATTATTATATTATTATATTTTTTAAACATTTAGGAAAATGAAATAGGTGTTTTATTATGACATTGGAAGTTGGACTTTGTTAAAAAAATCTAAATCTTGTATTATTCTAGTGATACGCTCTCATAAGTTAGTGTCCAAATTGAGAACTAAATTGGTATCAATCTAACCATTAGTCATTTATGTACAATTAATATTTGAATTTACATCTTGCGAATACTTAATATTCTTATTTTAATTTAAACATTGTATGAATATTTGTTTTGTTAGGTGTCAGTCACTACTACAAAGGATGAATGGCAAAGGTTGAAGAAAGAACGACAAGTTGCTATTTTGGCAAAAATAGCATCACAGTAAGTTTTCACTTGCAAAGTTGTTATGACATTATAATGCTGACTATGACGTTTCCAAATATGTTTGAAAATGTTCTCATATGTCATATGTTGTTATGAATAATGTCCATTGAATTTTGTGTGGTGTTTTGTTTTAGGCAAAAAACTTTCTTGGACCAACACAATGATCAAGATAATGATGAAGTTGAACATGGATATGATGATGCTACTTTGTCACCAATTTTGACACTTGATCGTAAAGAGAAGTTTGTGACGATTGAAACAACAATTGCAATCCAAGAATGTGCATTTTGTAGGACAAAGGTATTCAATGATTATACTTGACATCTATGTAAATCCATTATTATTATTGATATTTTTTTTATGGTTCAAGAATCTAAATACAACCTAATTCAAAAACATCAATTATTTATAACCTTCACCTAAGTAGTAAGAACTAAAATAAAATTTCCCACATTTTTTAAGAGATGGATGTCCTTATAGCTCATCATGACATTATCCCAATTGAAACAAGTGCCAACACAAAACATGTTTTACCTAAGGTATAACTAATGTTTAATTTTACATTTTTTACACCTTAAATTAATATTGATAATGTTTAATATATTTGTATAACAATGTTTTTAATATGTTATGGGAAATTTGAATCTAATAAGTGTAAAATACCCAAAAGCATTTTAAGAATATTGTAACCATTTTTTTTTTGTTTAATTTATTTTCAAATGGCTTAAAATGCTTTGTAATTTATCTGATCAATAAATAAACAAAATTTTCTAATAATATAGTTTGACCATTTTTGAAATCAAAATATTTAAAATAATTTTCATGTAGGCTTCTAGATCATGGATTTGGGAATATTTTCCTTGGAAAACTAATCTTGAACTCTACCACATCAACTTGACTAGTTCACTCATTACTTACTAAGCGAAGCATAAAGGAAATTGTTATGGGTCAATTTTTTATGTCATTTGCACCCTCACTTAAACTCCATTGTCCATATTTGTGAACATTTATGTGAACGTTTATCCTCATAAAGTCTTGTGATTTTATGCCTGAAAGGGAATTGTTGATGTGGCATTTTTATAACCACATCCTCTCCCCATCACTCACTTGGAAGTTTTGTTTTGTGGATAGTGTGATATTAGTGATTCTCCAGCAGGATATATAGCCTTTGTGCAACTTTACAACATGCCACTACAAGTGGTAAATAAAGCAGATGAAGTGGAAATTTTAGAGGAGGCTGAAACAATTGCAAAGGGCGATAAAGCTGATCAACTTCTTGCACTCATCTCCAAAAAAATTCAACCACATGAATTCGATTCACAAGTTTTTGAGGTGACTGGGTATTCATTGGATGTTCATCCAATTGAACATGTTGGATGTTGTGGACATCAGGTAATTCCTTACATTTATGTTTGTAATGGGAGATATGGTGGGTTTGTGACACACACAATCCTTAATGTTTTAAAAATATGGAACTTATATACTAAATGGAAATGTTGGACATGATTATAGATGCATAAAGCTTGCTTCGAGAGTTATTATTTATCTCTTCTTGAACGAGACAACCTTGATAACAATTACGAAGGTGTTTTTCAAGCTTCATCCAACATATTTCTTTTCCATCTAGTTAATGTAAAATGGTGTCCATGTTGTGCAAGTGAAAATGATTTCATTAGATTTTCAAGTTTGAATGTTGAGTTTCAATATTCATGGAAATGGATTGTTTCAAGTTTTTAACTTAGTTTGGATGTAATGGTGTTGTGACTTGCTAGGAAAAGGCATTGTAGACCTTCAAAAAAATGAATTTTGGTGTCCAATTTGTCGTCGCCTAGCCAATGCGCTACTCCCTATTGTAAATGTGTTGAGTTTTCAACGAATGCAACATGTGCAAAAGGAAGGAGGCACAAAGGATACCTTCAATTTGGGAGAATTATGGAATCCACAAACAAATTTGTCAACAACAATTGATAATTTTGTTGCACAGGTATATTCAACTTTTAAAAAATTGAATCAAATAGTATGGGTTATTAATAACAATAGTGGAAGTATCTAAAATATTGTGATTAAGTTCCATTTGGGCACATTCACAATAAAAGGAACCCAAGGAATTAATATTATCTTATCCTTTGAAAACTAAACATGAGTGCTTGCCCCCAAGATAATATTTATTTGGAATTTTTGGATGACTTTCTTAATGAAACTTGGCTTTCTCTATATTGGGCATTACCTCTTCATATTTCATTAATGTGATATCATTAATGAGTAAACATCCATTTAAAAAATGTGCTTGCACTTTGTGTTACATTTGAAAAATGGTCAAACAATATCACTATGTACATATGTACATGTGTATGGTTCATCCTCTTAATTATATATATTATAAGCTACAAATTTTATGCATTGCACATTATTCTATTGACTTGTGTCACTTGAAAGATTTTTGAAGTTTGTCTACATATTGGAAATTTTTAATTTATTACAAAAATAAAATATCATAATTTTTTATTCAATGGTTAATTGTTGTGTTTCTAACAAGCAGATTTTACAAGTGAGAGAAGGGTTTCGCTCTCTTGTAAAACCCAAGGCTGTCTCTATCTTCCGCTTCCAAGTAAGTTTGGCAAGATGTTGCAATTTGGAATTGATCTTCATGTAGTTTTTTTTTTTTTTTAAAGTTTTAGAATTACAACAATGTTTTGACACCATAAGTTAATCACCACCATGTGAAACTAAATTGAAATTGTAGGTGCTTTGGGAAGTTTTTGCTGGAAATATAGTGCATTTCGAAGTGGAAACAAGGGATGAAAAAAATGAAGTTGGATCTTCATCATCATCCCCTATCCAATTCAAGGATAAATGGGGAGGGGAAGTTGTCCACTTGACAGCTTTACAAGAGTTGGGAAGGTTGGCTATGTTGTCCAACAAAAGTGATTCAGGTAAAATGCAAATACAAATTTTGTTAATAGTTATGAATGTGATGTTTATTAACTTTTGATTATATGATTAGGGATTTATGCATTAAAAAAAAAATTCATCCCTTCCATTATGATACCAAGTCTTGTGTAATGGTTCTTAACTTTCTAAATTTGGTTATTTTTTAATATTTGCAGATACAATGAAGCACTTGAAATCAAACAATATCCAACATCTTTGGCAACAGTTGGACAAGTTGTGTATGACTAAAGAGCAATTAGTTGATGTATATGGGTCATTTGATTTCATTTCTACACATGTGTTGCAAAAACTTAGAGAAATTTTTGAGGGATTATTTGTTTATGGTCAACTACTAGACCACAATGATGTGGAAAGTCAAAAAGACATGAGGAACCAAGAGATATATGATCACAAAAAAAGTGTACCAACTTCAGTTGAAAATGGGCTAGGAGATTCCATAAGTTCATATCTTACTGAAAAGAGTCAAATTAATTCCGTGGACTATCCATCACAACAATTCAAAACATATAAACATCCAACAACCAACATTCTTGATGGTGATTTGCTTGAAGTGGACCCATTTGCAATTTTGACCCATTGGTTGTTAAGTGTGAGTACTTTCTTTATAACCCTTTACACTAATTATTCCATGCAAAAGATTTCAATGTGTTGTAGGTTGTTAATTAATAGCTTGAAAAAATTGAATGCATTTTCCCACCTACAGTGTTGATATATATTTTGTTTTGCAGGTTTTTGAAGGGTGGCTTGATTTAATCCAAATTCTTTCTATGGTGAAATTTGCTTATATTATTGCCATCATTCAAACATCAAGAGCCATTACAAGGATAGAAAAAAAAGTTTCTTTAGAAGCTAAGAACATTAAATTGGTTATACAAAGTGCTTGCCTCCCTTTCTTACGTCGAGCAACTCTATTGGTTTCTCTCTTTCCTTTTACTTGTAATAATTTATAATCATTCTATTTACAAAAACATTATGTGGAATTATAACATTGGAGTTTTACAAGTTCAAAAGCTTCAAATTACATGGTGTTGCATAAAATCACATCTATTTGTTGACTTCTCTTACAAGTTTTATAATTATTGTTTTGGTGTAGGTGCAATTTATCACATGCAATGACTTGGATGGGAAATATCAAGGTTCAGGTTTGTATATGGATAAAATGATAAGTAGTTAATAATGAAAATTAGTTTGCAAAACAATTTCAAAGTTTTGGACCTTGCAACCTTGATTCAATTTTTTCACATTGTCATTGTAAAATGTGTCTATAGGAACAATGTTCATGGATGCTGCATATTTGGAACAATCTTTGCAACTTCAAGATATTTGGCAATTTTTTGTAATCAATCAAGGTATGACATGGTTCATAACATTATGTAATGCTTGTGCACATTGTGGATAAATGGTTTCTTTTTTACATAATCATAACTTAGGATGTTTTCATTTGCTCCAATTATTCGCATATACTTATTTTATTGATGTTTTGATAAATGGGTTGTGCAATTTTTTGGGCCCCATTATTTGGAAACACATGGCTTTCAAGCTCATTGATAATTAATGGGTTGATGACATTTTTGTAGACATGGGCAATAATAAACAAATGAGATTTGAATGCCTTCAACAAACATCCAATGTGAGTGAACTACCAATAATTAAATGGTACATGGAATTAATCATTGCATAAATGTTGAAAAGTTGAAATTTTTTCCTATATATATCCTTCTACAAGTAGCTTGTCAATGATAATTGAAATTTTGTTGGTAATGAGATCATATTCAAATGTTTGTTCATTGAATGGATCAGAATACATTAGATGTACAACCACGCCTTTATAAAATTCAAAAACGACTATGTCTCACAAACTTACCTTTAGTTTATCAGGTGAGTGCATATCATTATATTGCATAATTTGTGTTTTCATGAACAAATGTTGTTGTTCTATTAAATTTGGTTAACATGGAAATGACTAATAGATCAAAGGAATTAATTGCAATCAAGATCATGATGACTAATAACTTTATTACATCACAAACTTACCAAGCTTCATAGGTTCATACAAATTTTATGCAAAATCTATTTTTCATAGGTTTGTACAAAAATCATATGAATTTTGTGTTATGGTAATAGGAACAATATTTGTATGTATTCAGTATCTTAAGAATTCAAACATATGAAACATTGTTTTTGAATGACCTACGTGAATGTTCATGTATAATACACAAAAAATGCATAGTTTTATGCAAAATTACATCACAATAATTGCACAAAATTAAGTAATATGTAATTGTACGTACTTCACATCAAGACATCACAAGTAAAAAAGACACATCATTTATATAAAAGTTGTATACATATATAATGACATTTTTACACTTTGAATCCCACATATTTTGCACATGTCCATGTTGTTTTATGAATTTCGCATTGGTTCTATTGAAATTTTGTGATATTGGAAGTCTGTGATGTATAACAATTATAATTTATGTGAATTCCCATAAAATCCTTATTTATTTGTGTATTTATTTTTAATTCTATCAAATTTGAATTGGGTTTTGTTGTGATTTTTGTTAGGATTTGTTGTGGAAAAGCATTCAAGAACAACGTATTGACCATAGAAAAATGGGCTAGTAAGTTTTTTTCCTTGAATATAATGTGTTAAAAAAAAAATGGTTGGCTTCCAATTATTGGACTCCATGGATTTGAATCATTACAACCATTTCATTCCATTTATTCTTATATCTTGAACAACCAAATGCCTTGAATGCCTTTTGACATTATAATATGGCACAATTACTACCATTTTTCATATGTGAATAAAACTTGAATTGTTGATGGCTCATTAGAATTCCATTATATGTGTGTGCAGTGCGGCACTTTGCTTGATATGTGGAGAGTTTGTGTGGTGTGCATCAGAGTTCCAAAATAGTGGAGAGTGTTTAATACATGCAAATGAGGGTGATATTTCCAAATTGTTACACCCTAAATTGTATTGATTATATTTGTACATAATTTCCTAATTGGACCCATACAAGCTAATGTGGCATAGTTAGGAAATATAAATGCACCTTCCCATGAACTATTCTTCAATGTTATTTGTAATTACCATTAATATGGTTGACCTTTACTACAGGATATGCTGGCATTGGCATCTTTTTACTTATGCAATCCACACATGTGCTAGTTATGCGAGGCAATCGAGCATGTATCCTTCCCTCCCTCTATTTGGATCAACATGGTGAGGTGAGTTTGTTGACAAGAAAATGCTTAGTTGACAATTATTGTTATTTTGAAATCAACTAGTTTTTCATTTTGAAACTCACATTGGAGATGTTTCTCTATGATCAATTTTTAAAACAATGTAAGTATTAACATGGTAATTGATTGTTTTTGTTCAACTATTCATGACCTTTCATGAACACAAATAAATGGTGAGAAAGTTATGAGTTTCATTTTCCAACATGATGGGACACCTATTACAAGCCAACTATTATATTGTCTTTAGCATGTAACTAAAACTCTTCTTACACATCAAATGGTTTACAATATTTTTCCACGTATTTGATAATAGGAAGACCATGGTTTGCGACGTAACCAAAAGCTATACTTGAGTCCACTTCGATTGAACAAGGTACTTTGGGTGTTATCTAATTTCCCCACCATTTACCTAGCATGCATCACAATCATGCATGGTTGTGAAAATTGTTATGAATTGCTTATGCACATATATTTGTTAATGTTCTAATGGTCTCAATGTTCTTTAAACTATTATATTTCAATTTGTGTTGGGCTTTTCCCTTAAATTCATTTGTGTTTTCATGTGTTATGAACAAACCTATATATTGAATCTAGTAATATCCTTTTATGCATGTGTATTAGTTTATGTTAATGGTTTCAATGTTGTTTAAACTATTTTTTTCTATTTGCAAGCATTCATATAAAATCCAGTATATCCTTGGGGTACTTAGTGTTAATGTGTATCAATTTATATGTTTTTCTTCCTTTCTTTCTTATCCAAGTAAATTTACGTGTATATATATATATATA
>Ga0116228_10002792_pt1 | contig 15182 bp, 14 predicted proteins | sample S1TSphfallax_2_FD_89694 | JGI IMG/M metagenome (GOLD analysis project Ga0116228, IMG submission 89694) | Host-associated microbial communities from peat moss isolated from Minnesota, USA - S1T2_Fc - Sphagnum fallax MG | ecosystem: Host-associated > Plants > Peat moss > Unclassified | place...
TTACTGATTATGTTCCCCTGTTTTACCTGTTTTTTGATGAACATAATCAGTAAACTAGCAGTAATTTTTCTCTAATTTTTTCCTTGCTCCAGCTACTTCTTCAGCTAATCCTGATTCTTTTGCAGCTTTATATAACCGCTCAAATTTTTTATATAGCTTCTGGTTCTTAAATCTCATACCTAAGTTAGTTAATGTATAAAATATTTTCTCACTGATAAGTGTATCGTGCGGTAGTAATCTTTCTTGATCTGTATTACTTGACTTTTTCCAATCTTTAAGTGATAAAAATTTCTTATCATTTACTACATACTTATTAGCTACACCATTCTTGATATCGTCAAATATCTTATTAGCTATAGGATTTATAACTTTTTCACCTGTAACAGGATCATCTATTTTAGTCATACTTCTCATAGCAATTTTTACATTGCCAGCATAATCTATTAATCTATAATCAGCTTTGCTATGTAATGTAAGTTGTATAAAATGTCCTTTAGATTCAAAATCATACTGATCATTATCAAGAATATCTATACCTTTAAATTCATTTTTTAAGTGTTTATACGCTTGTTTATCTATTTTGTTTAATTCTTCTTTTGTTACAGGTTTATTACAATCAAAGACTTCATCCATTAAAGGTACTTCATTTACAAATCTACGTAGATTTTTATCTGTATGCTTATTGTTAAAAATCATAGATAGTAGATTTAATGATTTTCTTTTGTATCTAAGTACTTTATTAATAGGAAATACGCCGCCATCTGTAATTGACATATAACTATTTAAACCTTTTGCCATTAACCATGCTAAACCTCTTGCTCTTGCTGTAATATTATTTGCTACTACATAATTACTTAGACCTGCTTTATCTCCTGAAAAATAACTAGAAGCTATTACACCATATAAAGTATTTATCACTAGCTTTAAGAATGTATTCATACTAGTACCTTTTGGGTATTTTTTCCTTTCACTTAATAACTTTTTTACTGGCTCCATTAAATTTACTACTACAAAATTTTTAGTTCTACTTATAAAATTGTTATCTGTCTCATTATGTATTACACCTTGTAACATTTCTGTAGTTACATTATCTACTAAATCATCTTTACAATATATAGCTGCACTTTCTATATACATATTTTCTGATAACCATCCCCATTCTTTGTCGCTTGCAACAGATTTAATTATTTGTAGTAAGTCATGATTTAAAGTTGCATGTGTGAGTTCATTTGTTTGTAGTACCATAGATGCTGCATAAACTCTTTCTTGATCATCTTCTATCTCTGTATTAATGCGTTCTAAAGCTTCTAAATCTTGTACAGCCATATCCCAAAGCATAAACTTCTTTTCAAGTTTTGAGATTAATAAATCCTGACTAAACGGTGCTTCTTGATAAGATACCCTAGCCGTCCATAGCCCTGATATCAATTGTTTCTCGTATTCTTTTAGGAAGTTTTTTAGCTTTATTGGCTCAGATATTAAAGTCGGCTGACCTAATGGATATTTTTGATTTAATAGCCCGTTCCCGTAGCATCCTGAAATATCGATATCAATTAAATCATCTTCTACATGATCTACATCTCTCTCCTTAACACATCTTCCTCCATCAACCATTCCTAAATACAGTAGGTCATTGTTCCTAAGTAGTCTAGCTAAACTGCTTATACCTTCTGTAGATGCTAAATTATTCAGTACAGCTATATATTTAGGTTCTACTTTGATCTGTTTAGCTAGGTAATCAGTAAACATTGTTGCATCGATCTTACCTAGACTTAGACCATAATCTGATTTTTTATTTAATCCGAGTAACTCTTTAGCTATTTTGGTGAACATTTTGTTAGTTTCATCGTATATTTGGACTAAATCAGTGTCAGTACCAAGTAAATATTTTTCTACTTTGTACGGATCTTCCATGTATCGTAAATCCATCCTGCTTTTATCTGTTGATGTATATTCATCTTTACTATCGACATTGAACCCAACATTCCTTGCATAATCTGCTAATGAACCAGAACCTTGCATAGCTGAAATGTCAATAATCTCTATGGTTAAATAGTAGAATTTGCCATTAACTAATATATCGAAAGGTAAAGATATAGTGCTGTTACCATTAGAATTTTTTAGCCTAATCCTTCTTTTGCGATCTAACTTGGGTAATACATAATCTCTATACATCTGTTCATCTGCAAAACAAAATTCTATATCTTTATAACTCCAAAAAATTACAATTTTAATATTGAAAGAATTTTTAGGTTTTTTTATTTCTTCACCTCTAAATCGCCATTCTAATCCATAAACATCTGCTAAAACATCTAGGAATACGATAGGTGTTTTGAAAGTTGGGTGTATTCTATCTTCTAATGGTATTGGGGCATTAGGATGTAGATACATTAGTTTTCCATAATCTGGATTACCTATACCTATACATAAAGGTATTGTTTTACCATTAGGAACTGCAATAAATTCGGTATCTATAGCTGTATATGGTGTATAAGTTCTCTTATCAAAAGGTTGAATTTGTTTAGTTAAATCTCTTAGTGCTACTTCAGCTAAAAAAGATTTTTCAAAGCTTAATGTATTTCTATTGTTTAAATCTATATAATTTGATATCATGATATTAATATAATTTGATTAATTGTTTTCCTGTTTTCTTCTGCTCCTGCTATTTGTACTAGCAGGAATTTTAATTTGTACTTAATTTGTTTGATTTTTTATACAAGTATATATAAAGGCTTCTAGGTTTAGTTAATAAATTATCTACTGTACCTTATCTATATTCTTCTTTCTTTTCATCGAAATTCTATTCTAATTGCATGTTTTTTACTCCTATTTTCTGCTAAATGATATTTCATACAATAGCAGAATTACTTATTGATTTTAACAGTATTATTAGGGTATTTTTAGTTAAGTTTTAGCATAATAATTTTACTGTACTGTTTTAGTTCTTTTCTTTTTTGGTACTACTTTAATTCTTCTGGTAACTGGTAAAGAAATACCATTTAAAAATACTCCTCCACCTGTGCCTACCATTATTTTATCTGGGTAATCTCTCAACCATTGTCTTATAGTTGGCTTGTAATTAGTCCAGCAGTGCATAACTTTTAAATCGTAATCGATTGTTATTGTTGTCTCTACTGGATCTTTGTTTGGATTATATTTTCTTGGCATTTTCTTACAGTCCTATCACTTCTTTATGTTGAACAAGTTCTTTAATATCATCATCAGTTACTTTCCTTAAACCTAATCTAAATATTTCGCTTCTGCTAACACCAAATTGGTTTACTTTTGAAGTTATAAAATCAAAATCATTTTTATTTAATCGAATAGCTGTATGAGTTTTCATTTTGTTTAAAATGTGTTGATTAATTGTGCTACTATTATTATATTAGCATATAAATAAAAAAATGAAAATAGAAAACTTAAAGAATAATTATTTAGAGAAAATCAAGAAAAGTCATATACAGCAAGCATCACAGCTTGGAAGAAATGATTTAGCTTCCAAGATAAATAAAACTTTAAAAAACACGCCAGATACTCCAATGTCTAAATTTCTTAATAAAGAATTAGATAAAAATTTGATAACTAGAGCTAAATTCAGTAGGGAATATATGGAAGTTCCTGTAATAGATATTGACTCAATTAGAAGTAAGAATCTAAGGAGAGAAAAATTAACAGAAGAAGAATATAATGCTTTAATGGATTATTTTGATAATCAAAAGCAGTTGGAATTACTACAAAATAAAGCTGACTTAGCTGATAGAAATGAGCTAAGAAAAACAGGTTATAAGCTAGTTGGTAATCATTTGAATAATACTTTAAAGGAACTATGGTAAAAATAAATCCCTGCTAAGTTTAAGTTTAAGCTCAACAGGGATAATATTTACTAGCTGTACGAGAAGGTTTATTTAAGTTTTAATAATCCTCACCTTGATTGTAAATTAAGTCATATCCATCTATAATTTCCTCTTCATCTGTTCCTACTTCTTCATCTTCTAAAGTTGTATTACATTCACTACATTGTAGTAAACTTAATACTTCTACCAATTTATAGGAACCGCAACAGGTACAAAATTTACACATAATTACACCAACCAATTTTTATTACAATCGTTGCACTTAAATCGCTGTTGACCATTGACTCTGCCATTTTTCTTGACAGCAGTAGAGCCACAATCAGGACAAGTTAATTCTGTACTTTTGGTAGATGAAATTAAATCATAAGTGTACTTTCCAAAATCCGGCAGTTCAATGTAGTAAGGCTTCTTCCCCGGCTCGATTACCAAAGCAAATCTGTAAGCTTTAGGATTTGTGCGGTCTAGCCCTAATTCATCATTCTTAGTTTGGCAGTATTCAGTCAGTTTATCTGCTGTAGCCTTCAATTTACCCTGCTCCTCACTGGTAAATTGGTTAGAATTACTTATAGCATCATAAACATTTGTACCAATATGTATATTTATGGCGCTATTCCAATCTGAGCGATCTAGTCCAGGATAGTTCTTAACATTACTGTTCTGCCCAATAAATATTGATCCCAGGTTCTGATGTGATACTTGCTTGATGATAAATTTGATGTCATTTCCTATGTCACTTTTCTTACCTTGTGTATGACTCATGGTACTGTCAATCTCGTCAAAAATATATAACTCAAAGGTATCTCTGGACTCTTGACCGCTAGACCTTAAATCAACTTTCTTAGCTAACTCTGCTATTCCTTTCTCTGAATCATTATGTGTTTCACCTAGAACTGGGATAGTCCAGTAATTTTTTGATGAGTTATGTTGGGGATTATAGAGTTTAGCTATTCCTGCTCTAGATTGGAGTATACAAACTGCTATATTCTCGGCTGTTGGCGATTTTCCTGATTCAGAACCGCCTGTTAATCGTATCCTAGTCCAGTTTTTAGCTATCTGCTGAAACTTATCAGCACTTATCCATAGTTTGCTAACATCTTCAGCATTACCTTTCTGCTTATATTTAGTCTGTATGCTTAAACTAAAGTATGCAGTCCTTTCTTCATGCTTAAACATTGGTGTATTTAAACTAGCTGATACTTCTTTCAACTTAGCAGTATTATTACCATCATTAAGTAAGTCTGTATTGATAAATCTAGATCCATTTCTAGAAGTATGGAATAATAATTTATACCCTAGTTCAGTACCAGTAAAGTCTATAGCATCGAGCGTATACCCTAGCCTTGCGTAATAATCAATTATGGCGTTACCTACTCGCGCCTGTTCTGATAAGCCAGGGAATCTAAGCGGTTTTGATAATTCCTTAATCCTGTTGTTTAAGCTAATAATTTCAGACTGTAAGTACTCAATCTCTTGTATTTGGCTAGTACCGCTATCAATTACCTCTTTAAAATCCTGTTTATATGCTACTACAACGCTATCAGCAACCTGACTAAATTCATTTTGAACGGATTTTAAATTACCTGAATAATAATCCTTTAATTTAACTATCTGTTGTTTTAATTTGTTTAATTCTTCCTCATGTTCTGTGATCGGGATCAAATTCCTTAACTGTTTTTCAAAGTTGTTAATTATCTCCTTATAACATTTAGCTTTCAATGAATTAGACTTTGTAAAAATCTCGTGCTGTAAAGCTAGAGCCATTGAGATAATTTGGTCATTAGTTGAGTCTTCATCCTCTCTTAGTACTTGAATTTGTGTCAGCAATTCATGCGCTTCTTTCTTTAACTCAGCTAGTAAAATATCCCAATCAGTATTTGTTTCATACTTTTTAACTAAGTATGGTACTAGCCTTGTAATTCCATTTATTAGCTCAGATAAACTATCCTTTAATGTTTCAATGATAGATTCTCTATTAATTTTCTTGATAGCTAATAAATCACTTCTAGCTTCCTGTAATTCTTGATCTAAGTCATCATAATCAGCTATTAAAGAGTTAAATGATGATTGTAGTTTTTCTAGTTCTTTATGTTTAGCTGTTAATTCATCATGCTTATCCACAAGTAATTTTGTGGCACTATTAGCAGTTTCTTGTGTTAGATTAATCTCCATTTTTAATCTAGATATTTTAGATTGAGCTATTTCTTCAGTTTCTCTTACTACATATCCACTGGCTGCTAAAAAACCTCCAGATACTCCTAAAACATAAGGAGCTAGCTGATTTACTGGACTAGCAAATAATAAAACTCCTATACCGCTACTACATATAGAAGCTGTAACTAATCTACCTTTCAATTGCTCAAAACTTGACATTTAGTACTCCTATAAATGAATAAAGGAGAGTGTTTAAAAAACTCTCCCAAGCTTGATTTATTCAACTGTTTCCGCTTCAGCTTCTATAGCTCCAATTTTTGCATCTAATTGATACTTAGCTAGTTGTACTTGAGCTATACGACTTTCACCTAAATTATATTTTTCAACCCAGAATCTGCGCCTTTGGTCAGTTTCTAACCTTAATCCTTCTAAAGTAATATTTTCATGATTTAATTTTTCACCTACTTGATCTAACTTAGAACCTGCTATTGCATAATTAACCTTTTGAGCCTCTAAATTAATTAGCTTGATATCAGTTCCTATTTTGCTACTGGAATAATCAATAGCAGCTTGTGACATTTTCTCGCTTAAACTGCCAACTTTAAGAGCATCAGTGTTTAGCTGTAAGTTAGTACCTACTATTCTTAACGTTTCTCTCTTTTCTTGAATAGATTGAATAGCTTTATCTGCTTCTACTTTAGAGGTCTTAGGTAGCGTTGAGCTATCAGTAAATAAATTGTTAGCTATGAACTGAGATGGATTAAAGGTAGGTAAATTATCATGAGTAAATGTTCCATGATTGAAGTTAGCAGAAGTACTAGAGCCACTACTATTGTTAGATGGATTAATTGCTGATAAAGATTCTAGCTGTTGCTCTACTGTTGGATCTGGATCGCTAGCTTTAGATTTAAGTTTTGACTTGGATTGAGATAGCTTAGTTGTTGGCATAATAGTTGAAGTAATTATTCCTGTTGTGGGTTTAATTAAGGGTTGAGAGAGTTTTATAGCTCTCTCTTTTTTATTGTTCTAGTACTTTTTCAATCACTATTCCTAATGATTTTCTAGCATTAGATAAAGTAACTTTAATTTCTGTTGAAGCAGGTAAAGTTACTAGGATAGCTTTTAATTCTGTTTCAAGATACTTAAGTACTTCTAATTGTGTAGGTGTAAGCATAGTTTTTTACTCCCAAGAATAGTTACAGTACTTACCAGCGAATAGGGTATTGACAGTCATGGCTAAGGCATTATTAATCAGGTCAAAAAGTCTCATGGTGGTTACTCCCAAATAATCCAAATATTCCTTCTAAAGTTGAGTTAAGTACATCTAATACAGCTAAAGGATTTATTTTAGGCTTAGGTCTGTATTTAGCTTTTAGCTCTTTAAGTTCTCTTTCAATTTCTTCTATCCGTTTATAACAAGTGACTTTCCCAGTTCATCACTTAACCGTGTTACTTCTGCATCAAAGTCAAGGTCATCAGGTGTAACTACAGGCTTATCTACAGTAGTGGATTGCAAACCTCTTAAAGCATCAAAGTAACCTGCTCTAGTGTTAAGCCTTTGGTTTCTTAGAACATCTACCAGTTGAGTATCACGCGCCTGTTGGTTAGCTAGGATTTGTTGGGTTTTAAATTGAGACACAAGATCCGCTAGCTTTATCTCCTCTTCAGATGCTGCTATAAGTTCGTCTAACAAGGTGATATTTGAATCAGAATTACTACCTTTAGTACCTGCTAAACCATTATTGCTAGCTGTAGCTAGAGCATTTTCTACCTGTGTTCCTTGTGTAGCTTGAGTTTCTGGTGTTTTAGCCTCATTATCACTGTTGCTAACAGCATTTTCTAGCATTAATCCTTGTGTAGCCTTACTTTCACTGATTTGGTGAGAGTTATTTGGTGCTGTTCCATGTGCTGCAAGTGCTGCGATAACATTACTAGCTTGAGTAGCGGATATAACTTTAACGTTATCGAAATTATCGGGATCAAAACTGCTGAGAGTAAGTCTAAATGTCTGCTCTGAGATATTGTTAGCTTTACAGTATTCAGTAATATTGATGACTTCATTTGTGTTTATTATTTCTAGTACTGTTGCTGTTTCTGGTGCTGCTGTTTTCTTTTTAGCCATGACTTTTATGCTCCTATTTTGGTGAGATTTCTTAGAGCGTTACGGTACGTATACAGTGAGAAATAATTGGGATTTGTCTTGATAGCTATTTTTACTCTGTCCAGTGTGGCTACTTGGCTAATTAATCTCCCTATACGAGCTAACACCCAACATTGATAAGGACTTAGGGGACAAGTAACGTCATAACTCCCATCTGATTTTTTGGGATATGAATCGCGGAATGATGGAATACGCCAAAAAGCTAAATCAGCCCAAAGGTATAGAGTACTGCGACTTACGCCAAGCAGAGTACTTAGGTAAGTCTTACTTGCTGGAAAGTCTAGAAATAAATCATGGTTTGTTCCGTGTTGGTTTTTCCTTTGTCTCATAAGGGCTTTAAGCGCAATTAAGCATTAATCAGAATTAGATAGGCAGATATCAGGCAAGAATCAAGCACAAATCAAGCGGGATATAACACATGTTGATTTATTGAACTTTCAAAACCCTTGCTACACGAGACTTATAGGGTATTTTGAGAGTGAATCAATTGGCAATCGGCGTTTTATTGTTGACTAATTTGTGGTTATGCTGTTATGTTAATAGACAAGTGATGTACTTGTCAACTAATTAGATAAATGATGTAATTTCAATATATTTATGCTGATAGATGATAATGGTTTTTAGCTAGACAAGTGATGCTATTCATGGCTACTAAACGACCAAGAACAACAATCAGCTTTGATCCTGATGAATATACAGAATTAGAAAATTGGGCTAAATCTGAATTTAGATCTGTCCCACAACTAATTACCGCAATAGTAAAACGCGCATTAATTGAAAGAGGACAATTTGAGACAGAAAAACATACAGCTAAAGAAAGTCAAATCCCCATAACTAGCTAAGTTGATACGCAAAATGCCGCTAAAGCAAAAATAAACTATAGAGGAAGCCACAAAATGACAACAAATGAAAGTAGACTAGATCGTATAGAAGCAATACTTGAACGCAATTCTGAAGACATAAATAGGCTTGCTAACAGACTAGATCAAGTAGTTGTTAATGCCGAAGAGGATAGAGAAACAATTAGAGCGGTAATTAGAGAACTAGTAGAAACTGGTGAAGCTGATAGGATAGCTTTGATTGATGCTGTATCAGAAAATACTGAAAGAATTGACATTCTCACTGAGAGATTTAATCAATTCATAGAAAATGCCGCACAGGATAGGCATTATCAAGCAGAAATCAATCAACAGCTTTTATCTGAGATTAGAAGGATATGGGAGTACTTACTAACTCAGAGTAGTAACGGACACAATCCTTAATAAATTTTGTACTCATTAGTAAATTACTAGTGAGTTTTAAAAATTTATATATTGTGGGGAAGATTTTTTATAATGTGGGATAGCTGATAATTCAAGTGTTTTCTACCAAGTAAAATCATTAATGGCTGTTAAATGTATGAAAGTTTATCTAAATTCTTGCTAATGTATTTAAGCGCTCTTGATAGAAAAGATGGTCTTTAATTTGCTCAGATTTTAATTATCCATCAAGGAGAATCAATCTCTACAGTTGTCACAAAGGCAAAGTTTGCTACTCAGGATAAGTGAAAGTTTTACTAGAACTTTCTCTAAACAAAAGAAAAACCAACCTAAAGAATTAATATTTTCAATCCCTTTAGGTTAGCAAATTTTTAACTATAAAAACAACAGTAGCAGCATGATTCTTCCTTAAATCCAACAAAAGGTATATAAGGAGTATCAAATGTTTACTACAATCTCAGATCGTTTATTTCCTACCACCAAATCTAATCAATGCCCCATTTGCGGGGATATTTCAGGTAAATGCCGTACTAAGGATAATGAGGAGCAAGCTGTTTTATGTGGAGGTTCAGGAAATGCTAGGAAAGGTGACAGAGAAGGTTCTTATACATGTGTAAATGACAAATGCAAAGGTCATACTACACATACATGGATATTAACAAAGGATGACTATTCACAATGGACTGATGATAGAAAAGTTGCTTATGAACTGGAGAAAAAGAGAAGGGAACTAGTACTAGAACAAGAAAGGCAAAGGAAACTTGAGTCTGAAGTATCTTTAGCCGAACGGGATCGCATTAACAGAATAATTCTAGACCAGTTAACCTTAACTGAAGAAGATAAGCAGCATTTATTAGATAGAGGATTTAGTCTAGAACAGATAGAGCAACATCAATTTAAATCAGTAGAACCTTACCAAAAGGTATCATTACCAGATGTAGCTTATAACTTTCCCGGACTAATAGTTAATGGATTTAATAATACAGAGACTAGAAAGCTTTCTATAACAGGCAAAGGTATTTTATGTCCTATATATCAAGATGGATATATAGTAGCATTTAAGATACGATTTACTACTGCTAAAAATGGACAAAGATATAGTTCAGTGAGTAATAAAACTAATAGCTTTCATATTTTTGGAGAGCAACCTATAGCTGTTTTACTGAATACTGCTAATATAGATAAAGGAATATTCATAACAGAAGGTAGTGAAATTAAACCTGTATTAATTCATCTTAAGTATGGATTGACAGTCTTAGGTGGAGCAAGATATTGGTATCGATCCCCAAATCATGCAGCTAAATTTCTACCTTTAATTAAGGATAAATTTGGTAATAAGGTAGTTCTGTGTCCAGATGCTGGAGATATTATTAACGAGCAGGTTTATCCGCATTGGTTTAATGAGGCTGAGTATTTTTTATCACAAGGTTTTGATGTTAGTTTTGCTTGGTTTAATCAGGTATTCAAAGACGCTAGTGATATCGATGAACTAAAAAGTTTAGATGATATTCAGTACTTAAGCTTAGAAGAATTTAGACAGTTAGTAGACAAGTATAATAATGAAGAGTTTAAACAATGGAATGAGTCAAGAAAGTTTACAGCTACAGCTAAAATTAACCAATCTGAGTTTAGTTTTCCCGTTAACTCTGTTCCAGCTACTAATGCAGTAATAGCCATTAAATCCCCATTAGGCAGTGGCAAGACTCTAGGTATGATTGATGTGATGAAAACATCTGGTAATAGATCATTCTTACTTGGTTGTTTAAATAATTTACTGCTACAAACTAATAGTAGAGCGGCAGATAAAGGATTACAAATATATCATCTACATTTAGATGAGGCTAGCAATTTAATAGCAGATATAAACACTAACATAGCAACATGTGTTGATTCTATGCACCATTTAGACGGGTATTTTATCGGTACTGACTTGTTTATAGATGAAGTTGATAGTGTTTTGAAGGGCATAGTATCAGGCGGAACGCTTGGAGATAGACAAGGATATATTATGACAGTCTTTGAGAAAGCTATACAAGAATGTAATAGAGTGTTTACTTTTGATGCAAACAATAGTGACTTACTAACAAACTTTATACATTCAATAGCACCTGACAAGCAAGTAGTAAAAATAGAAAATGTATCTAAACCTAAACCACAAGTATTTAAGTTTGTAGAAGGTTTTGATCCGTCTAAGAATAAGTTAAAGAAGCATGACAAGTCTGCTATAGTCAAGCTTGTATTAGACGAGAAGATTAAACCATTTATAGCTAGTGATTCTAAGAACTTGATTAATAGTTTAGATGCTTTACTGAAGGATACTAAAAAAGGTTTAACGTTAACATCTGATACAGTTAATGAACCGTTCGCAAAAGAGTTTTTAAATAATCCTGATAAATTCCTTAAGGATAATCCTGTTGATTATTTCGCCATTAGCCCTAGTGCTAATAGTGGTATTTCGATTACTAACCGTGATTGTTTTACAGATAAAGTATCAATATTTACAGGTGTTTTAACTACCAATCAACAAACTCAATTGTTATCTCGATTAAGACCTACAGAACTAGCACATTACGTCTTCTGTCCCGAATTTACTTTAATACGCAACAATGCAGATTATCCAACTGTAGAAGCATATCAAACTAAAACCATAGAGAGATTATTATTGTCAGCACGTAAAGCTGCACCATATAATCCTGAAGCTATGAATACAATTACTTCTAGAAAGATAGAGGAACTACAAGATAATAAATGGTATAAATTATCTTCAGTATTAGCAACTGCGGATAATTATGAACGAGATAATTTAAAGAAATGCTTGATATATTCTCTAGAAAAGATGGGGCATAAGGTAGAAATTATAGAACTAGAAGTAGATGAAGGTGTTAATGGAAAGCTTAAAGAAGTTAAGGAAAAAATAATTAAAACTCAAGCTGAAGAAATATTCAAAGCTGAACCTTTAGAATCTGTAAATGAAGCATATCAATTAGCTAAATCATCCCCTATAAAAGCTATGAAAAGAAGGATTGAAAAAACCATACTGATGGATAGATTGCCAGGACTAGCGGATACAGAATATTTTACTTTAGACCTAATAGAGCAGACTTTATCTAACAGAAACTTCTTATCACAACATGAAATTTTCTACAGGTTAACTAACCCAGAATTATCTAGATTAAAAAGTGAAGTAAATTGGTTTTATAAAGCTACTAATGAATTCAATTTCCTCTTACCTTTAGTAAGTGATATCCATCTAAAAGTAGAAGCCTTTAGCCAGTTAAACCTGCTTCAGTTCCTAGATGGTAGATTGTATTACAAGAATAGTCCTGAAGTTATAGAATTTTATAATAAAGCTTTGAATAATCCAGATATTGCATTAGCTCTAGGAATGAAAGTAGCTAAACCTACAGCATCAGGTAAAGAAAGAATAGACCTAGTTAGAAGATGTTTAAAATCTATCGGTATTCAATTTAAGTATGAAGGTAAGCCTTTGATTGATGGTAAACAGCACTACACTTACAAGGTTGATACTGAAGAATTAAATAACCCAGAGAGATTAGCCATATTAGAAGCTATAGCTAGAAGATATGATAACTGGGTTAAATCAGAGTCAGTAGCAAAAGTAAATTGGCAACCTAAACCAGTAGAAGTAGTTACAACAGCTAAACCTGTAGTCCTAAATGAAACAATGATTGATGTTAATGGGTGTGTAGCTTTCCTAGAAGAGAATATCAATACATTAACTTACGAAGAGTATAAAACCTTTATCAACCCATATACTGATGAGATTATGGAGTTAGTTGACTTGTACTTAAATAGAGATGTGAAAGAGAAACTAAAAGCTTTAATGCCTACTACAGCAGAAGGTAATCTAATACATAAACTGCTAGAAGCTGAGAAGAAAGGTATAGAAGTGCTAAATAATGTAGTGAAAGAGGTACTTAATATAGTAGACAGCATACCTTGTGTTTTAGATATGCTACCTATTAGATTAAGAGAATTAGTTATCATATAATGAACCGCATAATTCCTTTAACTCTTCTATATCAACAATTTCTATATCTCTGTCATAGCTTAAGGCTGCTGCTCTATTTTCTAGCAGAATACGACTGATATAAGCTCTTTTCTTTGTTTCATGTTTATCATGGAATAAACCATCACATACTTGAGCATATATTTGTCTAGTTAAATGTCCTTTAAACTTATTAACTTTCTTACCATTCTCCTCTACAATCCATTCTTTACCGTTAGTAATAGAGCAATAAACAGCTAAAGTATCCATTGTTTCAGCAATGTACCTAGAGCATCTATTATGTGATTCTTTAGCAGCTTTTTGTATACTTTCTACTTCTCTAACTTTAGGTAGTGTTCTCTTTCCATAGAACTCTAGCCATTCAATAGCATCAATTACACCCTTAGCAGCTTTACCTAATACAGGTATTTTTTCAGGTGCTACTAATTTATCATCATGGCGCTTTAACTGTCCCTCAAAAATAACTGTAGACTCATCCACATAAGTAAATATTCCACTACTCATAACTTCTGATTGTCGTCTACCAGTAAGCAACATCACAGCTATGGCGACTTCCTTCCATTTAGCTGATAGTTTTCTAATTTGACTGATATCTTTTTCAGGCAGATTATTAACAATTTCAACAGCCCAATTAACAAAAGGATAAGCTTTAATTGCTCTAACATCTTCTTCCCTAGCTTCTGCTCTTTCCATATTTAGTTTATGTTTTTCTGCTCCAATATCGGCAAAAGCTCCTCTTACAGCATCATCAAAATCCTTAAACGTATCTATTAAATTCCTATCATTAACTGAAGGAAATTTATCATTTTCAGATTTAACAATTTCCTCTAAATGATTAATAATTTCTAATCTTAGTTTTTGAATAGAACCAGGATGAGCTTTACCTTCTCTACTTTTAGAATTAGCATAATCTTCAATGATTACCCTAGTTCTAGCTACGAGTATTGCAAAAGCTGGTAAGAAATATATATTTTTTTTACAAAGTTCAAGTTGATATTCTCTTAATCCTGTAAAACCGTCATTAGCTTCTGTTGAATAATATAATCTGTTAGCAATAGCTACTTTTTCTTTCTCAGATTTACTATAATCAATACCTTGACTATCCACATCGATAATCTGCTCTAATTCCTGCATTTTTTTAGTCTCTACAGCCTCTACATCTTCATTTTCATCTATTACATTATTAACAACAGGAAGATTAGCTGTAAATCCTTCTACAGTACTAATATATCCGATTAAATCAGCTTTCTTGATACCATTTCTACCAGTGATAACTGACCTTTTTTCAATTTCATGACCATTAATAATAAATGGAACTTGTTTTTTATACTTATCCCATAAATCAGCAGCTTCTTTACTTAGAACTATGACTGTTTTACCTTTAGAAATTTCTTCAAGTGAGCGCACCATATACGTTTCATCCTTTTTTAACTTTATATCTCTATTATAGCACAACATTTCTGTAATGAAAAGGGGTAAGCATAATATTTTATAGATATTTTATACTGAAGTAAATTTATACTTTGTTTTATACATTAACTAACTTAGGTATGAGATTTAAGAACCAACAGCAATACAAGAAATTTGAGAGATTATATACAGCCGCAAAAGAATCAGGATTAGCTGAAGAAGTAGCTGGAGCAAGGAAAAAATTAGAGAAAAATTACTGCTAGTTTACTGATTATGTTCATCAAAAAACAGGTAAAACAGGGGAACATAATCAGTAA
>Ga0116228_10002793_pt1 | contig 15178 bp, 11 predicted proteins | sample S1TSphfallax_2_FD_89694 | JGI IMG/M metagenome (GOLD analysis project Ga0116228, IMG submission 89694) | Host-associated microbial communities from peat moss isolated from Minnesota, USA - S1T2_Fc - Sphagnum fallax MG | ecosystem: Host-associated > Plants > Peat moss > Unclassified | place...
GTTCAAAATGTACCATTGTAATGTGTTTTCACCCTCTACACCATTGTTAGGAGCTAGGGGAAAGCACACTACATTGCCTATAATATCTTGTCACAAGGTAGTTTTGACAAGATTTTGGAATTTGTAATTAGCCATGTGATTAAATATAATCAATTAAAATGAAAAAAGATTCAACAATACAATGTTATATATATTATAATCACATTATATAAATTACATGAATATTTTTTGAATAACCATAACATAATGGACTTTTTAAAAAGTACCCAAAAACCTATAACAATCCATAATCAATGAGTATGGATTTCATGCACCTTCATATGATTTTTTTAATGTGTCAAGGATTCAATGGTAATATGATGTAATAACATTGATACTAAGGAGGAATTTTTGGAAAGATTTTGAAAATCAAAATTGTTTATATAACTTGAATTACGGTTTTTTTTAATTAAGTCCTTTATACAAAAATAATAGTTTAGAAGTTCATCTTTTAATTTTAAGTTCTCCATAATGTAAAATAAAGTTGAAAATACATTTATAATAAATTTACAATTATAACCTGTAAAATGATTTGTGTGATTCAAGGTATCCTGCTTTCACACTACCTTTGTAATGTTAATTTAAGTAATCATGGACTTCCACATGTGGCTAAATGTTACACCTTAGTATGCTTTCATTCACTAATGAAAGAATTGGGTAGTCATGGCAACTCGTCACTACTATTCATGATGAAGGTGATGGTCTGACATCTTGTGAGTGATTTTCACAAGGTTAAGAATTAGGACTATTTTAACTATTCTGTCACTTCAAAGTGTTGGTGGGTGGTTGCAAGGTAGGGTGGTTCACTTTTTGCGTCACAATCCATTTTTTTGCAGAGTGGCATGCATTTACATGTTATTAACATGGTATAAAAACAATAATTTTCAAATTTTGTGGCTAGATTTAGATTGTCAACTTGAAGAAAAAAAATTCTATAAAAAAATTGTAACATATATACACCAAATATACAGTAATGGATTTTTGAAGTTGAAAAATATGGACTGGTTTGTTGTTTGTGCCTCTATATACATGCATTTTTGTGTTTGAATTTTATTCGGGATATATTTTAAGGACTCAATATATGATATGTTAAAACAGAAACAACATATGTGCAAAAACATTACAAGAAAAATTTAACCAAGAAAAAGGTATGGACTTTTGAATGGCTTCAAATGAGCCATATTCTCATAAGTTGATATCATAATCATTTTCGGGTGGATTTCAATTTTTATTTTCTTAACATGTACATAAAAAATAAAATTTAAATGGTTATTTTTCATATGGACATTTTAATTCATTGACCACCATGTAATTCCTCACCAAATTAATGATATCAAAATATATTGCCATTTTAATACTACTATACAAACTTTTAGAGAGTGGAGAAGTTGCCAGAAATGAACCACCTTAGACTACACACACCTTGTTGTGTAGATTTATTTGTTATAGATTAGATAGGTGTGTGAGAAAAAGTGGTTTGGGCTAATCATTGAATTTTCACTCGTGAGGTAAATATCATGTTCCAATAAGGATCCCCATTAGTTGATTATTACCAACATTCTACAATGTAATATGAAAATTTCTTTTTTGGTGTTCCTTTTCTCAAATTGGGGATTTTTTTTTCTATAGAAATAAAAGTTTCAAATTCTTTAGATTATTACAGAAAACTTTGTGAAGGATTGTTGTTCAAGTCCTCTTTTCAATGCATATGTAAAACAACCAAGAAAATTTTCTCTAGGTGAAAAGACATAAGATTGGACAAGTATTGGATTTCATGTTTTTGGCAAGCCTACCAATCTCATATTTCTTATTCTATGGGTGTGGCTTCACATCTTGATCACTTTCCACATCCAACAAATCTTGAATGGATTGCAGTCACCTACAATTTTTTTAAGTGAAACGTATATGGGAAAGTATGCAACACAACTACCAAGGATAGATGCAATGGCATCCTTGAACTTCTGCACTATGGTCATTCCTTTTTCTTGGCTATATTATTATGATCATTCCTTTCATATTTATAGTTTTGTCATAGGACCCCAATTTGACAAATGTTAAATGTTTTTTCATGTTTTTTCATATTTTCAATGAATGTTTTTGAAATGAGTTGGGATGGTAGTTCTCATGCTACTCCATTGTTATGTTGTGGTCAACGTTGATTTACACACTCCAAATTAATTTCATGTTCTAAAATCTGAAGACTATTAAAGTATCCTATTTATAGACAACTAGCCATTTTCAACTCTTAATGAAATTTAGGGATTCAAAGAGTTGAAGGAACCCTATCTAACATCCATATGCATTCATGAACTCTATAACAATGTATGGCCACCTAGACATTAATATTCACCTATGCATTTTAGGCAACACTTGGTGGTTATGAGTGTTTAAGTCAATGTGGTTGTTTGTCAATTCAATTGTCTTGACAGGGAGCAAGGATGGTCTAGAGGAGAAGTCAAAAGCACCTATTCAAAAAACACCACTATTTCAAAAATCCTGCCTTTCTATCACTTCATATGATGGGGATTTGGAGGTAAGGGAATATTTCTCCATCTTTTCCTTGAACTAATTATAACCGAAAAAGATAAGATGACATAATATTGGAACATAGGAAGTTCATGAACCTCATTTCTATACTAAATGAATGCAGCCAAGTGGTTTTAAAATATGGATCCTTGGTGAGTGTAAACACATTAAAAGGAGTCAAAAACTATGTCATAACTATTTAAACTATAATTTTACATCTTTGAAAAAACACAAGAGGAGCATAATAAATTAGATTTTCATTTTCATTTCCTTTTTGAGTTCCATTATTTATAAGGTTCCATTGTTCAAAACTTGATGCAAATTAATAATGTTTCAAGAGTCCTTTTGCATGTTCAAAGCAATTGTGACAACTTGGTTTTTTTTCAAATGTTTTTTTTTCCTTAAATCAAATGTGCACCATTCCTTTTCAAGATTGAAGAAGGTCTTAACATTGATGATTATAAAAACAAAAGCACTTGAAATTGGTAAATTTCATTTTTAAATGCATTTGAGCATATTTGTTTCAATTAACTTTTAGATGTGATTTTGACCTTGAAAATCATGAATTAAAAAATCCTTAACAAAGGTTATTCATTTTTGTGTTATTTAGGGCATGGATGCATTATATATAAATGATATAGACCAAGATATAGTAAAAAGTAATTATATTCAAAACATAATTGTAAACTAAGTATGAAAAATGCAGAAATTAGAAAATTGAACAACACAAGAATGCCACATGTGTCAAATGCAGTCCCTGGAAAGGACTTTAACCTTGTACTTTGTGGTTCCTTTTAACATGTTTACACCCTAATGATTTTCTTATACATTCTCCTTTTTGGAAATGACCCAAAGTTGTCAAGCTATAGATTGAAAGGAAGCAAGGTGAAGTACGTCTTAAAATGATTAGGATCTATTGATCATGCATGGTTCCAGTAATAATAAAGTGTGTTTTTTATGTTTGGGAATAACATTTGATCAAAAGAGTTTAGTCAAAATTATAGGCAAACTCCCTTTGTTTATTCAATGTAAAATTATAATGCCTCTTATTTCATTGTTAGTAGAAAGTATCACATTTATCCATGTTTGATGATCTACAATCAAACACCTAGATTCACTACTAGAATTCCTAATTTTTTAAACTAGAAATTTTGGTAAAAAAGACATATTTTGCACAAGTGTCAAAAAAACATGTCAGTCATTTTGGACAAGTTGTTTTGAATTTGTCCATTATGATTGGGCTATGTACTTTTTGACTAGGCCTAGGTTGGCATTTTTGACTAGTTATTTTGACTAGTACTTTTGACTAGTCAATACAATAGTTAAATGATTTTTTGATTAATCAAACACCATTTTGACTAGGCAAATGCCATGTGGCATTTAAACAATGGCCACCCAAATTAAGCCACATGGCAACTAAACATTGGCCACCTTGGCTATGCCACATGGGATTTAAACACTGGCCATATAGGTTACGCCATGTGGCATATAAACATTGGCCATCTAGGTTATGTCACATGGCATTTAAACATTGGTTACTAGGCTATGCCACGTGTATACAACCTAAGTAACTTAGGTTAAACATAAAATTAGATACCTACTATGAAAGTACCTATGTTTAAGAACCTACAACCTAAGTTCTTAGGCCTAGGTTTAGGAGCATATAACTAGCAACTAGGTATAGAAGCCTAAAGTAGGTTAGGGCAACCTAAGCTATGACCTTCACTAGGTTTAAATGTACACCACCTAAATTAAGCCTACACCTAGATGACCTATGTAGGAAAATCCTATTTCATTTTGAATTTGGCCCTTAAGGTTGAACCTTTTCACTTGGCTCATCCCAAGTGACTTTCGTTTTTAAAATATTTTTTATGTTTTGGATGCTTATGGTGCATCTATTTATATTGTTCATCATTTGGAAAAGATGACAAACAATATGGGACAAACTTTTGAGAGGGAGAAACATTTTCATGTCTAAACAACACTGAAGCCTTTTAGTTCACACAACATTATTTCAAAATAACTACAAAGATAAATAAATAAAGAGGTAGGTAGATGTGTATGTTAATTAAGTTAAAATAGAAATTAATAATATTTAATTTCTAATTATTTAATTATAATTAATAATTACAACTAGATTATATTAATCCTTACAAATTTGACCTCATTCATTATATATTATCAACAATGTATTTTTAATAATTAATATTTAACTATTTAATTACTTCATTAGTGTATTTTAAGTAAATAACTAGTTTACCAACTAGTGATTAATCATAGGTATATAAATGGCCTACATTAGCCTATATAATTAGATTACCTAAAGGCTAAAAAACATGTGAATAGGTGGAGTATAGGTAGGGTATGTATACATAAATACCCATATGTATAAACTATTTGTATTTTGGTTATTTAACCACATACTTACATTACATAAGTTAAATAGGCGGTTAACTTAATTTAGGAAAATTTAATTATGAAAAACTTAATGATTGGTAAAATAATAATCCCTAAACCAACCACAACTAAAGTAATTGTGGGAAAATAAATTATTATTAAACTAATAATTGCTAAACCAACCAAAAATAAAAATAATTATGGAAAAATAACCATGACTAAATTAATTTTGAGTATAATAATTATGGCAAAACCAACAATGGCTAAATTAAAAATGGTTAAATTAACCATGAGAAAAATAAATATGGTCAAACTAAAGATAAATAAAGTAGATATGGTCAAACTAACCAATGAATAAATATTTTATGGCTAAATCAACCATGGCCAAACTAGAAATGGTTAAAACTAACAATGAATAAAATAAATATGGCCAAACTAATTGTTGAATAAATATTGTATGCTTAAACCATCATGGCTAAACTAAAAATGGTTACATTAGAAATGGCTAAACTAACCATGAATAAAGTTAATACGGTTAAATTAACCAATGAATAAATATTTTATGGCTAAATCAACTATGCATAAAATCATTATGGCTAAAATGTTCTAATTATGGTTTAAATCCAAATGGTTAAAATAATTATGGAAAAATTAACCATGTCTAAACTAGAAATGGTTAAACTAACCATGAGTAAAATGAATTTGGCTAAAATAAACATGAATGAAATAATTATGCATAAAATTAAAATAATTAAAATAATTATGGTAAAACCAACAATGGCCCAATTAGTAATGGTATAGTTAAATATGTTAAACTAATTATCATGGCTAAATCAACTATTATCAAATTGACCATGGTTAGATTAATTATGATTAGTTTCAACTTTAATTAATTTTTTCATAGGTAGTTGAGCCATAATTAATTTCAATATAATCAATTCAATCATGGTTAAATAAACCATATATATATTATTAGTTTAACCATAATTAATTTGGTCATAATTGATTTAGTTATGATTAGTTAACTTTTACATTTTTCAATTTTTTTCTAATTTGTCAAAACATAGTCAAAATGTTACATGTAGTCCCAAGTTACCCAAGTAATATTGGAATTTGTAATTGACCCTTTTGACTAAGCCATTGGATGTTTTGACCAAGCCTATTTAGTTAGCCCTATTGATTGAGTATAATAGGTGGCCTTATTGACTAGTGCACTTGCCAATTTGACTAGATGTCCAATTTGAGTAATTGTCAAATTAGTCATTGTAATCAAATTGATTAGCCAAAAGATACCCATTGTCATTCAAGCCCTTGGCCTCTAGTAAAAAAATACATGTCCTCTAATAAAAAAGACCCATCTAGTGAACTTGGTTAATTTGAAAAAATAGGAATTTTAGTAGTGATTGTTGCAATTATTGTTTCACATGTTCATTTATAAAACATAATTGTTCATAATATAGCTCTAAAGTTGGTCCATGGCTAAATAGATAGAAATTTTGTGTGTAGACCTTTGTATGTGTATGACTAACTATCCTTGAGTTGGTCATTGTGCAACATGCCATTTTACAATATTAGTTTACATGTCGACTCACCACATACACATAACAGCCCAATATCAAGTTCATGATGATGTGTTCCTTTCATCGATCTATTGATGTGAAATTTTGTGTTAATATTTTGATGAAGATGTAGCTTTTTAAAAAATTTAACAAGGCTGACACTAATAAGGATGGCAAAGTGAATACAGATGAATTCGTTACACTAATTGCCAATAATGAATCAAGGAATTCTTTTGCCCACTAATCCCCCAATAGAGTAATATTTTCTTCACTTTTATTGTAGAGATTTTGGATTTATGATTTAACTTTTCCTAATATAGTAATCCACTTCATGTTGTTTGCATCTACAACTCAAAACATAAATATTGAATGACAATGCATGGGCTTTTGGGGTATTGGACATTTAGGATTAATTAGTGCCATGTATGTGGTGAAAATTTAGGCAAAGGGACTTTTCTTATATGCATGAAACTACAATTCGGTTTTTATGGTATTATCAGGTTTACAAATTGTGTGGGTGGTTGAATATTAGTTGGTAGGAGGTGCAATCACAATCAAATGAGCAAACGGTGATGAAAGACTTAAGGACTACAATCCTTTTTGTGGTCATTTTCACTTTCTTATAGAAAGGATTTTTGGGATGAAATATTTTGCAATATGTTATTAAAAATACATATAAATTTCTCAATACATCACATTTCGATATTAATTTTTCATGAATAACTAAATTTTGTTAAAAAAGTAAAGATTTTACAAAAATTTACATTGTGTTTTGAAAATTATCTTAATTTCAAATTGTATGAAAATATGCTAATTATTTCATTTTTTCAAAAAATACAAATGTTTTTTAGATGTCATGTACGTTACACCCCATTACATGTGGTAAAAGACTCTTGAAATTTTAAATTTTTGTTCAATAGATTTAAAATTTTAAAATTTTTCAAATTTCATAACTTTCAAATTGTGAGTCCTTTTTGAGTGTGGATAATCAATTAACATCATCTCAATTATTTTCTCATCAAAATCCCTTTATAAAGAGAGTTTTTAGCTTTGTAATTTAAAAAGTGAACTACTTTTGATGCAAATGTTGTTCAAGTTCAAAGGTGTTTTATTAAAAACTAGAACCCAAATTTTTTTTTTTGAATTTTTATTTTAAATTCTTCAACATTCATATTAGTCATTTCGCATTATATTCCATGATTAACATGGCATTAAAGTGGCATTAGAAAAATATATCTAACAAAATTACAATTTTTATAAAGTTTTAGTAGTTGCCCTACATGCTTTTTGGTTCATTTAATTATGACTACACCTTAGAATCTTGCTTGGCCGTACCCATTTTTTGTTGATGCAATTTTTTCTCATTGTTAAACTCTTGTAGATGTTGTTAGTTTACTTCTAATTTATTGCAATACTAACCATGCATGGTTTTCAAAGTGAGCATTCAAATTCATATGTTTTATGATAACATTTTTGGGGACTTGTAATAAAAGTTTGAATCAATATCCATCAATGCTTGTATGAGTGTTTCCCTAACTTGGGAAGTAAATCTCTTAATTTTTTTGTCTCTTATTGGATATGGCTTTGACTAGGAAAAAATGTTCATTACATCAAGGAACTACTATTTGGTGAAAAGGAAGGTTGGATTCAGCTACCTTCGATAATAAAGCATTTGTTTGACAACATTGAACACCTTCATTTCAAAAGAAACAACATGTGATTTAGTCCCTAGATCTTGTAGTAGAATGAATAAGGTGTTTTCTTAGCCCTCTTGTGGAACACAATATGGTTTTGATGGAATCATTCACAAGGTTTAAGTGTTTAGTCTGTGATGTTACTATTGCACATAAGGCTATCATTCCTAGGTTTGGTGAGGTGAAAGTTTGTTGCGCTAAGTTCTTGTAAATGTTTTCAACCATTCCTTGTGATCCATCTTAGGAAAGATTGTTAACCTTTCTTTTGTGCAAAAACCATAGTTATAATTTGAACCAGATATCATATTAATACCATTGTTGTTTTATTTCCTTTCTATTGTTTATGATCTTCTAGGATAGGGTGAAAAACATTGTGCAATGGTTGAAAAATAGAAAGGTGTGTTGCATGGTATTGATGTTGTTGAAAGTGTGTGCAGGATTGACTCCAATTTCTATGATTTGACAACGTCAAATATTGTTGGCAATTGTTCAGATGTTGAAAATATTTCAGTTGGTTTTAAAACATGTGGTTCTTCATTATTATGTAATGAAGTCAAAAAAATAAAAATAAATTGCTGATCATTGAATTAAATTTAATATTCATGAATTCAATATAGTAAGGTACATTTTATGGATATTTTCCAAAAAAGTAGCAAGTGTTTCCAATTGGCATACTTTGCCATGCTTATGCCCAATTGTAATGGGGCGACTCTGAAAAAAAACACACATTGATTGTGCGCATCCCAAGTTGCTTGTTGCCAAGAAGAAACAACTTACTAAAATGATTCCCGTAGATCATATTCAATAACTAGCACAGAAAAGGGTTGGAGTTACTAGTAGTGCAATCACAAATTTTCTTGGGTCTTCAAATCCTTACAAACAACATGATGAGCAACAACAAAAGTTCCTTGAAGATTTGGTCTTGTATATTTGTAAGGGCTATAAGGCTATGTCCACTTGTGAAAATATCTAGTTAAGAAGGTTAGTCTTATGCCAATGCCTTTGTGTTTCATTTCCATCTCGTTCACAACTTGTGGAAGAAATGTTTCCTATTAGAGTTACCAAATATATGGACATTCATATTTTGCCAAAACTTACAAGTGCAACAACTATTTATATTTCATTTGATTTATGCATGTCAAAAGGAAGCATTGACATGTTTGTTTTGGTTATCAACTATCTTTTTGAAGCTTGGGAGCTTGTGCATGCTATTGTTGGCTTGTTTAAGGTAAATGAAACAATTGACTTGTGCATGGCATGACAATTGCAACTTTGTTTGAAAAATTTTGTTTGATTCATTGAGTTTTTGCTTTTATCAAAGATGAGGGAAACAACTTGGCTTTAATGGCTACAAATTGCACTCCATTGTTGATTGTGATTTGTTAAACCTTCCTTGGGTTTAAATGAATCCACTTGTTTTGGTCATGTGTAATCTAAAGCATGTCAATATTCTATGAATGATGACAAAGTTTCTATGGGGCTAAGGCAAGTGAATGTGAAAGATGAAGAAGTAGGTTTATAGAGAATAATTACTTGGACAAAAAATTGAAAAGGCGAGGCAGGAGTGAGAAAAGGCTTGTGTTAAAAGTGGGTTGTCACTTTGCAAGCTCAAGACACTTGTCAAAATAAGATTACAAGCAAAATCATTATGTTTGAAAAATGTCTTGAATTTAAAAAGCCATCTTTCTTTGTTATGGCATGCAGAAAACAATGAAAATTACATGAGTGAATTCCTAAGGCCCAAGTTTGGCCTATTGCAAAGGTAATTTTTTTTGCTTGAACCCTATTATGAGTGCATGTGTGATGAATCAATCAAAAGGGCATTGGACCTTGTCAAATGCTTTGATTACTACTACTAATATTTCATTCAACATGGAAGTTAAGGTTATCTTGGACTAAATGATGGGTTTGAAATTATGGCTGAAATTGATTTAAAGTTCTTCACCTTGCAAAAAAAAATCTGGCAGGGAATCATTAAGGTGATCAAACCTTTCTTCTTGTTTTTGAAAACATTTGATCTGCATAATGTTCACAATAGGCTTGCCATTATGTTGGATCTTTGTTTCATTTTTTTACAAATTGTAGAAAATTATGTGGCCCATGGTGCAACAACTCATCTTGCTCCTAAATATGATGCAAAACAATGATTCCACTACTTATGGCTTATTTTGACCGATTGAATCCTACTTCCTGAACATGTGCAACTACTATTGATGTGCCCAATTCTTAATCTAAAAAGAAGAAAGTAATATGTTTGGTGTTGGAACATCCATGGAAGAATCTTCTTGTGCTCTTGTTGTTGGAGAACTTTATTTATTTAAGAGGTTATCTATCCTTGCATCTACATGTGCAGATCCTTTGTCCTGGTGGTGGTGCCATGAAACTAGATTCCAAATGTTAGCTTTCTACCCAAGCAGATCCTTGGAATTCTAGGGTTCCAAATTGAAATTGAACATGTTTTTAACTTGTTGGTGTGTTGATAGCCTTGTGAAGTTGTCACCTACAAATGGAGAATCTAGACCGGATAATCACGGTTGTTAAAAATTCGCTTGATGATCCATAGCTGAATTGCACACCTATTGTTACTCTTAAGGATTATATGAAAGTTGAATGTGCTCTAATTGAAGAAATTATGATTTGATTGAAGAAGCTGATTTTTTTCAACAACTAGAGGTTGATGATGATTAAGTAAGTCAAATGGGTATTTTATTTTGTTGTCTTTTTTTAACCAAAATTTGCACTTTGATTTTTTTCATCATTGTGATTGATTTTAGTTGTTGCATGTAAGTTTTATGCATGGATTATGGACTTCACACCACTCCCACCAACATCATATGTTGTTACTCAAACTTTTGATATTATCTTGAGCTTTTAGATTTTGGGTGTTGGGGTGGTTTTTGTTTTTTGGTAGGCAGCTTGTGTTATAGTGGGTAGAGTTCTTGTTTCAAGAATTGGGGTTCAATTCCCCCACAAGTTATTTCAATTTGTAAAGTGAATTGGTAAGGTGTTTGTTTTACTACATTTATAAGTTTTTGTGTAATATTCACATGTTCCATACATATCTATAGTTTATCAACATTTGAAAACTTGTTCATTCATAATTTTACCATATACATATTTATAGTTTTTCAGCATTTGAAAACGGGTTTATTCATAATTGGACCACATACATATCTGTAATACATCAATATTTGAAAATTGTTTCACTCATAACCGGCAAGGGGAAATTAAAATGGTTGAATACATAACCACCTATGCAATCGATTTCCTGAATTTTAAAAATACATATATTTATTCTTTTTTAAAAATAAAAAATTGTTATGTTGATATCTCGAGGTTTGTTTTAAAACTAGATAACAAAACTACATTGGTTGAGACCACCATGGTGACATGAGAGTCTATGCTTGTGGATTGGGGTTTGACTCCTCAATTCGCTTTCCAGGACCAATTGGTGGGGGATCAAGATCAGAACTATTCCAAACAAGTGATGGCTTGTTCACTTAAGACAACTTGTGATTAAGCACTTTGGTGTCGCCCCAATAAATCCTTCGGGGCAACTTGGTGTTGACTTGCATTTCCTTTTGGGACAACATAGGTTGCCCAAGGAAAGACTATTGTTCCAATTAGGTCATGAGCTAGGTGGGGGCCAAGGGCATCAAGGCCTTGAAGTTTTGGGAGTCCACAATGAGACTCCTAGCCTCATCTTAGCAAGTTTAGATTTAGTTAGCGAGTCAAGTTCAGATGGTTCAAAACAAATTCATGATAACTTTGTGTGTCATGAGATGCACAAATAGCTAGGAGTTAAGAATGGGGGTGGGTTAAGGAACTCAATGACATGAGAGTGGAAGGGACGAGCAAAGGGGCATCACAACAGACAGCAAACCATAAAAATAGGATAAGAACAATGAGAAAGTGGAGTACACACACACAATTTTTGCAGGTACTGTGACCGATCTCTTTTCACAAATCAAATCGTGTTCAAAAGGGGACGACTGAAAGGGGACGACTGTCTCAGAAATTGATGATTAGTCCAGCCTCCAGAGGACCTGGGAAGCGTACTCTTTGTGTGATGACAATCCGGATAACCAAAACCCAATTAGCCTAAATGCTTTTGCATCCTCTTTACCTTGTCACAGGGAACTGGATTTGGCCCGATAATTTGATGTTTCTTAACCTGTGCTTGAAGCTGTCAAGAGACTAGTGGCAACCCTCAATTAAGCATGAGTGTATGTGCACACTGTAATGGTTCCTTGTTTCCGATTGCTTGCTTAACTTATTGATCACATGTCTTTCCCCTCATTTGTGAATCGGCATGGACGGTGGACCAGCGTTGGGCGGTTATCAAAAAAAGGAGAAGATGTGCCAGTATAAACCAAATACCCACCCTGTGGTCATTCATTACTAGAATCTGCCTATTCTTTTGAGGTTTTTCAAATATCCAGAACCAACGGTTCTTTGATCTAGGTTCTTGAAAGTGCACTCCCCAAATGGGTGTCTGTCCGATTCTGAGATATTTAAAAAACCCGGAGGTTTTTAAAGAATCACATACCCTCCCAAATGTGGCATGAATCAATTTTGTGCTGGTAAATCATTTATTCTGATATACCCATGGGTATATAACCAGCTAAATACATATGCCACCTGGCTGGTAAATATTTTGGGTTACCTTTTTAAATATCCTACCCGTCTGGTAAGATTTTTGGTCACTGGTGTAACCACCCTATACCTGATTTCAGATATACCCTGTCTTTTTCTCACTAGGCTAATATATAGTTGAGGTTTACCCTTACCCAGGGGAGGGTAATTGTGTTGAAACAGTTAAATAAAGAGTATATGCCAAAATCATTATATAGCATATATGCATTCTCATATTTTGCAATGCATATATGCTATATAATGATTTTGGCATAATGGTTGTGATGGATTTGTTCGAATTTTGATGAGTAGTGATTGAACATATTTTCTTTTGGCATCTTATATTTATTCATAAGATTAATTATCTTGTTCAACAAAATTCTTATCATATGCTGTTTGGAAGCCCTTTAGATATTACTACCATATGCATTCTATGTAATATGCAGAGGGCAAATGGTGAAATTATATTTACCACTTCCCTTACGTCCCAATTGATAATTTGCCAAAGCTATATGCCACGGTTTTCGTGTGTGCAAAATTTCACCAAAATGTGAAAAGTAAAATTAAAAAGGGAATACTCTGTCACAATATTCCCATATTTCAGAGAAAAAAGATCACTAAATTTTGAGGGAAAAGAAAAGTTGAAAAGATTTCACCACATTTGGACCCTGCCTTTCGTTTGGTAGTGGTAACTAGTTTCTTTTCACTATTTAGACAGGTAAATCCCTCTTGGGATGCGAGCCAATGATACAACATCTGAAACTAGAGAAAAAAAGTCACTACTATCTACTTTCTCAGTTAAAATTTTTAAAGCTTAAATACTTGTAAACCTAAACTTTAGTGTATTATTAATTACTCTTATCCAGCTGATATATTAAAATTGATATACCTACCCACAGCTGGTGTGGAGTCTGGATACTCAAAATCACAAACGACCCATGTGTCTCATCAATCAATGGGTGCTTTTTACACCAGCATGATTGCAGCTAAAACTGGTGTGATTGCAGCATGGCCTGGTGAAAGGATTATCTTTTGAAAGTGAAAACAATATGATGAGGAGCTTGTATGAGTAATGGATGGCAGCACAAAATAAATAGCAGCTCTGACAAATAGGCTTGCAACTTGCAACCCTTTGAAGATCACGTGAATCAGTTCTCCGACTTATTAGACTTATCCATAAAGTAACCACGTCTTCACCCTGTCTTTGGGCCTCCTTTCACCCCCTATCCCTTCTTTCAGTGGTATCCACAAAGTAAAGACATTCTATTAAATCTCAGTATAGAAAATGCTGCAACTCGGTACGAAATGCTTTAATGCACAAGGTTCGAATTATAGTAGTTGTACATGTAGGAGCAGTGAAAAATATGTAGCAGCAGTGGAGGCGCACAATAAAAATGAAAGACGGATGAAACTCAGTTTACCACCAAAATTGATGGTTTTCTGAGTTTCACACCCCCTTGAATGATAATGTACTTTTTTGCAAGTTTTTAAAAAATCTCACCCTGTGTATGACCAAACTCAGGGTTCTGGTGGTGTGTTAGTCTTACTTCACGGATAGCTCTATTATATAACTCATCAACCACTGGTATTTTTATTCAAACTACTTTCAACTACTTCGCAAGATGTTTTGAATCACTTATATCTAGGCCTGCTTAATGTAGGCGGGCGCCTAAATGACCTGAAATAGCTTAATTTAGTCGCACCTGGAGACCATCGTTTAGGTCAAGTTTAGGCGGAGCCCAAATGTGAGCTTTTATGCAATTCAACGATTGTCTACTGCTCGAGGAATGTCCACTGCTTCGATTCCATCACCCCCTCCAGGCCAAAGTCCGACAGGCTCTTGCGGAAGTTGTCCTTCTCCCATCGTAGAACCGAGAATTCCGACTCGACAGTGTTGGTGCCAGGGAATATGGTGGCCAGAACGCCACAGAACTCCATCAGGTTAGGAAATCTGGATCCGATGAGACTCCAACCATCCCTGAATGATGATCGACTGTCTAAGCCATCTATGGCCTGCTTCAAAACGGGCTCAGAGTGGTAGGCGTGCAGAAGGAGCTTGTGCTCGTCGGCAATGACGTCAATATGGTCGACAGAGTAATGATGCTGCAGGCGGTAGGTGTGTCGGTGCGCCCTGCGAATAAACTCGGCAGCGGAGAGCTTGATGAGATCATGCGGTAGCACTGGAGGCAATGAAGAAAGGTTGGTGAGCGCATTGTTGTCTGCATCGCGAAGGGAAGATAGTTGGCTGACACGATCGCAGGCGGTGACATAAACTGATGCGATGTCGTTCCAAAGATCGCTTCGTTGGACTGGATCAACTTCGTCAAC
>Ga0116228_10002794_pt1 | contig 15175 bp, 8 predicted proteins | sample S1TSphfallax_2_FD_89694 | JGI IMG/M metagenome (GOLD analysis project Ga0116228, IMG submission 89694) | Host-associated microbial communities from peat moss isolated from Minnesota, USA - S1T2_Fc - Sphagnum fallax MG | ecosystem: Host-associated > Plants > Peat moss > Unclassified | place: USA...
ACATAATACCAATTAATAACCAACAATATCCAATAACAAAATATCCACCAATATCCATTAATAAAATAGCCACCAATAGTCATTAACATAATACCAATTAATAACCACCGATATCTAATAACAAAATATCCACTAATAGCCATTCATATAATAGCCACCAATAGCCACTAATATAATACCAACTAATAACCACCAATATTCAATAATAAAATCAATAACCATCAACAGAATGACCATCGATATCCATTAATAGAATAACCACAAATAACAATTAATAGAATGGCCATCAATTGAATAACCACCAATAATTATTAATAAAATAACCACTAATAGGCATTAATAACCACCAATATAATAGGTACTAATAACCATTAATAACCACCAATAGCCCTAATAAAGAACAACCAATGACCATATATTATAATTGCTTAGGATTGCCAAAAATAATTTAGGGTGATTTATAATAAATAAAAATAATTTGAGGTGAAATAACCTTCAATAACCAAAAGTAATTTAGAATAACTAAAAATAGCTTAAGATGAAATAACCAAAATAATTAAGAATAACCATAAATAGTCATAAACAATGTAGGGTGAAATAATTTAAATTAATGAAAAAAAACATATAATAATTAAAAGTAGTTTAACATAGGTAGTATTATTATATTAACAAAAATCTTATCCATTTATTAAACTTTTTTTTCTCAAAATAATGGTTATTGAAATGTTATTGAATAATGATATTCAATTTTATTTTTTGTTGAATTGATTTAAAATTTTCAAAAGGAAATAAATGTAATTATGGACATTATTGAATTTTTAAAAAAGGTGAACTCGAATCATTTGATTTGAACAAAAAATTTCAATAAAATATGAATTTTCAAAATTTACGTTTTTATAATGTTTAAATGAAGTATTTGATAAATTAGAATGTAATGTAACATATTAGCACAACAGGTGGGGTGGCTTAATGGTAAAGGTGTTCACTTCCATTCCAAAGGTAAAGGGATCAAACCCCATGAATGGTGTTGTGTGTGATCAACAATGGTATGTTGATCAAATATTCATTTATTGAATTCATAAAATAGGTGCCTAGGTTGATTACGTGGCCTATCCACATACTTACGTGAAGTTTTTAACCTAGCTTAGGTAGTGACATGTGTCAATAAATCATAGGTTAACAAATCATGAAATTATCAATAATATTATATATGAAATAATTAAATTTTAATTGATTTCCATGTCGGTTAATTAATTAATTAGCAAATGAATGGTTTGATAAATTTGTATTTCAATCGAGAGTAACCTTGTTTCATTAGGTATTAGTGAAACAATTCATTGTTTGTAGCAACTGGTCCATGTTCACTAGAGGGTTAAACAATTTCAGTAGGTAAAAATGTCCAAATTCACTCAAAATCTAGTGAAACCCAAAGTGAACTAGGATGCATTTTGTAGTAATGTTCATGATTACACTCATAAAACACATATCCAATGGCCCATATTGATCAATTTGGGATGTTGGATTAATTAATTCAATTTAAAATATGGAATTTATTAACCTATTATGTGTTGCCATGTGGTAAACATATATAAAATTTCTAAATGACCTAGATTAATTTAAGTGCACTAGGCTGGGTTAAAGATTTTAGACCAAATACCTTAAGCCACTTAACTTAGGTTAGGCCCTTAGGCCATTTAATTTAGGTAAATTAATTAAGTCATAAAAAATAGAAGCATACCTAAATACCCTATGTAGCCTATGAAACCTAAGAGGCTTAAAGCCACCTCTCATAGGCTAAGGTGGTTAGGCTTTAAGTTGCAATTGTAAGGATTTGATCCCTTCACCTCAACATTGAGGGACAAACTCCTTACCATTGCAACACAACTATTTATGTGAAATAAAATGTAATCACATGATCATAAACATTTTTTCTAATTTATATAAAGAACCTTACCTACCTACCTCAAAAACATACCTGGAAACTACCATAGTACCTTGGCAACTTCAACATTAAATAATTAAAATTTGAAATTGTTGAAATTTTAATAGTTATTTCACAATAATGTCAAATTTTCAAAAACCCTAAATTGACACACATTTAAAAATTTGGTTGTTTCAAGCTTCAAGTTGTTGAAGCTTCTACAATTATGGGAGTAAAAAACCCACATTCCCACACTTTCACGGTTTTGAGGTTTAGAGTTTTGGGTGGGGGGTGTAGTTTTGTTGCTAAGGATTGTTTTTTGTGTTTTTGGGTTTTGTGTGTGTTTATGGATCATCAAGGGTTGGAAGAGATGATGCACTTGCTAATGCGTGTGATGTTAGAACTAGATTCAACCAAAGCAGTAGTAGAAGCATAGGCATAAGCTCATGAAATGCAAATGCGACATTTGCAAGTTGGTTGTAATGCAACAAAAAAAAAAGATGAAGTGTGGGAACAATTGTTGGGATTGCAAGGCCATCTTCATGTTCATCTAGTATGTCTAGACGTCACAAATTTGTTGTTCGCACTAACAATCTTCCTAACTCTATTTCAATCAATTGTTGGTGGAGCTAAACAATAACAACAACACCAACAACAACTAGACATGGAAAAGTTGCAACAACATCTGGAACTTTTGCCAAATGAACATCTAGCACATTTGGACAATATAATGGATGAGATTCATCATCTTCATATAGATTTAGCAATGAACGTGAACTCCTGAAGTACCATCACCACCATCAACATTATTTCAATTAGTCGTCCATGCATGACTCCAGATCTAACCAACTTTTGTCACACATGTAGTAAGATCAACCACTAGTAGAAAAAACCCCCTTTTTTAACTAAGCAACTTTCAACTACATGTTTCCAATTGGATTCCAACTATGGATTTTATTTTATTTTTATTAATATTGGGAGTTGCAAATTAAATTGAGACACCAACTAAAATGGTAAGAATTTGAAAACAATTTTCAACTAAGTGACCACCTCCCCCAATTGGGGTGGCATTGTCAACTTTCCAAGTTGGTTCTTAGTTGAAAAGTTGATTTAAATGTGACATCATTACGTGTCACTATTTTAGTTGGGAAATGTCACAACTCCACAAGTCAAACGTGTGACTATCTTAGTTCAACATCGTTTATAGTTGGATGACGTATTAAAATGATGGATGGATGAAATGCAAGATACATTTATGTTTCAAGTGTTGATTGTGGGGATTGCAAATAAAGTTGTGACCAATTTAAATCTTGTGAGGATCAATTGAATTACAAGTGAAAAATTACCAATTCCATGTCATGATGTTTATTTAATCGTCACCTATTTACATAATCCAAGGACACTTATGGTCAAATTCAAATGTGAAAATGTTCTCCAAGTGGGCAAATAAATGAAAAGACAACATTTCAACCCTATACCTTTATGGAGGATTGGCCTTTTTAATGAACCCTCCATACTCATCAAATAACAATTATATAATTATCATTGGTTATTTTAGGGACTATTTGTAGTAGTAGGTCATACTTATATTACACACCTATTAATTAATAATAAGTAGATACCTACCTACTAGTTATATATATGTGTGTGTGTTATTATATTTCACCTAAATTAGTATATCATATTAATATATTACTATTATGTATAAATTATAAATTATTATCAATATTAATAGTATTATCAACCATTATTCACTAATGAAATTATATTTTTTACTTAAAATTATTTCATACAACTAATATTAATTATAAATATGATTTATATTAACATTAGTGTATAATAATATTATAATTGATTATATGTATTAATGTATATAAATGTTTATTATTATAACGCACAATATTAACTATCATATTTACAATTAATGTTTGACAAGATATCGTAAAATGAATATTGATTTATAAATATCATCATGTTTTTTCTTCATTAATACTATCATTGAGTTAAGTTATAATTAAATAATTAATGAATATTAATAATATTATTTGAAAATTCTAATTAATACAATCTTAATTAATATATAGTAAGATAAAATATAATAATATCAATATGAATAGTTATTATTATTATTTTAAATATTTAATAATGATGATAATATGTTTTCTTATTTGTTAGATTTTTTATGTTTAATATTTAGTATAACTAGTAGGTGGATTAAGTTAGTATAACATAATTAGTGGGTAGGGTAGATAGGCCTATCACTAAACCCCTACCATATTTTAGAAGTTTTTTTTCTGTTTGGGAAAAAAATTCATGAACATGGGTGAACCAAGTGAAGATTTACAATATTGTTTGGAACTCTAAAAACAAAGGAGCAACAACAAAGAAGCAAGAAGAGGATGAACTTGTTCAAGGAAAAAAAAAACATTTAGACCGCCTTCAAATCTCATATCTTGCTCATTCCTTCATCGATTTGAGTGATTTTTGTTGTATTGGATGCGCTAGGTGAAGGGTTACAAAATCTTTTTGAGCTCCAAAGGCAACATAATGACATCCAAAAATTTTAAGCTCCAGAATGTTTGCTCGGTCATATGTGCAAACCCACATGCCCATGACCCCCTTCACTTGGAAAAAGCATATCTTGGTCATTCCTTCATCAAGTTGAGTGATTTTTGTTGCATTGGATGTGCCAAATGAAGGGCTTAAAAAAATATTTGTTCCAAAGGCAACATAGAAACGTCCAAAGATCTTAAACGCCAAAACGTGTGCTTGGTCATATGTGCAAACCCACATGCCCATGAACTTTTCATTAGTAAAGGCATATCTTGTTCATTCCTTCATCAATTTCAATGATTTTTTGTTGCATTGGATGCATAGATGAAGGGCTACAAAATCTTTTTGAGCTCCAAAGGTGATAGAGAAATGTACAAAGATTTATAAGTCTTTGTCCTTAAATTATCAATAGGTATATCTTAGTAGTTGCAACGAAGATGCAATTAAAATGTCCCATATTCTTTATCATATGTTTCAAGTTTGCAAATTATATAAGTAGATGCACCAACCATGTTTAAAGAAAGAATGGTACTTGGAATGAATCAATCAAAGTGGTTTGACCCTAAAAGCAAAACAAAAATAAAATATGATTATCCTAAATTAACTTATTTAGTAAATAGGTTTTGATGGGTAGGTAGTTTAGCTACATAGGCCTACTTAGCTACCTACTTAACCAAGCTTAGGCAGGTAAGTAAATATGTTACCTACCTACCTACATAGGTACTTATATTTAATCAAGTAGGTTGGTAGCTACCTAGGTTTAATAGGATATAAATTTTATGTCCACATGTCAAAATTTTATTGGATGCAAGATGGACGATTTAGATTAATGTTATTTATTAAAAAAAAATCTAAAAAAGTTGGTCATTGCCACATGTCACTATCTCCTTAATCCAGATGTCAAAATATATATCCTTTTTAAATTAGATGATTCATATAATTTTAATTTTAATTTTAATATTAATTTTAATATTGAATATTGACATACAAAATTGATGATGTCATGAAATGTCATTGGATGAAGTTCATCCACTTTATCGCTCAAGTTGAAAATGATTTTCAATTATAACTGTCAATGTCATTCATAACTAAAATAATTTGAAGTGGCAATTGATGTGGTGTTGACATATGGCTTACATTTTCAACTTTTACTTGTTGACTACCGTGGTTTTTAGTTGCAAATAATATATTTCAATTGCAAATAAAATCTTCCAACTAAGTTTATTGTTTTCCATTTAAAATTATAATTGAAAAGGAATTAGAAAAGGGGGGTTTTCTACTAGTGTTGCAATTCGACCTATAAGTTGTGTTTATTGAGTAGTAGCAACAACAACCCCATGTTGTCTTTGACTTGCTTAATTACAACCAGTGGCAATAGTCAACATGGTGATGATTCTTCAACAACCACCATCACCATGGCAACAAAAGTTGTCGTCATTATTGATCAATGGTGTTTAATATTTTCCAGCTGCTAGATTTTCACAACCTCTATTATGTTCTACACACCTCTTCTTCTAAGCATGCCATCCACAACATCTTTGTTTCATATTGTATTGCTAGTGGCTTCATCACTTCAAGGCATTCCCGCTCACGTTCTCTTGAAACCACGAGGAGCAAATTTACACATAATGTCCAACACGTTACTAATAAAGGGCAAGCTTATGCAAGAATTGCTACATCACAATCCCACCTTTTAAGCTAGGCACACAACACTTCTGCTTATAGGTTATATAGTTGATGTCATCTACTAATGACAAAATCAGGGTTGGAACGAGATACCATGTGCATTCTTTGATTCAATTAACATTCCTTAATATGCAAGAATACCATGATCACCCACATTCACATACAATGAATGCAAATGTAGTTCATTTGTGTGATACATGCACTCATGCATGTGAATATTTCTACAACTTGTCATTCATGCATGTTGCACTTCACAACACAACTCATGGCAACTGATAATGAAATGTTCACTTGGAAATATGGGTCATAGTTCACAATATTCTTGATGACATTGTACCCATTCAGAATTTCATCATTTTTTAGGGTTGGGGATGATTTTAGTTATGAAAAAAAAATTCCATTAACCAAAAACTTTATATTGGAATGTTCACCACATCAACATTGAGGTGCATGAAAAAAACCAAATGCTTGCAAAAACATTTGACCTACTTTCAAGTATTTGAACTTTATTTTTCAAACTTCCACAAAATTTAGATCCAATTCAAGTACTTGCAAGTAGTGGAAAAAAACATGATTATAACAATTTAGCTTTTGAAATTCATGCAAACAAGAATTAAACAATAATGTACCCAAAAATAATAATAATATCTTCATAAAATCATCTACAAGTATTAGTCTTTATATTTATATAAAGACCCTAGTATTTTATGGCTTACACTACTTTTTGTGTATACTTTACCATGCTTTCACCTTTAAATCATATCAAACATTAGACAAAAATGGCTTAGTTAGAACATATCAATTGTTTAAGCCAAAAATTTGACTAAGTTATTTTGATTTAGTGTCTACTAATGTTTGTTTTAACTAACTTGTTTACATATTAACTTGTATTCTAATGAACCCTTTTGTGACTATTTGTTTTATTAATTTTCACTATATAATTATTACTTCATGCTAGATGTGTATGAACAATTTGCTTAATTAACTTTCTAATTAGAATAAATTGACCTAATTTGCAACCTCAAACATACACTATTTTACCATATATATGTTCATACATTGAATTTGTGTACTATTTAATTGGAAATAAATTAGCATCCACAAAAACAACATGATTCATTAAAAGCACACGTCAGCTTAACTTCTTAAAAATGCACACAATATACACACATAGTTATTAGTTAGTTACAAACCTAAATGTTGTTATTTGCTTTAAGTTCAAAACTATAAATAATATGAGAAAAATACTTTAAAAATATAGGACGTGCATTAAATACTTCCTATTAATTATATGTAGTGGTTTGTTTCTAAAGGCATTGTACAATATAACAATTGCATCATCTACCCCACATAGTGGAAGGTCATTATCTAGATAAAAAATTGGAAAATAAACACCTTCTACTATCACATGCATGATGCCAATATATATATATATATATATATTCATCTATCAAGTGACTACCATGATGCATAATCACCCTTCCACCAAACTTGACAAAATTTCCAAAGGCAATTTTGGTGCCTCCAATAGAGTTTTCAAGAAAATGAGTTCTTAATTCTTCCAATATTACGAAAAAAATGTAATGAGGTTAATGCCCATCAAGCTCCCACTTCCCATTTGCTCAACCATATACAATACAAATGAAAAACATTTTTCTGATCAAATGAAGGTGGTTTATGACCATTTTCAAGTAGTGGAACATTTTGACCATAAACCTTTAAATGAGTAGAACTTTAATGACTTGAAAATTGAATTTGGAATCAGAACAAAAAAATTCAAATGGTTACAAAATTATCAAAATTTTAAAACAAAATAGTTGTGACCTTTTTATACTTTGTAAGGTTTTTATAACTTATATAATAGTTACTTCATATGTGAGTATCTTTTGAGCTAGCTTGGAACTTGCAAAAGTTTATTTTCCTCCTTTTTTCTTGCCAAAAATTGAGGTTCCCACAACCTTGGAACTACCTTGAATAGCCCTATACATTTGTAAATTCTGAAACAATGGCATATACATATTATTTCTTACACCCATATGTGTTTGACACACTTGTAGTTTAAAATTATAAACACTCCATGCATGGAAGTATGGATTATACATTAGGATATTTAGAACCTAAGCAAATAATAGACCAAGCAAAATATTTTATCACATCCTAGTTGGGGTTTTGTCTTATAACTTGATGTTGTCCACATGTGTGGATTCAATCCAACATTAAAGGAACTATTGATCTCCATTTCTTTGAACTAGATCTCAAATGTGATGTTTCACATAGTAAGCCATTCGCATCTAAAACCAATTGATGGCGAATCCTATTACCTAGCTATTTGCTTTAAAAGGAAATATGGCAAGCATTGGAACTAAATTAAGGCTCACCTCTTTTGGGGCCATGGTATGCGCTTCAAAATTGTTGATCATCATTTTATTCCCATGGGTACATGATTGTGTTTGTTTATCCAAGCTCACCACATGCATATTAAGGTCAAAATCCTTAGACCCCTACTCCAACACCATGGTTGTTTTCTTCTCCTTGTTAGGAGGGTTGCTAAATGTAATATTTGCAACTACAACATAGTTTCAAAATCCCATGTTTTTCTTGTTCCTTAGGCTTCTACTCATGAACCTCATGTATCTACTTTGGTGGAATAGCCAAACCACACTCTTAAACATGCACCACCTCCCACACATGGCACAACTTAAATTTAAAACCATTTATGCTAAAGGAAAATGAATCATAAAATTTGTTCAAGTAATTATAAACTCCCAAGTTGAATCCCAAGAGCTATAGACCTTACTTGAGTTCATATGTTTATCCAAACTCAAATAAATGTACCCACAAACCTTTCCAAATTGTTTCCAAAGGTTGTAGACCCTACCAAGGTTCAAATGGTTACTCAATAACTTCAATGCATACCCACATACATGATCACCACCTTGTTTCCAAAAGTTGCAAACCATGAACAAATTCAAATGTCAATTGCTTAAGTCAATTATAAAGATGTAAACCCTAAATAAGTTCAAAAGCCAATTGGGTGAAAACATGGTAAAAGTTTACAATTTAATTACCTTTGTAATCTACTTGTCAAGCTAACAAGAAGTAGGACCAAAAACCATCATTAAATTATTATACATTTAATATTTCTACTTAAATGATTAAAAACAAGATACTTCTTCACTATTATGAATTTATTTTAAAATTTAACATTGTAAAAGTAGGTGTCAATTAGACTTTTTCTAAATGTAGGTAGCTTTTGAAGCCTACTTTTTGCAATGTAAAATTTGTTTTAAGAATGTTTCAAATATATTCTACCAAAGCAAAAGTAAAATTTATTTATTTTCCTTCTTTTGAATATACAATGATCTTTATGTTATAACTTCAAACAAATATAAATTTTCTAATGAAAAAGTACTTTTGAACACCATATTGAGTAGTCAAATTCAAAAATACTTGTTCCCTACTTTTATTATTCCAAAATTTATTAAATTTTGCAATCAACTTAATATAAACCCAATGGAAAACACCATGGTTTCAAAATGAAGTTGAAGTAAAATTTGAATTTACTTTCTTATGTTTTTGTAAAAAATTCATTCATTTTTAACTCCATTATAAATCAAGGACATTTAATTGTATACTTTAATATGCTTTCACCCAATTGCCTATGTTAACTACATAGTTGCATACCATGAATAACAACCATGATCATGACATTGGAACTTAGGAATGAAAACATAGATTAAAAATCAATTATAATTGAACCTCAACCTCTTCCATCTTTGGTCTTTGCATTTGTAGGTTTTCTCCCTTTCATATATTTTTTGGATCTCCTAATGTAGGCATTGTTCTTAGATCTACCTAATGTGGATGAAAGGCAATATACGATGTATTGTAAGGCCCATGGCCATGGCCACATCCATTTCACTCCTTGTCAAAACACAAGAATGGTGCATGTGCAAGGAAGATCATAAAATGTACTCATTATTTTGTTCAAAATATAACTTGAACATATATGCTCTCAACTTTAAAACATTATCTTTGTGAGCATGTCTAGCTCATGAAACAATTTAGTTATGTGTGGTCTCCTAGCTCAATAAAGGTGACACATGGATTTTTGCAAGTAGGGGGAGAACACTTATTAGCACACATGTGTTGGCAAGAGTGACACTTGTTCACCTTCATGCCTTACTTTTAGTGAATAATTCTTGTTCCAATTTGATGTTTTCCCAACATAGTTGCAATCCATACCACAAGTATGTGTTTTATGCTTGCAATCATGAAGACCTTTGTGTCTTGCTACATCGCTGTAGCCATTCACTTATGTTCTTAATATGATAAATGTTGGAACATCAACATTGTCATCTGCATGCATTTGTGATCTCCCTTCCAAAAAGGATCTCCTAGATAGTATTGTTCAAAAATACAACAGAGGAAGCATTGCTCACACTTGGAACCACAGAGAGACAATTGTTGTTGAAACTTTGCTAGCATCACTAAAGCCTCTAGGCATAATTTATGCACATCTCCATCCTATGGAAGATCCATTATATTGACATTCAACCACTCAAGCATCATGTATACACATACATAAAAAAGAAATGACATTAGAAGTTCTAAGTGGAATTGAGAATACTTTTGGGGTATTTTTTCAAGTCCAAATGATGTTACACAAATTGATTTGAAAAGCTAGAGGGAGGTTAAAGATGCCCATGAAAAAAATTAAAAGTTTCATTTGTTTTGAAATGCTAGAGGAAGGTTAGAATTTTTTATTTTTATTTTTTGAGTGTTTTCAAGTAGAATACAAGGTAACAAGTACGTATAAAATATCTTGTTTGCACCTTAAAAATATGACTATATTATGTCAAAAAAAACTAGCTTAAAACCTTTGATTTGTAATAATGATTTAGAAGTAAGATGAGTTCACAAACATGAATTCAAGGTAAAAGGTGATTATTACAAATTGGAGCCAAAATAGTACAGTAACAAGCCACAAGTAACCCAACTTGCAAACACACCATGATTTGGACTTGGAAAAAATTCATCATTTTCTTCCTTATAATATATTCTATGATTGGTGGTAGGGGTTGTATGGAAGTGGCAAAAATTCCTAGGACTCCAAAATGGGAGTCCCAAAAATCCACAAATTTGTCAAATGAATCTTATTGGCCTCATAACTCAAGCTTAAAGGTTTTGATTAAAAATATTTCAAGTGACAAGTTGTCACCCTTCAAAAGAACTTTTCCAAATACATATTGCACAATCAAATTGGAAGTGTTTTGACCCCAATTTTAGGACTTTTAATCATTTTTTTGACTAGACGCAACTTTTAAATCTCCAAATTGTAAATATGAACCCACTTTTGATACATACATTTTAGGACCTTTGCAATGGTTGAAGGAGGGACTAACTTGAATAAGGTTTTATTTACACATTTGTCCCAAAAATTCAAAGTGTTGTATGACTCCAACTCTCAAAAAGGGTATCCATTTGAAAATATTGGGATTCATTTGCTTGCATTCTCCAATGTAATTGTGGGAGAATGTTTGAGTTGCAAAACATTTTCTAACATGTTCTCCCTCATGTTTTAACCTTAGTTGCAAGCCCAAAATTAGGGTTGTGATAATGAAAAATATTCATAGATGTAACAATTATAATTCCAAAAAATTCTCAAAACAATAGATAATTATTGGTTGAAAGTTTCACCCAAACTCAAAAAAAAAACCAAATTTGTTTGTTGAATTTTTTAGTAGAAAGTGTGCATTTTTTGCTTCAACCAAAAATAAAAGAAAATGTTATTAAACCTTGTTTTTTCAAACTAAGAATATTACTATCTTTTTTTAATGAACAATAGAAGAGAATACCCCTTTTTCAAAATTGTACTATAAATATTATTTAAAAAGTTAATGCCACCCATCTTGAAAATTTATTGAAAGGTTTTCAATAGAAGGAATGATTAGCTATGAAGCTAGTTGATACCTTTGCCAAACTTGTAGTGACTTTTCAAGATGTCATTGTCTTCATTTTAATGAAAAAAAACATTCAAAAATTTCCAATTCATTGTCCGATCACTACCAAACTTGGTAAAAGTTCACCTTGAACATCATCATCCTTACTATTTGGGATTACTTCTTCATAATTCCTATCATTGGACTTAAATGACTAAACCTTGAATAAGATATAAAGATGAATATTTAAGTCTTGCAATTATAAGATCTTCATCTACTTTTGTAATTGCCTCCTAAACTATATAAATTATTGACTTTAATTATGTAGTGATGACTTCTACAAAATATCCTATTTTCCCTTTATTGAATACTTCAAAAGCAATCTTAGAAGGTTGGTAGGTGGAGTTTCCAAAGTAAGAATTCGGATTCCTTTTGGAAATCTTCAATGGGGTTCTTCAAGGTAATGGGACCCATAGATTCATTCAATATTCTTTTATTGGAATTAGGAAACATTAATGTTTATAGGTCAACTTTGAATTTGAGAAATGCAATCCAATAGGTTAAAATGCATTTTTATACAAACATTCATTTTCTTGGTAGGGTTCAAAATATTCCCAAATGTGCCCATTGAGGTTTCCTTTAGCAAGTTTGAAAGTTGATATTGTTGGTCAAGTCACACCTTCTTGGCTTTCTTCAATAACAAAATTTTTTATTATAAAAGCTTCCATTCTTCTAGGAATTTGTTGTAGTCTTGCATTTGGTTGTGGTTGATTTGCACCATTGAAGCTTTTGTTCCAATTGCTTCATATTTGGTTTGTAGGGCCATGGTCTCTTCCTTGTGAAGGAAATTATCCTTGTCCACCTTTAATTTAGATTCTTCAAGTTGGTAATGCATTAATTCTTTAAATCTTTATCAAATTTGGTCACCGCTTTAGTAATTTGGTGATCCATCTTTTGCACTGAATTTTTGAGCATCTCAAAGTCTATTTCATAATATAATAGTTTTGGTTTTGTCAACCATATTGGCCATTTGTGTCCTTTTGTGAGCCTCAAATTCCTTTGCAAATTTGAATTCAAGGTCCTTGTTTGTTTGGTGCAACACCTTCATTTCTCCATGTTATTCAACAACTTGATCTTGAAGTTTTGTCTAAACCTTTTGATATTTAGCAAGTTGAGTTGCAAAATTTATCTTTCAAATAATTCACTTTCATTTTGGCAATATGTTGTTTTTGTGATTCCATTTCAAGTTGCAACATTTGGGTGTGTCTAATGTTGTTTTCAAATTGGCAATTTTTGCAACTCTTTTTTAAGATCATTAGTTCATTGCTTGGTCCCTTGTCAAGTTTTAGCTTATATTTCATGCTTGTTCACCAGGGCATCATAGCTATCTACCAACTTACCTATGGTTCTTTCAACTATGTGAGTGAACTCAATGCCTTACATGATATGCTAAACCTTTTACATTATACATTAAGTCCTTAAATATGCATTTGTCATTTTCAACTTCTATGTGTATGATCCATCATAGTTTTAATCTTTATTCTCGATGAATTTATGTCATTGAAATGCCATTTGTAGAACATTTTGTCTAAAATGGTAATTTACTAATAGGATTTTAGATATTGAAATCAATTTCCAAAACATTCTATGTCCGAGATGGCAATGTTATTAATGGCATTTAATATTACCATAGTAACTTGGGAGCACAAATCCTATTATTTTTAGAAATGCTGAAATTTTAAAATTTTTACTTTTTTTCCCAAAGGAATTATTTTGTGAACATATAGCACTTGGAGAAAATTTGTAGTGTATTTGAAGGGCACCTTTTAGCCATCAATTTTGCTCTTAGAAAATGGGAGGGATATTATGCCTACTCTTCAATAGTGGGAGGGTTCTTACACCAATAGGCATAATTTCTCCTATGCCTCGTTATTTATGTGATTTGGTGCATGATAAATTTTGCATTGTGCTTTACGAGAGGTTAAAGCCCATGGGTGGGGGACAATTCCCAATGCGAAGCTGGACTTGACTATTGCCTCGTCCTTGGCCCCTTATTTTGAAAATGCCCCCATCCTAGGGATTTACATTACACAAAAATTAAGAATCTTTTGGAAATGGAACCTTCACAATCGTTGAACTCGTGCAATGCATTGCAAATTCCGGAATGCACGGCATTTCCATCCGCATTGCCGGGCCCATCCACGGGCGCCACTCGAACGGGGAATTCTGGCAGGCGATGTTTAAGAGCTTGCACATGCGGATTGCATTTAACAGTGTGTTGAGGAGGAATGATAATGCTCTACTGGACACTCTGGAGCAGCGTCCTACGGTAACAACTGCACTGCCTTCGACTAGGTAGGTACTTTCTGTTTGCAGACAGACAGACAGGAGCAGCAACATGCTGCACAAATCCTTAGTAGAGTGCCAGAACAGACAAGCTCACAAAACCCCAATCATTTACCGACTGCCATGTGCATTCGCCAATTCACAACAGAAATGGTGGACATTAGTAAATGGTTAGGTTTAGGGTTAGGGTTTCAGTTTTTGTGTATGATAGAGGAGGGCGAGAGAGAGAGAGAGAGAGGAGCAGGGCGATCTGTCTGTTGCTCTTGTTTTGTGGGCACAAAATCGCAGATTTCGTGGAGTTTGGGTGAGTGACGAGATTGGCGCTGTTGGTTTTTGGTGTGCTTTTTTGTGGGCTCGTGAAATTGTAGTTTTCATTTCAGTGGTATTTTGTTTTTCAGGGTCTTTGGGTACATGCTTTCAATGGAGGTATAGAGAGAAAGGAATATGGAGCTGCTGGTAGGCGTTGAGCATCTTCTAGTTTCAACAGGAGTCAAGGAGTGTGAAGCCATTATGTGACTTTCTTTTCAGTGAATAATGCTGAAGGAAAAGCCGGTGTTTTCGGCAATGGAGATGGAGGCCGGAAAGGAGGAGGGAGCATCCGGGGGTTTGACTGAGAATGGAGGTCATAGCCGTGACCATGGGGTTGGTGAAGGATTTGCAAGGCGTGCAACTATGGAGGGCTTGAAGGTTGAGCAGGTCGATGAGCCTGAGGAAGGGGAAATTTGTG
>Ga0116228_10002795_pt1 | contig 15172 bp, 11 predicted proteins | sample S1TSphfallax_2_FD_89694 | JGI IMG/M metagenome (GOLD analysis project Ga0116228, IMG submission 89694) | Host-associated microbial communities from peat moss isolated from Minnesota, USA - S1T2_Fc - Sphagnum fallax MG | ecosystem: Host-associated > Plants > Peat moss > Unclassified | place...
ATCACCACCCAAAACTACCAATTCTTTGCTGGTCCTTTTTTGAAATAACAGAACCGGAGGTTCTTTGATATTGATTTGCCCACAAATACCCAGAACCGGTGGGTTTTTTTGTTTTTTTTTTCCTCCCCCAAATATCTGAACCTAGCAGTTCTTTGATTCCAATTTTTTTCAAATGCCCGAAACTGGCAGTAATTAAAAAAAAAAGTCAAATACCCGCCAAACACTGGTTTTTTCCCTAGCAATTGTTTTTTTTTGCCAAAAGGGGATTTTTTAAAAAAAGAAGGCAAAATGAGTGTTTTTTTTCTGGGTCTTATGGTTGCCAAATTTCAAAAAAAAAAAATCTTTAAAAGCTTGCCAGATTTTCTGTGTTAATTTCCAGCAGGTAGTATACAAAGATATAGAAGGATGCTTAAATATTTTTTATTTTCATATTTTGTTTATAGCCAGATTTGACCAAAACCGTCTTATGGATGATTGCACCTACACTGGTACCATGGTAAAAATGCCCCCCAAAAAATTGAAGGTTACTTTCAACCATGGTAAAAGGCCTCACTCGAGAAGGTGAACCATGAAGGGTTTAGGGTTTAGTGTGAACCGGCCACCCACATTGGTACCTTCACCTTCCGGAGTAAGGCCATTTATAAAGTGGCCATATTAAGCAGAAAAAATGTTAGATTTGAACTTAGAAACCCTAATTTAGACCAATCATGGAACATTTGTAATATTTAGGAATATTTTTTAATGGATTTGAGATGTAGATTTATGGATGAGAGACAATCCCATGAGGGGTTTATTTATGGATTTAGATTTAGATTTAGATTTAGATTTTTACCATGGTACCAACGTGGGTGCTGGTTCACCCTATTACCAGGCCACAGTCAGCACAAGTCAGGACATAGACCAATGGGTAGGGTTTAGGGTTAGGGTTTAGGGTTTAATCCTAACTTGTGGAAAAACTAAATGCTATTTAGGAGCCAGCCTCCTTCCTATCCACAGGAAATCAGTTCAGACCATTAGAAGCCTGCCACATCACCAATTATAAACAAGATTTTCAGTGACACTTGGCACTCCTGGGTGATGGCATGAGTCACTCTTCCTATATGACTCATGCCTACAGAGTGTTGTGAAGTCATCCATCCATAAACAACAAGGGGGGGTGTCACACTGTGGCCTTGCCATTTGCATTAAAAAAAGGAAAATATCTTAAGGCAAAAGAAGAAGAATTATGGAAAAAATCAAATATAATTTCACCATGCAAAATTATAGTCTTCAAAAAATCCTCTAAAAAAAACCAAAACCCTTCAAGATATTATTATAACTCTGGAAACTAATCTCAAGTTTCAACACAAGCCAAAATATCATCTTTTTAAAATCCTCATATAAAAATAAATAGACCTATTATTTATTACATAGGGGCCAAAATCCCTTAAGCTACTATTACACTCTATAATGAATTTAAACACAATATCCTTGCCTTGGTAAGCAAGGCCAATAAACCCTAAACCCCTCATGGATTGTCTCTCATCCATAAAAACCTAACTTTACAATAAACTGAGGATATTTTCTCATCCTCTTGTCCCGCACACAAGCATTTGAAGTGGGTACCTACCTATTTTTGAGAACACCAGTTTGGTCCATTGAAAAAAAATGTTTTTCCCATTGTACTTGTTTTCATCCCGACTTTTCATTTCATCCCTAGTTTGGCGAAATTGGGGCCCCTTGACAGTTTGGGGGTACTTAGAGAACTAAATTTGAGCTCCTCTTGCTCCACACTATCAGTGACCATCAACTTTTTTTTCTTTTGTTTTCATATGGTTTTCAATAATTCATTCATTATTTACGTCAATGTAAATTTAATTTGAATTAATATTCATTTATTTCATGGATATATGAAAAAACACTTATTAATTTGTTTTTTCATATCCATGTCGGTGTATAGGGCAACAGAGTGAGGTAATTATAAAATGGAGATAGTTATTAAGAAAGTTAATAGGAAAAAGAATAGTTATTACGAAAGAAATGAAGAAGTTAGGCTTGAAAATGAGATAGCGATTTAAAAAATTGTCCTTGGAATGGTTCATGGATAAAAAAAATATGAAAGTCAAAATTTAAAAGCATCCCCATAATTTTTACCTATTGGAATTTAATATAGAATCAGGTGATTTTTTATTTTTAAAAAAATGATTATTGGGTACTAAAACCCCAAAAGTTCAATATTTTAGTTACTTTGAAAAAAAAATTGTTGAGGAAAATTCACCAAGGGAAAAAATAATAAAAAAATAGTGATGTAATGATGACTTTATCCCTACACCTTATGGCAAATTTATAGGTTTAAACCCAGTTGAAATAGGAAAGGCTCTATGAAGTTCCTTATTAATGAAGATAGTGAACATTCCAAAATTGAAAGTCTACTGGAGGCCACCTTATAACCCTCCTAGCCTAGAAAAGAGGAGGGATATTACATGTTACAGCCACTCCTTACAAGAGATAGGGATCTTACACCTATTGTAAATACTCTTACTCCTAGGTGTAAGATCCCTCTCGCTCTTAAGGAGTACATTAACGAACCCTCCCCCGCATAGGTACTCCTCACAATCTATATATGTTTAGTTTCACCTCATGCTTTACGATGAACTAAGTCCATGGGTGGGGGGGACATCCCCAACATGTGGGGCCAAACTTGGCTACCACCTTGTCATAGGCCCCCTTATTGTGAGACGCCCCGCACCTTGGGGCTTTATCAAAAACACTTTTTTGTTCTCATTATTCATCTACGGCACTTAACTCACATACCACACTACAAAAAATGGTGGATGATCATGCCAGGTTCACCTTTTCTAGTGACCACTTCCGTGGCATAATTGGCCACTAATAGTGCATTCAACTAGAGTAAAGAAAGATATTCGCCCAAGGGTGTATTTTAACATGAGTCCACTCCTTGAATGCAAAGTCTCATTTTCAAAAAAAATAGTCCTTCACAAATTCTCTATTAAAAAAAATTCTCCAAAAATGAAAAAAATTGCAAACAATTGTCACAATTGCCTACAATATGAAAAGGTGCTTCAGATTTGATACTTTCATATTTATGGACTATTGCCACTCGAGCAACATCACAAAATTGAAAATAAATAAATAATGTTATAACATTCCTAACCCCATTTCCATCATAGTAGTCACCTTATGATGACCAATCTTGCAAGCACTCGTCTTGTTGGTTGTGGGCAAGGGGGAAAACTTTGAATACAAAATAAACTTTGTGCATGACAGTGTAAGGTGTGAGATGATTCACAATTTTGAGTTTCAATTGGGAATCGATTTTGGGTGATAGTTAAACACCTAGCTCTATTTTTAAAATTTTAGTCAATTCATTTTGTATTCAAACAACTAACCATGTTACATGGTTCCATCATCTATTTAGTTTCAACATGCCATGAAGAACAAAACCATTACACAATGAGTTGCTTCTTGTTTTTCAATAAGGGGTTTTGTTGGATCACATATCATAGCACCCATGTTTGTAATGTTTTCATCAAGGTGATCTTTTTGGTAAACAATCTTACCAAAATACAATTTGCCAATATTAACACCATGAACATAGTACTTGAAGCACAATTTAAGATTAATCAGGCCTTTTTAATAATGGAATCCATTTTATTACAATTGAATGTGGATGCCCAAGGTTAATCAAAATTTTGTTCACCACTATAATAATTCCCAAATCGCTTTGACAAGGGACAAAGTTATTCTCATTATATTCACATCTTTAGCAAGTTCATAACACATTTTTGACAAGGGACAAAGTTATCCTCATTACATTCACATCTTTAGCAAGTTCACAATACATTTCCTTGTACAAATTATTGAAAAAAAATGGAATATTTTAACCATACTAAAATATTTCAAGATGGTATTTACTTTGGGATAGGTAAATCACTTGATTTTGTTCAACATTGAATATTTGTATGTTGACTCAAACACAATTGAATTGCTTCTAAAGCCATTATCCACTTTTTGATATATTGTTCATATTTAATTTTGTAGAATCAAATCATTGTAGATTGAAATAAGATCAACATGTAATTTATGATCACAAAGTAAGAACTATGATCTATTTTGAAGTGTACACTATGATCAACACAAAATTCCCTACATTAATCGATTAATGAATGCAATTCATTCGCATGGTTCCATATATAAGGATTACATTTTATACCCAATGTTCCTTTGGTGTAAAGTTTCACATTTGCTCATCCTAGAAAAAATGAATGCAAATTCTACAAAGGAAAAAGGGGAAAAAAAGGTCCAATTGACAACAATCAATGCTTATGAAAGTATTGTCACATTTTTTAGGGCATAATTATGTTCCCATTAGCATGTGCATATAAAAGTGGGGTTTCAGCTATTAGGTGCCCCTTTCGATATGAATCATACACTTGCTCTTCTAGCATTTAGTCATGTTCACCATTATTTTTTTGTTGTGTACTTGTTTACATTAAGTTGTTATTACAAAGACTTGCAAAGGGTGGGGTGGGTTGGGATTGTGAAGTGATGAAGGTATGAAGGTATGAAGTTCACATGCAATTTAAGAAACATTGAAGATTTTTCAATTTCAAGTTTAATTAACAATGACATTATGCAATGAACAATCTAATTGTCGTTGTGAACAATTTGCTTCACAAAAGATACAAAACAATTATAACCTTTCTCTTAAAGTTTTGACATTTTGACATTGTAATCTTTTTACACATTCAAATAAAATTGTGTTTTGTATGTTGGTACCATGGTTGTTTTCCTAAGTTTTTTCAAGGTTGTCATTGTCATAGCTTGCAAACATGAGAGGTTTTGGAAAGTGAACATGTTGCCATATAATTAAAGAAGATGAATGAATGGGAAATTAATCATGTGTACCAAGGTGTTTAGGCTTCTCACTTTTGTTGGTCAAAACCTATACAAATGGCGAATGGGTGCTTGAAAATGGTGCATTACAAAATGTGCATTAAGATTGAAGGTTTGGGGAAAAGCTTATTGTTTAAAAGCTTGATTCATTGAGCAAGCATTCATGTTGGAAGAAGGTGAAAAAACAATGTTTGGACACGTTATGAGTGTCTATTACTTAAACTTTGATGATGCCAATGTGAATAATGAGAAATATTTATGGGTTTATCAAGGAGGACAATAGTGTAAAACAAGTGTAGTGAATTGAGATTGAATTAAGAAGAAGAAGAAGAAGAAATATGTGCAATTCTTAACCATTTGGCATTTTATTTTTTTGGGAATATCTATTCATTGATTTTGAAATTGTGCATGGTCTATTTTTGTGTCCTTTTAAAAAAATTCTACATACCTTAGATTTTATTTACAAACTTCAAATTGAATGGATCAATTGTCCTTTTTGCTAATTATTGCTTTGAATGAGTTGAATGTAAGCATAATCTTTTTATGCATATACTGCGTTTTCTAATGTGTTGTATCATAGTGACATTGATGGTGTTCAACATGCACTAGAACTATCAACAAAAAAATACCACTATTGTTTTTCATGCTTCCAAGTCATTAAGTTTTGTTGTCTTATATATGTCCAGCTTCCATTATATTCCAACAAGAAAACATTTGGAATTCAACTCCCCTATAAAGTCCTTGGATTAAAATGGTAAACATTGCAGTAGATTAACAACTTAATCACCATTTGCACTCATAATTAAATGTAAGTAGTTGTAGAAAATTTAGAACATGATTTTTCATTTATATTTACAACTTACATATGTGGCAAAAAAAGTTGTAACATTTCACAAAGGGCATCTACCACTTGGATAGCCAACTCATTAATAACAATAAATTAAAAAATTCCCATCCCATCCAAGAAATAATTAACCTACCCATAATTATTATTTTTACATAAAAAAAACTTTTTAATGTCAATGCATACCAATATTTGTAATCAAAGTCAATCAAACATTAATTTGTATGAATACCTATTTCACACACTTCAAACTCCTCAACTATAACAAATTTGAAAATTGTATTAATATATTTTTTGGAACAAAGGAATCCATATCTTCCATTAATCAACATTTTCAATGGTTGTTGTTGCCACCAAATGATCTTAATGTCTTTCACAAACATGTTTACATTATATATTCACCTTGCACATATGTTAGGTAATATAATTATTTGTGTCAAAATAGGGAAAAAACAAGATAAGAAAATTAAAAAGGTAGCAAGCTAAGCAACATACTGCAAACTAACTTGGTAGCACCCAAAATGTAATAAGTTGGGATGTACCAAATCAAGCTCCAACAAGCTAAACCTTTTGGCAAACTAATGATTAACCAAATCAATAGTGACAATTTAGTTATAGGTAATTAAAGTTTCATGTTAAAACTTGATAATGGTTGGAATCATTACACAAAGAGTTTAAATAACACATATGAGGACTCTTTAAGGGTTCACTTTTGGACATGTACAAGATTTAGAGTTCCACTTTTGTAACACAAATCCTAGCAATGTAACTACAATTTAAGAAACATGTGTGCATGTGTGTGCGCATGTGTTGGTTGTTCTTACAAGTCATGAGTCATGAGAGTAGATATGTGACATTTGTATGCGTGGTACCAAGGGACAAAGGTGCTTGTGAAGTTGCAATGTGGTATTAAAATAAAACAAAATGATCACAAAGGGTGTTTGATAGACCAAATTTTTAGTTAATCATGTATATGGTACTTAAGTTGATGATAGGATAAATAATCCAAAGACGTATTATCGCAAGTAATGAACGTGTAGAAAACTATAACTAACAACATCCAATTGCAACTAGTTGAATATTGCAAGTTGCAATAAATTAAAAGTGTAAGTAGGAGGTTAATAAGAACCCAAGTCTTATTACATGGAAAATATTAAAATTTAGATCCAACAAATACTAAGAGGATTGATCAATTATGTGTTTCCATGCTTGACATAATGGTATATGGCCATCTATATGTATCAACTTGACAACCAATTTTGTTCAAGAACATTTGTTTATGGAAAATGACTGTCAAAATTTATGTCATGTATACATATCAAGAAACTCATAATGTTGTTTTTAGTCAAATCCATGGCCTTACAAAAAAACTTTTTGATGTGAATATTGAACTATGCACGGGGATGTGTCCAACTTATACTTGATGAAACATATCACTTTCATTGATAATGGTGTTACAAATTGTATAACAAGCTTGAGCAACACTAGCCTCCCTAGATAAATTGCCATCACAATTAATTGAACAATAAAGTTGTTTGAATTAGTATATCTCAACCAATAATGATTGGTTTTGAATTTAGTTTTGAATGTTTATTTAATTAATTGACTCATTAACAACAATTTTTTCATAATTATGGAAATGGAAAATAAAATTTCAATTTATTTTTGAGGCAAAAGCTAACAAAGGAAACACAAGGGCACCTTTCTTTGAAAATTAAAACTATTATTGTTATTAAGAAAAACAAAGTGTATTGTAATGGTTGAAAAGAGGAGATTCTTTGATTTCTTATTTTAGTGCAACATTAGATATTAACAAAAAATTCCCTGAGATGAGTCATAGGGAGCAAATTTCCCTTGTAAAAGTCCTAGAATTTATAAGATTTGTCTCATTTGAAGCTATAAGACAAAGGGGAGACGACATATGTTCAATGCTCAATATCATTGGAAATATCATAATGAAATATTTCCATTTCATGTTTCAAATTCAATGGATGTTTGGTAGATTCATTTTGCAATTTAAAACTTTTCACATTTCAAAGGGAAACATTATTATGTAGTTGAGTGCTTGCTGCAAGTTGCAAAGTTTTACTGGTCTTGATATTAGAGGAAAATGCATTGTGCTAGAATTGTCAAAAAATAAATTCAAAAACATTAAAAATGTGTCTTATGTTTTAAATTCGACAAAAACATATATTGTCATGAATCCATCATTTTAGTTTGTGTCCAAGTTTAAATTTAACACTAATCCATTTTCATTGAAATCTACTATACAAATTTTGGAGAGTAGCTAAATGTGTGTTTTTGCACAACTTTTTAGCTTTTAAAGGTGGTGAAATAAGGTTATTATTGATGATGTTGAAAATGGAAGGTTATACAAATTAATCGGTTTTGTTGAAGATCCTTACGCAAATTTTAACACTCATCATGTTTTTTTAACATGATAGTTGGGATGTATGTGTTCTTCACAAGTGTTATAAGTAGTCAAATAAAATGTTGTAGCCACGGTGGCAAAGTTTGTTGACAAAGGGTTCCTGTTCTCCCAAGCAACATGCGCTTGCAAAAAAATGAATGTTTATTACAAAGGATTTGAAATGAATGAATGAACCAATTCCTACATGATTGGCCACCATGTTTGGGCAAGTGTGGTCTATACATAGGAACATCTTTGTCCCCTATTAGAGACCTACCAATGTGGGTGTTAATCACCCAAATGATTTGGGGTCAACTTTTATTTCATAATATGATCAAAGCAATTTAAAAAAATAGATGGCTAATTTGATGGCTAGATATTGGATTGAGTTGTTGTGATTTTGCCAAGGGTCGCAGCAGTTTTAATCTCAAACCATATAAAAGTCCACAACTCTAGCACCCGTCTAGCACCTACCTCTTAAATTTATAGACATAAAATTCTTATTTGACTAGCCCATGAATCTAAATGTTCATTGAGCCTCTAGGATTGATTCCAAACAATTTTTTTGAACAACAACTAGGAAAATCACAAGCATCCTAACTAATATAAAAATAAATTTATATTAACAAAAGGTTCATGGATAGCATCGAGGACAATTCTCAAGTTTCCACTTTTGTTTTTGGGCAATGTTGTTTATACCAAAACGTTTGCAATAATAACATATGGAGAGGTTGAAAGAAATTTCACTTTGTAGGCAACAAAATATGTATGTACAAAAAGAAGGTACATGTAGGTTCACTTGATATAGAAAGAAAGAGGTACTAGGGGGAGTTGGTAAACTTATAAACCTCAAAGATATATACAAATTATTATTTTTAAATGGATATTTTCATCCATGTTGTGACATAGAATTTCAACATCCATGTTAACAACTTCATAAATATTGTGATTTTTATGCTTAAATTTTATTTCATCCTTATGGTAGATTTTGTGAACATGAATTCATCTATCTGGTACAATTATATAATGTCATCAATTTCATAGACGTGTTAATTTATGATCAATGTGATTTTGAAGTCTTATTTCATCCATGCTGTATTGTAAATGTTCATCCATTAAATTCATCACTCATTTCATCCAATGATAGTTTTGTGGTTTATTTTGTGCATCTTCATATTCTATGCATATGGACAATTTACATGTTATAAATCTCATTCGAATGGATATGATTTCATTCCATGCATAATACAAAATAATGCCATCGAAATTCCATCCTAAACATTTATCTCCCTGCCCCCATCTGGCCAGGGTGAACCAGCACCCGTGTTGGTACCTTCACATTTATTAGCGAGGCATGTTAGTTGCCATATTAAGCCCCCAAAAAAATTAGATTTGAACTCAAAGACCCTAATTTAAACTAAGCATGGGCTATTTGTAATGTATAGAAATACATTAAATGGATTTTGGGATTTTTACCATGGTACCAATGTGGGTGCTGGTTCACCCAAGGCACCCCACTCCTTCCCCTTTCCCCCCTCTCTTTACACCCTTCCCCATGAAAAAATTATACTCTTTTAACATAAACCTTCTCATACCCAACCAAGTCAGTCTGTAAGGAAAGGAGGTCAGTATCTAGGTCTAAAAACAAACAGATTGCAATTTAATTTTTTTTATAGATATTGTCATCTTAGATTGAAATACAATCATCATTGTATATATATATATATATATATATATGTTCCAAAGCATGTTGTAACAATAATGTTAGCTAATAAAATCTTGCGTGTATTTAAAGGGAGATTGTGTCTTGCATTGTTATAATAGAGGTGTTGATGGCAAACATCATCACAATCCATTCCCCTAGTATGGAGGTTCTCATATGGATAAGGTTTTTGAATTAATGTCTATCCACTTTTGTGACTTGACACCAACTAAACCTTATCAAAAGGTGAATTATTTTGCAACCTTATCAAGATTCATCAACAAAAATCTATCAAGAATGGCAAACTTTCTAAGACTTGATGATGGGTAATCAAATAGAAAACACTTTGGAAGAAACAATTGTTCCATGTACACCTAGAAGAATATATGGAATAATATAGAATCAAAAAGAATACTCAAGAATATTTTTAAGAATGTGCATGTATGTTATAACACATAAACTTTTGATCATATTTTTTTGGTACACATTTGGTGATTGTTATATGTCTTTCACTTCATGTTCCCACAAAAGCAATTTAGGGTCAAAAGAAAGAGAAATTAGAAAGAACTCACATGCATTTTCATTAGCTATCACCAACAAGCAAATGACTAGAAGTTATAAAACCTTGAAAACAAATTTATTACCTAATTGCAAGACCATATTTTAATGAGTATCTGAAAAAATAATAATATGTTGTTATTTTTATTTAGGTTTGATTGCTAATTTCCCAATGAAATATTTGTTGATGCAAATCCAATTCTGCCAGGGTTGTGATCTTTCACACTTAGAAATTCACGAGTTTATAAAGACTGGGTCATATCCAATTTAATTGTGGGGTTTCATTGTCAAGGATTATTTTTTTAATCAAGGTGATAAAGATGAACATGTAGGGTTTAAGGTTTGGGTAATTCAAAAAAAGAAAGTGTGTTAAAATAACATTAAATTAACACATGAAGTTGGGATATTATTTGATATGCATTTTTTTCTTCATTAGCATCAATAAGGTTAAATGTTTGAAATTGCCAAAAATTCTGAAAAATACTTACCTGCCATGCTGAAAATCTGAAAGAAATGTTCAATCAAGCACCCCACTAGTTTCATTATTTAGGAAAGTACCTAATTATAAAATATTATCATTTTTACCGCCGAAAGTAAATGACAAAATAATAATAATAATAATTATTATTATTAGGCACCTTGCTGCAGAACCAGCCCAAGTACTCTGGTACTCAAGGGTTTGGTGGAGAGCTTCCAATTTATTCCATCTTTCTAACCCTCTCATTACCTGTCTACAATCAATTTTTGAGAGGCCAAGGCAAAAATAATAATAATACATAGTATAACTGAAGGCCATGAATTTCAAAAGACCACCCAAATTTCGTTTTAAAACCTCCAAATTAAAAATTTACCGCAATGGTCACAAGACCCATTCATTGGGGGGGGGGAAGCTAACAACATTTTTCCACTAAAAAAAAGACATTGGTTGTTGTAGTTATCAAACAAGTAGCCCATTGTGCAATTGGCTTTTGCCCTTTTATGGCATATTTAAATTTCAAACAAAAACAACTTCCTTCCCTTTATTGGATCTAGACCTTCCCATCGAGATGTATGCACTTCTATGGAACATGCCTATCCATCATATGCACACATAGTGAGTACAATAAGACCAATCTCTCTTTGACAGGCAAATCTTTTTTCTGGAATCATGCTGATGAGAAGTGATGATAGAAACAAGTTATTAGGCTCAAGTGTGTAATAATAACAGGGATTGCTATAAAGCTCTGCAGGGAGGTTTCCATCATGTGTCTTTTATTACTAACTTCTTAGGCTACTGGATAGAAAGGAAAGGAAACTCACCCAGTGATGATGGTACTTTAAGACTCCCTCCAAGGAGAGTGCAATTATTAGTCAAAAAGGAGTTGGGGCAAGCTATCAAAGTGCGTGAGTCATTTTTATTGGCCTTATTGGCCTACCAAGGCAAGAAGGATATTGTGTTTAGATTCATTATAGAGTATAGTAGCTTTAAGGGATTTTGGCCCCTAGGTAATAATAATAGGCCTATTTTTTTATATGAGGATTTTGAAAGATGGTATTGTGGCTTGTGTTGAAACTTGATGTTAGTTATAGAGTTATAATATCTTGAAGGATTTTGGGTTTCTTTTAGAGGATTTTTAATGTAAATGGAAGGCCACAGTGTGACACACCCTTTGTTTATGTTAGTAAGTTTCCACACACAAAAAATTGTCATTCCAGAACTTCCAGAAAGCTCCAACCTTAGCTAAATTGGTTGTGGGTGGCTCACTAACTAACCAACACAACCCAAAACTTGTTACCCTTTTGTTGTTTTGTGGCCTTCATCCCCCCACCCCAAATCTAAGGGCCAGGGTGAACCAGCACACATCAGGGGTTTTTTTTAATAATAAATAATAATATTGGGATACAAAAAACGTGGTGATATTTTCCCCAAGAAATAGCCCCCCAAAAAAATAATTCAAACTTACACTAGGAAAACACATTCATCCACAAAATTCCCAAATTGTTTGTGAAAAAATGGGCAAGAGTAGAGACTAGAGAGTGGTAAAATACTAGTAAATATAGGCTCAAAACCAAATACCTAGTGGGTTGTGGTGGTGTGGGTGGAGATGCCTCTTAGGTCAAGTTAACCCGAGTAACTTAAGTAGTTCCTGGTGACTGGAGTTTGGAGTTGAGTCAGAAACAGCAGGGGAGACAAGGGTATGCCACGTGGACGGATGAGAGTAGCTAGCTATTACTACGAGTGTTGTTGTTCTAGCATCAAAAGAGACATCAAAAGTAGTAAAGGGGGGGGGGGGAGAGGGGATATAAGGCTAGTAGTGAGTCAGAAGGAAGGCGAAAGCATCATATCTCTGGCTTTCAATTACACTACAAATATAGCCCAGTGTCCTATAGCCAGTAAAGAGAGCACCAGGTGGCCCACAAGCCTACAGGGGTATGCCAAAAGTGTACTGAAAACCTAGAGAGGTGATATGGGCAATAACACTCAAGCTTATCCATCTATGGTGACTCAGCCCTCCCTACTATTTTACCTACCCTCCTCCCTACTATTTCACCTACCTCCCTCCCTACTATCTTACCTACCTCCCTACTTACTTCATCATGAAGTTCTTTCTTACCCCCCTTTGTAACTAACTTCATTAGGATATTCTTTCTTTTGGGAGGGGGTGAGGGGAAAAAGGGTCCTCAATTATTATGACAATTTTCTTTTTCTTTTTGGGGGAAAGTTTAAAAATTCTGTGTCATTACCAGTGCTGACTCAGCCCTACTAGCTATTTTACTCATAGATAAGCCTTATTATGACATAACTTTATTACCCATAATACTATTGGATGAAAAGATTCTACTACTAAACTAGACGTGTAAATTTTTCATGAGCCTCAACAGCACATAATACTATGCCAATTGGTGGTATGCTAAAGTCTTGCTTTGCCCCCATTGCCATGTGTGTTCCAAATTGACACTAGTTGTTACCAAAGTCATTTCCGACCTGGTCCTACCCGAACCCAAAAAGTAAGAACCTATGGGTCTAGGTCCATAATATTATCATTTATATGTTAACTATCCTATTTGTAATCAATTGTAGGGAGCAATTTGCTAATGTGATAACACACCATTGAACAAGAGCTTCCAAGTTATAGTACATATCTTGTTGCCTTATGATATTTTCATATCTTCCTAAAATCTTTTTGCATTTTCTTGGTTGTTGGTTGGCTGAATATCATTAACTCATTCTCTTCTATGTCCCATAACCCATAAGCTCAAAGTTTCTATGTAAAACCCCTGCCGTTTCATTACTTCTACATTCAAAATTACCAAGAGATATTTGAGTATCTCTCCATAGGATGTGAAATTTTGGCACTCGATCTTTTGTAAGAAGCAAATGTCAATCCTAAGGTTAAGTGGAGAGCTCTAACAATGATTCGGTGGTGTTTAATTTTGAATCCTAATTATAGGTAAGGGTTTTCAATTGTCAATTTCTTACCCTTCTATTCGAGTGGGTGGGTAGCTAATTGACGGCGTGCTCTGGGCTCTCTATTTCTTTTCATCTCCTTGTCTTTTCCGTTTTCTTTAAATGAAGTGTCCCAGGTTTACATCATTTGTGCTTGGCCATGTTGACCTTGGGGTTGTTTAAGGTAGGTAGGTGGGAAGGTTAGTAAGCCCATCTGTCTTATGGGTGTATTAGGTAGGTAGGTGAGAAGGTTAGTAAGCCCAAAACATTTAGCCACCTGGTGAAATATAGTGAAATTGGTTTTCTCATGGCCCACCTTCTCTTGGTTTGAAGATGAGACCAGATATAGGAACAAATGAGTGCCTGGCCTACTGATGCTTTCTTTTATTTAGGTTTTTCTTTTACCCTTTTTCTTTTTCTTTTTTTTGGGTTGCATCTTGATTCTTACTGCAAAAATCCCAACAAAAGATGAGACTTAAAAAAACTTAGAAGACTTGCTTTCTACTACTTTCAGGATCCATCTGTAAGGCAGTTAGTCTTCTCTTTTGTAAATTTGGTGATGTACCCAAAGTGGCTATCATCCATCTATAGGAAAATAAATCAGATATGAAAGTAAAAGTAATTTAAACATCATTCTATATTTGTGGCTAACTACTGAACCATGTACAGAAAATGTTGCACTTTTTATTTTTATTTTTATTTTATTTTCCTAATCCTCACGATCGAAAATTTTGAAATCCACTTGATTTTAGATTTTTTATAAAAAATTCACTATTTGGGAAAAAAATTCCATTATAAACAAAAGCCTTCCACAGGCACAACAACGCTTCATATGGCCTTTCACTGAACCAGCACACACACTGACACCATTGTAAAAATCCCCAAATGTATTGAAATTGCTTCTAACTATTACAAATATGTTGAGTTGTGAGGTTAAAATTGAGACGCTGATTTGGTCTAAACCCTTCTTAGGCAACTGAACAAATTAGGTTTTCGTCTTCCTCAACTGAAAAAATCAGTTCTTCTTCTTTCACAACTGAACAAATCAAGTTTCCTTCTTCCCCCAACAGAGCAAATTAGGATTTCTTCTTCCTGCAACTACTGAACGAAATTAGGTTTTCTTCTTCCCCCAACTGAACAAATCAGGTTTCCTTCTTCCCACAACTGAACAAATTAGGTTTTCTTCTTCCAGCAACTGAACAAATTAGGTTGTCTTCTTCCCGCAACTGAACAAATTTGGCTTTCTTCTTCCCAAAACTGAACAAATTAAAGTACAGCATCAAGAAGAGAGGGACGGTCTGTCCACTACATTAGTAGTGATTGTTATTGTTTGGA
>Ga0116228_10002796_pt1 | contig 15158 bp, 15 predicted proteins | sample S1TSphfallax_2_FD_89694 | JGI IMG/M metagenome (GOLD analysis project Ga0116228, IMG submission 89694) | Host-associated microbial communities from peat moss isolated from Minnesota, USA - S1T2_Fc - Sphagnum fallax MG | ecosystem: Host-associated > Plants > Peat moss > Unclassified | place...
ATCTCGATGCGCTAGGTTGCGCTTAACCAGCCTTATGTGGCGTCCAAGCTTAGGAGCCGCGTGGCTGGCCTGGAAAATTTGGCCGCCAGTAGGCTTCTGCGCAGAGCCTTTGGCCGTTGCCGGGCCACCCAGCCAGCGAGCCGCCGCCGCCCGCTTGGCGCCCACGCCGGACTTCGCTGCAGCTTAGGACAAGCGGGCCCCTTCCGGCTCGCTCACCGGTCAATGAAATCGGGGCTCATCCTTGAGTTCACAGCAGCGCGCCAGACCTTGATGCGTTCAGCGACGACTTCGAACGAACCCATGACCGGCAAGCTCACGCGCCGGCCGCCGATGCTGAAATCATCGATGCGTTCGGTGAGCACGATCGCGCCGCTCGCGGCCAACGCGAGCAGCTTCCAGTCCACCCCGTCGAAGCCGCCTGTGCTTCGCAGGTAAGCATCCACGGCGGCGCGACCCTGGATGGGCGCGAGCGGCACATTGTGGTACAGGACGTCCTCGTGAAGACCGCCAACGACCCCATCGAGGTCGTTGGCATTCCACGCCGCGAGGAAGCCGCGCACCACATCGCTCGGAGTCCGTGCGCTCAGAAGCTGTACTTCAACTCGACGCCATACATGCGAGGACGGCCGGGCTGAACCTGATTGAGTCCGAGGTCGGCACCCTGCGGGATGCCGCCGACGTAGTACTCCTCGTTGAGCAGGTTGCGTCCGTAGAGGCTCGCTTGCAAGCCGGTCCCGGAGATTTTGTCCCAGGTCAAATACATGTTCAGCAGCTTGTAAGAAGGCAACTGGGTACCCGGATTGATCGTGGCCTCCAGGTTCGAGAAGAACTGCGTGCTTTGGATATAGTATTCGGCCCGCAAGGCCGCTTCACCGAGGGTCTTGGGCAAAGCCTCGTGCACCTGTCCGAACAGGTTGCCGGTCCAGCGCGGGGTATCGGCATAGGGTCCGAACTGCAGCGTATTGGCGAAGTAGCTGACCGTTGAGTTCGTATACCGCGCATCGGCATACGAAACCGACGCGCCGAGCTGCAACCAGGACGTCGGTCGAATCTCTCCGTCCGCCTCGAAACCGGTGATCTCCGCCGTCGGGACATTCACCGTGATCGCGAGCGGACTGCCGTCCAAGATCAGATAGGCGGTGCGCTGGATGTCGTCGACCCACTGATTGTAGGCGGCGAGATTTAGCCGTACTGGCATCTCGGCCAGCGAGCCCGCATACTTCAGGCCGAGTTCGACGTCTTTGGTCGTTTCCGGCTTGAACTTGTTACCGCCGCCGGACGCATAATCATCGGCCGCCGGCGCCGTGCCGTTGTAGCCGCCCGTGCGCCAGCTGCCGCGCGTCGCGGTGTAGACCATCAATTCCGGGTTGATCTGGTATTGCAGACCCAAGGTCCAGCTCGGCTTGCTCGCCGTCTGTTGCTCGGAGGGCGCACCGCTGAAGATGGAGTTTTCGAGCTGGCGAATACCGGTCGTCTCCCAGGTCTGACGGTAGCCCGCGGTTACGCTGAAGCCGGAACCGAGATCGTAACTTTCCTGCGTGAACAGGGCCTGTGATTGATCGATGATTCGCCAGTGGTAGTGAAACAAGGTCGCCGGAACCGCGGGGGGCACCGCAAACGCAAACAGAGGAAAATCGCTCTCATCCCGCTCGAAGGACCCATAGGCACCGACGATGTAGTCGAGCCGGGAATCGAACGCCTTGCCCTCCAGGTGCAGCTCGTCGGAGAACTGGTTCGTGAAAAAGAATTCGGCGGACGGGTCTGTCGGCGTGCCTTCACCGAAGATCGGATAATTCGTGCCGTCGAAGTCGGTCTGTTCCGCGGAGTGCGACCGTGTGAACCCGATGATGTTCTTGAGCGTGGTTTCGGGAGAGAACTCATACGACGTGTTGTTGACGAAATATTCAGCGCGCGCCTCGTGCTCCTGGGGCGAGTCGAGACTCGCATTCCAGGGGCCGATCGAATTTTGATAGCCGACGAAGGCGGTCACGCCGCCCGGATAGGCCTTCGGATGCGCCGCGAGAAACGCCGCCCAACCCGGAAAAGCGGGACTGTACAAACACGCGCTCGCGGAAAGGAGCGGGATGCCGTTGTTGCTCGAGCCGCAAGCATTGGCCGAATACAACTCCGACGGCACGTTGGTGCCGCCGAAATGTCCGTATTGGTAGGTCGTCGTGCTCACGAGGCCATCGATCGGCTTGAGCGTCAAGGCGATCCTACCCACGGATTTTGCGTCTCCGCCGAGCCAGGCGCCGTCATAGAGATTGTGCACGAAGCCGCGGCTGGACTCGGTCAGGCCCGAGATGCGCAGCAACACCTTGTCGCTGACGAGCGGCAGGTTGAGCGCGCCCTCGAGTTCCTGGTCGTCGAAGTTGCCGAGACGGCCCGAGATATAGCCGCCGAATTCATCGGTGGGTTTCTGGGTTTCGTAGAGAACCGCGCCGCCGGTTGCGTTGCGGCCAAATAGCGTCCCCTGCGGCCCTTTCAAGACCTGCACGCTCTGCAAATCGAAGAAAGCGGTTGCCGTGGTCGCGGATACCTGCAGGTCATCGACGTACGGGAGCACGCCGGGTGACGATCCCGAAAACGCGTCGACCGACTGCCCTCGAATCGAGTAATTGAACTGATTCTGACTGCTCGTTTGCCGGATCGTGAGCCCCGGCGTTGCGGACTGCAGATCCGCCTCGGTGTGGATCTGCCGCTCGTCGAGTTGCTGCGATCCGAACGCGGTAATGGAAATCGGGACGCGCTCCAGGCTTTCTTCGCGCCTGCGAGCCGTGACGACGATCTCATCCAAACCGGCGCCGGCTTCGGCGCTCGCGGTGCCGCCGGCAGCCGCTGTGTCCGCTCCGGTGCGGCTCGGCGCGTCGGCCGCAAAGCCCGGTGCCGCAAGCGCCAGACCGACGACGAGCAAGGAGCCGCCGACCCATCCCCCGTCCACTCCCACTCCATCCGTACTCTTTGCTTTCATCATTGCCGACCCCCGTGCTTCTGATACTTATGCAATCGACCATCGCGACTCAAGCTGCCGTGAGCCCGAGTCCGAGACCACCGTCGACATCCACGATCGCGCCCGTGGTCCATTCGGCCGTGATCAAATACTCGATCGCCTCGGCGATCTCCTCTTCGGTGCCAATGCGACCGAGAACGTGCATACCCGCCATCGACTCGAGCCGTTTGCGCGCCGTGACGTCGTCGAACAATCCGGCGCGCTGATTGATCTCGGTGAACACGCCGCCCGGCACGACACAATTGACGCGGATACGGTGGGTACCGAGTTCAGCCGCCAGCACGCGAGTCAGAACCTCAATCGCGCCCTTGGTGGCCGCATAGGGTGAAGCGCCCGGAAAGGCGCGGCGGACGTGCACGCTACCGACGAAGAGGATCGCCCCTTGAGTCTTGATGAGATGCGGCACGGCGAGTCCCGTCAGCAACATCCCGGCGATCACATTCGAGTTGAAGATCTCGAGCAAACGCTGCTGATCGAGTTCGGTGATCGGGCCCCGATACATGTTGCCGGCATTGTTGATCAACGCAAACAGTCCACCCCCGTGCTCGACCGCTGCCGCGACGATGCGTTCGCGATCCGCCGGCAAGGTCACATCTCCTTGGACCGCGCGACAGGACGGGCCGATGCTGGCGGCGACCCTGGCGATCGCTTCGGCGCGCCGACCGCAAATGGTGACGCGCGCCCCGCGCCGCGCCAGATGACGGGCGGCGCCTGCACCGATGCCGGAACCACCGCCCGTGATCAGGATGGACTGGCCGCCGAGGTCACGCATGCGCGGCCTCCAAACTACGTTCGGACATACCGACGAGCCAGCGGGCGGCGCGACCGAGGACTTCCCGATGCGTCGCATTGCCGAGCGACTCTGGACCATGACCCAAGGCATCGTAGATGACGCGACCGGCACCATACCGATGTGCCCACATCACGGGGTGGTAGTTCTGTTCGCCGCGCATGCGTGCTCGCGGAACTCGCGGGCGAGCACGGCCGAACTCGCCTCGAAGTCGTGGTAGATACCGCCCGTGATCACGAATTGCCGCACGATCGGGGTTCCTTACTCGCGCGGCAAGCGCGACAACACGCTGTTGACAACGCCGCCGTCCACGATCAATTCATGGCCATTGATGTATGACGCCTGTTCGGAACACAGGAACAACACGGCGGCGGCCACCTCCTCGGCCGTGCCCAGTCTTTGCTGCGGAACCGCCGAACCGCGCAACTCGCGGACGCGCGGGTTCGCGTAAATCGGTGCCGACATTCCGGCATCGATGAAGCCCGGAGCGACGGCGTTGACGCGCAGTCCGCTGCCCGCCCACTCGAGCGACATCTGCTGGGTCAGCGAGACGACAGCTGCCTTGGTCGCGGGATACGCTCCGGCACCGGGACCCGGGTGGGTCGCGTTGATGGAGGACATGCTGACGATGACCCCCGAGCGACGCGGCGCCATGCGCCGCGCGACCGCGCGTGAGCAGATGAACACGCCGAGCAGGTTCACATCGAGTACGGCCCGGAAATGCTCGACCGACAAGTCCATGAGCGGTCCGAAGCGAACGATGCCCGCGTTGTTGACCAACGCATCCGGCACCACATCGAGTGCATCGAGGACTCGCTCGACGTCGGCCTCGCGACTCACATCGAGCTCAAAGCCCGAAGCCCCCGGCAATCCCGCCGCCACCGACTTCGCCCGTTCGCCGTCGATGTCGCAGACCACGACGCGATAACCGACTCCGGCGGCGGCGGCCGCGATTGCGGCGCCGATTCCGGCACCGGCGCCGGTCACGAGCAGGGTTTTCACGTGGCAAACTCCACGGGATACCGACCCCAGTTCTGGCGTACGGTATTCGGATCGACCGTCGGAGGGTCGCCGGGCACCAAGCGCGCGCCCGCGCGGATCAAGGCGGCAATCAACAGCGTGACGAGACCGTATTGGTGCGTGGCCGGGTCGACCCCATCCCGCGCAATCACGCCTCCGTCGAGGTCTCGCCCGAGACAGGCATGGATACCGGTACCGAACGTCATGCCGTACGGAAAAACACCCGGGGGCAAACTGCGCCAAGGATTGAATTGATCGGCGTCTTCGCCGAACACGCTGCGGTCACGATTGGCCGCGGCGAGATCGATGACGATCCGATCCGTGTGAAGGGCCGAGTGGCCGGAGCTCAAGGTGACCGGACACGTGGGCCGGCGCCAAGCAACCGGACTCGCCGGATGCAAGCGCAGGCTCTCATGCACACAACGCTGCAGGAACAAAAGGTCGTCACGCACACGCGTCCGGTCCTCGGGATGGCGCTCACACCAGCGGAAAATTTCGTCGAGCGCGTGCACCATCGAATTCGCGGTGCTGTGGGAACCGGCCTGCAAATAGAAAGCCATCTCGCGTAACAGGACGTCGGGCGGCAGATCTACCTTGTCCTCGTTGCGCAGCAATACCGTCAGCACGTCGCGCGGCAGTGCATCTTCACCGATCTTACCGGCGGCGAGCCGCTCCAGTAGCGCCGTGCGCCGAGCGATCGAGGGCTCGAGAAAACGACGCTGCAGCGTGTCGAGGGCCGCACGGACCTCGCGCTCGACCTCGGCACGATCGCGCTTCGAATGCACGAGCGTGGCGCCCTCGCTGAAGGTCTTCACGAGCCGGAACAGCATCTCGGTCTCTTCGCTGGTACGTTCCGGTCGATCGATGCCGGCGAAGTCTGCCGTCAGATTGATCGTGACGCGATACCCGAACTCGATTAGGTTGGCGCGCCCCGCCGCGAGATAGGGCGCGAGCGTGGCCTGCAAGGTCGGCGGAAAGACCTCGTGCTCATAGTAGGCAAAGAAATTCTTGCGGAACACGCGGAATTCGAGCAGTCGGCGAACGCGATGTGCGTCGCCATGCAGACTCAAGAGCACCTGATCCATGACGACCGCGCCCGCGTCGTACATGCACTGCGCGAGATCCGGGTGACGCAGCGCGGCCGACGCTTCCTGGAAGCCGCTGAGGTTCACTTGATTCATGGCGCGCCAAAAACGATTGGATACCGCGTCCAAGTCTCGCGCTCGGTCGTGAGATCTTGTTGCGGTGGGGTCATCGGATCCGGTGTCGCGCCCTGCTTCAAGAGCTCGCGGGCAAGCAGGGTAACCGTGCCGTACTGATGCTTGCTCGCATCCGTCGAGGCCTTCGGCAGGTCGCCCGCGGCGAGATTCTTTCCGAGACAACTGTGCACACCGACCCCGAAGGTCAAGCCATAGGGCATGTGCGGCGGAAGTTTGTTGCGGTAGGGATTGAACTCGCGCGCGTCATCGCCGAACTGCTCCGTTTGCCGATTCGCCCGGTAAAGATCGACGACGACGGTGTCCTCCGGACCGACGGCAACGCCTTGCGGCAGGTGCACAGGACACAGCGGTCGGCGCTTGGATATGGGGCTCGCGGGGTGCAAGCGAAAGCTCTCGTGGACGCAACGCTGCAGGAACAAGGGGTCTTCGAGCAAATGCGCCCGCTCCTTCGGATCCCGGCGGCACAGCATGAAAATCTCGTGCATCGCATGCGACAGCGAATGCACGGATGTGTGGGCACCGGCCAGAAAGTAAAATGCGGTTTCGCGCAGAATCATGTCGCGCGGCAGTTCGATTTTATCCTCGTCGCGCAATAGCAGCGTCAGGATATCGCGCGGCAACGCCTCCTCTGCGATCGCACCCGCACGCCAGCGTTGGATGAGTTCGGTGCGGCGCGCAACCGACGGGCCGAAATAGTCGCGTTCGAAGTCTTCCATGCCGGCTGCGATCGATGCCTTGAGCGCATCCGCCTCGGCGCGTGATCCGGTGAATTGACCGATCGTCGCCGCGATTCCGAAGATGCGCAGCAGGCGCACGAGGTCAGCGGTCTCGGTGGCCGTGCGCGACGGCCGGTCGATGCCAGCGAAATCTGCGGTCAAACCGATCATGCAGTGATAAGCCACTTCGACGAGGTCGGCGCTCCCGCACGCGACGAATGGTTGCAGTGTTTCGCGAACGACCGGCGGCAAGACTTCGCTCTCGTAGAACGCGAAGAAGTCCTTCTTGAAGATCTTCATCTCCATGAGCCTGCGTCGCCGATGATCCTCGCCGTCGAGCGTGACCAGCACGCGATCCATGAGCGCGGCGCCTTCGTCATACAGCGCCTGTTTGAGATCCGGCAGGGACAAGGTCTGTTGCGCGTCCTTGAAACCCGTCACGTTGATCGTGCTCATGTTCGCTGCAGCCCCGATGCGCGGACGAGTTCGCGGTAATGCCAGTCACCGAGCGGCGTCAGCGAGAAACCGCTCTCGGTCCCGCAGAGGAGCGGCACACCGGCCGTATGCAGGCGTCGCAAGGGGTGGACATCGCGCAAGCATGATTTGAAGTCAGCCATGGCCCCTACCCGAGTCTGACGAGACGGCGTACATGCGCCGACCCTGTTATATATCCAAATCGATTATATATCGAAATCGATCTATCGGAGTGCCACGATTCTATATCGAAATCGATGTAAATGTAAAACTGACATTCGCCCGCTCGCTCGCGCACGCTGTTCGGGCGATCGGGAGCTCAATACAACAGCCGGGCGAGATCAGCCAGCGAGGCGATGTTGTGCGCAGATCTCAAGGCGTCGGCATGGCGCGCGAGAACCTGCGCACCGGCCGCCAGCGGCGCATACGCGCTGCTGCGCAAGAGCGGATTGATCCAAATGAGCTCATGTGCCGTGCGCGCGAGCCGCGTCGCCTCCCGCTCGAGCAGCTCTATGGCGTCGCGCTCGAGCCCATCGCTGAGCAAGATCACGCGGGCGCCGCCACCTAGCACCCGCCGAGCCCAGAGCAGATTGAACTCGGCGAGGCAGGCGCCGAGTCGGGTTCCCCCATCCCAATCCCGCGCCGCGAGAGCGGCCGCCGCCATCGCGAGGTCGGGCTCGGCGATGCGCAGCGTGCGCGTAATGCGCGAGAGGCGCGTCGCGAACACAAAGGTCTCGACTCGTCCCGGGCAGCGACTGAGGGCGTGAGCGAGATGCAGGAACACCCGGGAATACACGCTCATCGAACCCGAGATATCGACGAGCAATACCGTATCGCGCGGTTGTCGCACCGTCGCCCGGTACCGCGGCTTGTCCAAGTCGCGATGGCGCAGCATACCGCGCAGGTCGAGGCGCGCAGCCGCGCCGCCGCTGCGGCTGCGTCGCGAGCGGCGCCGGGCTTGGGCACGCGCGAGTCCGGGAAGCAGCCGCTTCACCGTGGCAAGCTCCGCCGCACTCATCTGTTCGAAGTCCTTTTTCTTGAGTCGCTCTTCGGCGGTTCCGGTGCCGCTGGCGTCAGCGTCCACGCGCGGCGCCGCCGAGCCGGCACGCGCGATCTCCCGCCCCGCGAGGGTCTCGGCGAACCGGCGTTCGGCCGGGCGTTGCGTGGCATCAGGCGGTGAGGGAATTACGATGCTACCCTGCGCCAAAGCACCCGCAGCGGAGGGATAGAACGCATCGAAGAGGCGCTCGAACAACATCAGGTCGCCCGGATCGCGGACGAGGGTCGTGCACAAGGCCGCTTTGACGTCCGCCCGGCGCGCAGGGCCCACCGCCGCCAAGGCCGCGTTGGCATCGAGTAGCGCCGCTGACCCTAATTGCGCTCCGCCGGCGCGCAACGCGTGCGCGAAGCCGACGAGTCCGCGAAGCGGCTCGCTCATCGCGACCAGGATTTCGGCTTCGCCGGAACGGCGCTCAAATCATCGCTCAAGCCGCGACGCACGGCCGCTAGATCCTCTTCGTATTTCAGAATCACGCCGAGCGTGTCGGCGAGCAGCGCGTCGTCGAGAGCATGCCGACCCAGCGCGAGAACCGCGTGCGCCCAATCGATCGATTCGGCGATGCCCGGCGGCTTGAACAAACCGCGGCCGCGCAACTCTTGCACGTAGGCCACGATCTGCCGCGCCAACTGTTCGTTGACCGCCGGGGCACGGCGCAACAGGATTTCGGTCTCGCGCTCCGCATCCGGATAATTCAACCAGTGGTACAGGCAGCGTCGCTTGAGCGCATCATGAATCTCACGTGTGCGGTTGGAAGTGACGATCACGATCGGCGGCACGCCGGCGCGCAGGGTACCGAGCTCCGGCACCGTGATTTGAAATTCCGAAAGCATCTCGAGCAGAAACGCTTCGAATGGCGCATCGGCACGATCGATCTCGTCGATCAGCAATACCGGCGCGCCCTCGGGATAGGATTCGAGCGCCTGCAGCAGCGGACGCTTGAGCAGAAAACGGGGTGCGAAGAGTTCGGCCGTCAGTGCCTCCCGCGAGCGCGGCTCTCCTGCGGCCTCCGCGAGCCGCAACTCGAGCATCTGGCGCAAGTGGTTCCACTCATACGCCGCAGACGCGACATCGAGTCCCTCGTGACACTGCAGTCGGATCAATTTTCGACCCAGCCCGCCGGCAAGCGCCTTGGCGATCTCGGTCTTGCCCACTCCGGCCTCGCCCTCGATGAGCAAGGGTCTGCCGAGCGTCAAGGCCAGAAACACCGCCACCGTGAGCCCATGGTCCGCCAGGTAGGCTTGTTCGGCCAAGAGCCGGCCGGTCTGCGCCACGCTCGTCGGGACGGCGACAACCACGGCCGGTTCAGCCCGGAACCGCAACCATCGCGACGGCCCTTGCGGCGATGACGCCGATCAGACTCGCGCGATAGGCCGCTGAACCGTGCATGTCGTCGTTGAGCCCGTCGCTCGGCACTTTGATACCTTGAAGCGCCTCGGGCGCGAAGTGCTTTGCCAAGGCCTGTTCGAAGGCCGCGACCCGAAACACCTGCGGGCCGGCCCCCGTCACGGCCACACGGATGCCGTTGGAGGTCTCGGCCACCATGACACCGACCACCGCATAGCGCGAAGCCGGGTTGCGAAATTTCAAATAGGCGCAGCGGCGTGGCAACGGGAACGAAACGCGCGTGATGAGCTCGCCGGGCGCGAGTGCGGTGGCGAACATGCCCGTGAAAAACTGATCCCCGGGGATTTCGCGCAGATTCGTCACGACGGTCGCACCGAGGCCGAGCACCGCGGCAGGATAGTCCGCGGCCGGATCGCTATTGGCGATGGACCCGCCGATCGTACCGCGATTACGCACGAGCGGGTCGCCGATGCCGGCCGCCAGTCGCGCCAGGCCAGGAAGGAGGAGCTGCACTTCGGACGAATCTTGCACTTCCACATGCGGTGTCATGGCACCGATCTCGATCCGTCCGGACGCCGCGCGCACGCCGCGCAATTCAGTGAGACCGCCCAGATCAATCAAGCGGGAGCGGCGCGCAAGCCGCATCTTCATGGTCGGCAGCAGGGTCATACCGCCGGCGAGAAAGGCCGAATCCGCATCGACGGCCTTGAGAGCGGCGCTGATCTCAAGCGGGCGCTCGTATTCGAACTCATACATGCGCGGACTCCGCGCTCGCGGCGGACCGCGACGAACGCATCTCGGCCGCTGCCGTGAGGACTGCCTTGACGATATTATGATAGCCCGTGCAACGGCACAGATTGCCCTCGAGTCCGGCGCGCACCTCGGCTTCGCTGGGGTTCGGATTCCGGGTCACGAGTTCGACGGCCGTCATGATCATGCCGGGCGTGCAGAATCCGCATTGCAAGCCGTGCTCCGCACGAAATGCGGCCTGCATCGGGTGCAGTCCCGTACGTCCGACCGCCCCGCCTTTCGCGGCGAGACCCTCGATCGTCGTGATCTCGGCACCCTCCGCCTGCGCGGCCAACATGCTGCAACTCTTGATGGCGCGGCCGTTGACATGGACGACGCAGGCGCCGCATTGGCTCGTATCGCAGCCGACGTGCGTACCGGTCAAGCGCAGCGTGTTGCGCAGAAAATCGACCAGCAGCGTGCGAGGTTCGGCCTCGGCGCCGACCGGCGTGCCGTTTACGACACAGGAGACTCGAATGTTCATCGTGAAGCCTCTAACGTAAAGCGGCCCATAACCCGAGAGCGATCACCACGACGCCGGCTGCAACGAGCCACCAACGTCCCGCCAGGGGCGAGCCGGTCGTGCTGCCGCCCGCGCTACCGGCAGTCGTCGCCGTCTCGGCCGCGAGCTGCGGCTCCGAGTCGGGCGCGGCGGGGAACTGCCTCGCAAACGCCTCGAAAAACTGGTCGGAATAGGAGCGCGTGGCCGACTCCACGAGTCGCGAACCCACTTGGGCGAGCTTGCCCCCAATGCTAATTTGCGCATCGTACGTGAGGACCGTGCGACCACCCGATTCGGCCAAACTGACCTTGGCGGTTCCTCGGCCGAAGCCGGCGACGCCCTTGCCTTCCGCATTCAAGGTATAGCCTGACGGAGGGTCGATATCGGACAGCGTGATATGGGTCGCGAACGAGGAACGAATCGGCCCGATCTGCGCGCTGATCTTGGCATCGATTTCCGATTCCGAGGTCTTGTTCATCGATTCGCAGCCGGGAATACAAGCCTTGAGAACGACAGGATCATTCAGTGCCAGCCAGACGGCCTCTCGCGGTGCCTCGATCGTGTATTCGCCCTGGATTGCCATGACCCCGCCGCCCGCTTCAGTTGCGCCCGACTATTGTTCTGATGTTCGAGGCTCAGACGATTAGGATAACGTAAAAGTTCCAGATGTTGTCAATAGGGTTTAATATCGAAATCGATACATCTCAATTTCCGCTGGGGAGTGCGTGAAATGACAAGCACGGGTATCGGGGCGTCGTTGCCTCGCCTGGAAGATCAACGCTTCATCACGGGCCGGGGCAAGTACACCGACGACATCCAGCGGCCGGGGCAGGTCTACGCGCACATCCTGCGCTCGAACCTGGCGCATGGCGAGTTACGCCGCATCGAGTCCGAGGCGGCCAGACAGGCGCCCGGCGTGCTTGCCGTGCTGACGGGAGCGGACTTACGGGCCGATGGTCTCGGGGATTTGCCGGTCATCTGGATGACGATGAACATCGACGGCACGCCGATGTTCGTGCCTCCGCGACCGGTGCTCGCCATCGATCGCGTCCGTCATGTGGGCGAGCCGCTCGCGGTGATCATTGCGACGAGTCCGTCGCTCGCCAAGGATGCCGCAGAACTCATCGAGATCGATGTCGCCGATCTGCCCGCAGTCGCCAATCTCGACCGCGCTACGGCCGGGGACGCGCCACAAATCTGGTCCGGCGCCTCAGGTAATCAGGCCTTCCACTGGCACATCGGCAATGCGAGCGCCGTCGAGGCGGCGTTCCAGCGCGCAAGCCACATCACGAAGCTCGATTTGATCAACAACCGCTTGATCGCCAACCCGATGGAACCCCGCGTCGCGATCGGCGAATTCGACGAAGGCCGAGACGAGTTCGTGCTGTATCTCTCGTCGCAGAATCCGCACGTCCAGCGCATCCTGCTCGCAACGACCACGCTGCGCGTGCCGGAACACAAGATTCGCGTCATATCACCCGATGTTGGCGGCGGTTTCGGCTGCAAGGCGATGCACTACGCCGAGGAGGTCATCGTGCTCTGGGCGGCGCGTAGGCTCGGCAAGCCCGTCAAATGGACCTCGGAACGCAGCGAAGCCTTCTTGAGCGATGCCCAAGGCCGCGATCACAAGACGCACGCCGAATTGGCACTGGACGCCGACGGACGATTCCTTGCGCTGCGAGTCGACACGCTGGCGAATCTCGGCGCCTATTACTCGACCTTCGGGCCGGCCATCCCAACGTTCTACTCCGCGCCCTTGTTGGTCGGTACCTACGACATACCGGCCGCATATTGCGAGGTCCGGGGCATTTTCACGAATACCGTGCCCGTCGACGCCTATCGCGGCGCCGGTCGACCGGAGGCTTCCTTCGTGATCGAGCGCATCGTCGACGAGGCGGCGCGCGAACTCGGCATCGATCCGGCGGAGATCCGGCGGCGCAATTTCGTGCCGCCCGACAAATTTCCGTATGTGAATGCCTTCGGTTCGGAATACGATTCCGGCAACTTCGCGCTCGCCCTCGACAAGGCGCTCACACTCGGCGATTACGCCGGCTTCGCGGCGCGCCGTTCGGAGTCGGCAGCACGCGGCAAACTGCGTGGCATCGGCATGTCGAGCTACATCGAGGCCTGTGGCGCCGGCCCCTCGAAGATCATCATGGCCGCGGGCGGCGGTGCGGGTTTCTTCGAGTCGGCCACCGTACGCGTGAATCCGACCGGCTCGGTCGTCGTGGTGACGGGCACGCATTCGCACGGCCAGGGTCATGAAACGACCTTCGCCCAGGTGGTGAGCGAAAAACTCGGTGTGCCGGTCGAGAACATCGAGATCGTGCACGGCGACACCGCGCGCAGCGCATTCGGCAACGGCACGGTTGGATCACGCTCGCTGGCGCTGGGTGGCAGTGCGATCGTCCGCGCGATCGACAAAGTGGTCGACAAGGGCAAACGAATTGCGGCCCGAATACTCGAAGCGGCGGAAAGCGACATGCGCTTCGAGAACGGCCGCTTCTTCGTCGTGGGTACCGACCGGGGCCTGGCTTTTCCCGAGCTTGCTTTCATGGCTCATGCGCCGAGCCGATTCTCGACCGCGGAGATCGAGCCCGGGCTCGATGAGACGGCGTTTTTTGATCCCGCCAATTTTACGTATCCGGCGGGCCTGCACCTGTGCGAACTGGAGATCGACCCCGAAACCGGCGCGACCGAGATCCTCGGCTACACGGTCGTCGATGATTTCGACAACGTGATCAATCCGATGATCGTCGAAGGCCAGGTTCATGGCGGTACTGCCCAGGGAATAGGGCAGGCCTTGCTCGAGAACTGCGTCTACGATCCCGACAGCGCCCAGCTGCTGTCCGGCACCTTAATGGATTACTGCATGCCACGCGCGGACGACATGCCGGAGATAGCGGACTTCAAACTCGATTACATCGTGACGCCGTCGCCACACAACCTGTTGGGCGTCAAAGGCTGCGGCGAAGCGGGCGCGATTGCGGCACCGCCCGCGGTCATGAACGCCGTTCTCCATGCGTTACGGCCCAAGGGTGTCACGGACCTCTCGATGCCGGCGACTCCCCACAAGATATGGCAGGCACTACAATCCGCGCCACAATGAGAAAAGCGGCGCCACCTCCACTCCAGGATCGCATATCGTTCTTGATTCACCGAGGCGTCAGGAATTTTTTTGTGGGCAACCGGCTTATCTGGGTCGCTGTGATAGAGGAGCTTGTTGTTGGCTTTACCGATTTGGAGCCATCAGGACACCTCGACAATATGAATGCGCATCCCGAGCACGAAGGTCGCGGTGTTGCCTCGGCGTTGCTCGCTTGCCTCGAGGCCGCGGCCCGCAGCGTAGGCCTTACAAGAATCTTTACGGAGGCAAGCATCACGGCGAAGCCGTTTTTTGAAAGGCGGGGTTCTAGGGTACTGACCGATCAGGTTGTGGAGTTCCGAGGCGAGAAGCTCAAGAACTACCGGGTGGAGAGGCTACTCACCGAGCCGCCGCCGGCTTAACGTACTTTATTTTCCCTTTCGTCAAGCGACCCTCGTAGGATTTCAAGGTCAGGCGGCGAAGGAGTCGGACTGTCCCGAGACGCTGGTTTCGACCAAGCGCACGAGGTCGAGCAGCATCACGAGTTGCTTGTCGACCGTGGACATGCCGGCTAGAAAGTGAGTGTCGACCTGGCCGCAGGCGCTGGGCGTCGGGTGTTGCGCATCGACACTCAAGCTGATGACATCCGAGACCGCATCGACGAGGCAGCCCACGGTCACCGAAGCGCCTCCACTCGTCGCCACGCGCACGACGATGACGACTGAGGTCGAGGTGCGCTCGCAGATCTCCATGCCTAAGCGGGCGCGCAGGTCGATGACCGGAATCACCGCGCCCCGCAGGTTCATGACGCCGAGCACGTAGTCGGGAGCGCGGGGGGTGCGCGAGATGGCCTCCCAGCCGCGGATCTCCTGGACGGCGAGAATGGGAATTGCGAACAATTCTCCGGCCAAGGCGAAGGTCAGGTATTGATTGCTCACCATGGGTACGCTACTCAAAAGTCTGTCCACTGGTCGCCGCCGGCCGCGGCCTGGGGCGCCGGTGCCTCGGTCACTGCCGCGCTGCTGGCGGCTTTGCCGCTCCAGGGGCGGGCCGCCGTGCGGCGCTCGGCCGCGGCCGGGCGCGGCTTCACCGCCGCGGTAGCGGACCTAGGTGCCGTACCGGCCGCCGTCGATGCGCCGCCCACGTGA
>Ga0116228_10002797_pt1 | contig 15158 bp, 8 predicted proteins | sample S1TSphfallax_2_FD_89694 | JGI IMG/M metagenome (GOLD analysis project Ga0116228, IMG submission 89694) | Host-associated microbial communities from peat moss isolated from Minnesota, USA - S1T2_Fc - Sphagnum fallax MG | ecosystem: Host-associated > Plants > Peat moss > Unclassified | place: USA...
AAAGACAATGGATGTTGAAAAACATCATAAAAACCTAATGGATGATGACAATTGTAATAGGGTTAATCCAAATCACAACTCAAGGTGGTTGAGAAGTAAAAGAACCATATGTAGGTCATGGATCAATTAGAATATTGAGGACCTTAGGCACACACTATGAAATTTATGGTACAAATTGTGAAGCAATTGATTATGTAAAGAAATAATTGACAAAGGTGCATCAACTACTTGAAAACATAATGTGACAACTAAAGCCATATGCCTAAGCATAACAAGAAACCTTTAGAGGCCAAGGATTATATTATTACATAGAAACAATTTGCCATGGTTGTGTCATGGGCACGAAAACCACCAAGTTTATAAGATTTTTTAAACTAAAACAAGAACAAGGGTAGGCCTAGTTTTAAATCTAGATCACAAAACAAGAAAAATAAGAACATAACATGTGCAAAACAAGAATGTAATATGATTTCATTGCAAGAAGGAAATAACAACATAACAAAGCTATGATAAGAAAATATACCCAAAGTTGATGTTGACCAATTTGAAGGTAATGGGAAATTATATCTCTATTTATACGCATTGAACACCTAGTTCAGAACATAACCCATGTTCAACCATGTGCACCAATGTGTGGCCCATGTCCACCCTTGTGTGAACTATGAATGAACTAATATTCAACTAAAAGTGAACTTAGAATTAACAAATAATTAATTAAAATTTAACTAGAAGTGAATTTAAAAAGAACTACGATTTAACTAAAAATTAATTAGAAGTGAATGAAAAGTGAATTAATAGTTAACTAGAAATGAACTAAGTCTTCATTAAAAATAAACTAGAAGTGAACTTTCAAATTCTTAGTTTTTGTAGCTTGCATCAAACTTTTGTACTTGGTGTCAGTAATTATGAAGTTAAAATGGGAGCCATTAACATTTTATTATGTGGAAGCTTGCCTAATTTTGTTGGCATTGCCTTTCAAACTTGGGAAGTTCAAAAATTTAAAGTAGAAACTTTTGACTAACCTACAATGTACTTTTAAATGACAATACACCTTGTAATGTAGCAAATTAATGAATGTTAGATAACAATTTACTTGTTATAAATGTTATAAATTTGCATACTATGGGTTGTGTACCCTTGGGAGTTTGTTCAAGTTTGTAAACCATTTAAACATGGACAAACAAATGGTTGTGTTTAGATATTACATATTGATTGAGTTCCAACTTAAATTATGAAAAACACAACCCTACTTTGTGCATTATAATAATATTCCATATTGCACATGTTTAGTCACAAGACCAACAATGTCCAATTTTATTTATTTTTAAATCCTTATTTCGTCACTACACCCCTATTTGTTTACTAACTACATTTTATTTAAATGAAGTTATGGATGAAAAATCATTGTATCCAAATTGTGGGTGAAAAACCCTCCACTTGGATTCAAAAAACTGAAATAAAACATTGAATTTTATTTTTTTTAAACCTTTAAATTTTGAACAAAAATAAAATGGACAAAAGGGGAGGCCCAAATGGGACTTGTTTTGCCCCCTTATTTTGGACCTTGTTAGGGAGTTTTAAATTGAACCCCTTTTACAATATTATCTTTAACTTGTCCCAAAACATGCAAACTTTAGTTTGTGCCCAAACTTGGTAGGTTCAAGGAGGAGTTTGAAGCCCTTGGAGATGGCAACCTTGTTCCATGTTCATTGCCACCACCAAGCTCTTCCTCCCCCACATGTTTTTCTTGGTTTTTCCTTTGTGTTCATTTGACAATAACATCGTTTAAAGGTAAGAGTTCGAAGTTTTTATTATAATAACTCTTACTATTGTCATTCATGGGAAGGAAGAGGAGGAAGATAACAATGTTGTTGCATAATGAAGATGACGAAGAAAGGATTGGTTGTGCTATTGAAGTAAAAAATAATTCCCCTCCTTACTACTATAACCAAATAAACCACAAAAAGATAGGAGGCACTTCTATGCAAACTTGGTAATGGCTTTATCTTCCTTTCTTTCTTTTTCCTCAACATTCTAGATTACACAAGCCCTCACTAAAGTTCAACTCCTTAGGGAATTTTAAACCAGAAAGCTCAAAATCACCAAAATCACCAAGCAGAGCAAAATAATAACCTTGTAGTTATAATTTCTACCCAACTACAAAACACAACTATACAAGAAACACCCAAAAACACACCCTCGCCACATGACATACATAGCAAAACTCAACTCATTACAATCATACTGCATGGTGCATAGAACAAAATTTCAAAACCATAAGTTTTTTTACACTTCAATTAGTTTGCATAAAGACAAACTATTTAACTAATTATTGTTGTTTCAAAATTTTACAAGTCAACCATTATAACAAACTAGAACAAAATACAAATTACCAACAACCACACCCATGACATATCTTGTGAAAAACACAAATAAAACTAGTGCCACATAATGAATCTAGTTTTAGCAATTTGAAGTTATACTCAATTTTTTGGATTCAAAATATTATTCACCTAGCACAAACAGGTACAATTGATCCCTTGCAAACCAAAAACAAACTTGCATAAAACTCTTCCAAAACAAGCACAACACAACAAAAGATAATGGTGTGATTTCAAATCCAAAAATTGAATTGAAACACCACACTCAACATTTTATCACCATCCAAACATCTAAATATCTAGAACCATATTCACATTGGATTCAGTTCCAAGTCAACTTATCCTAGTCTACTTAATGTAATTAAAACATAATCATTTAAACATAATAAAACACCCAACAAATGGTGAAAAACATGTTCATATATTAAAATATATATATTGCATTACCATATTAAAACATATACATTTAGGTTAGATGCAAGCTACAATGACCCACTTTTTGCATCCTCATGAACTTTCTACATAATGTATTATATTCAAATGCCACAAATGATTGTAAAATCATCGATCTAACAAAAATATTTATGGATTAAGATTGAAAACTTGAATAAGAATATTTATTAAGGGGTGAAATTCAATAAACATACACCAATCATATAATAATGAACTTTTAAAATGGACATATGGACAATAATTTGGCTTCTACATTAACATTCAAATGCATTTTTTATTTCAATATTTTTTATAGTGACTCAATATATGATACATGATGGAAAAACAAATAGGGATTAAAGAAATTACAACAAAAACTTTAACCAACAAATAACCATGGATTTTTGAATGATCAAATTTGGGCCTTATTTTCAAAACTTCCAATCTTGGTCATTTTTTGTTGGATTAATTTTTTTTCCTCGTAACATGTATAATAAAGAGTTTTCTAAATGGGCAACCTTTCATATGGACTTTATTAATCACCACATATGGCCCACTCAACATTGATTTTTAATGTTTGTTTCCATTATAATATTAATTTTTTCATTCATATAGATTTTTGGGACTAGGACTATTATCACTTTTGAGCCACCATAGCTTGCATCTACCCTTCAATTTTTAAAATTATATTAAACTCTCATAATCATCAATACATGGTCATCCATAAAATTTCAAGATTAATAATATAATAAAAAATGTTCAAAATTTCAGCCTCTAATCAACATTGAACTATCCATTGTTTATTATTTACTTGATTCCAATAAATCAACCCAATTTTTTTTAAATCATTGGAATAAAACTAAAAACATATGAAAATTTCCAATTGATTTTAGCACATTTCAAAGGATACATTCTATGTAGTTATTTTAAAAAATCATTGGGGTGTAAGATCTTATCCAAATCAGCACAATCCTTGGCTCGTTTTATAAGTCTTTCGCCTAATGTAGCCTAAGTAGCTAGCTGACCTTGGTGGATAAGCAACCTATGTAGATAGGTAGGTACTTCTAACCTACTTACCCACCAAGGCTACCTAGTAATTAATTTAGTAGGTTGATAGGTAGGCTAGGTAAATATGTAGGTACATTAGGTAGTTGGGTAGGTAGCCTACGCAAGCAAGTAATTAGGTTGATACATTACACAAAAAGATAGGTTGCTAATTGTAGCCCCTTCCCACCTTGCCGCACCCCACACTACCCCCCCCCCAAGAGAAAAGAACAAAAACACATTTGAACAACAAATTTGCACATTGGGTAGCTAATAATGAAAGCAATTTGAAAAACATTTGGCTAGCTTGCAAAATGAAGTCAATTGGAAAGTTGGCAATGTAGCATTGGAGATATGGAGTTGTAGATTTGGCAATGTGGAGTTGGCAATTTGGCAATTCTTGGCTGCTTGTTGTATTCAAAATTATAACAAGATACCTCAAGGGCAATGACGCAGTGGTATAGGCCTTGTCTGGGACCATGGGACTCCAAAAAAGGTTTTGGGTTCACTAGCATGCAGGTGAAAGCCTTTGCCACTGAGATTGATTTGGGGATGGCAATGGCTTGTGGAGTTGGGTCTGTTGTTGTCAAGGTTTCTTTTATTGGTGAATTTTGAAGTGAAAATTTATGATTTTGACCAGTATTGAAAAAAAATTCATGGAAAAGATGGTCCAAATTTGTTAGATCAAACGATAAAAAATCCAAATTGCCAAATTTTAATGATAAGTTCTAGTAAGTAGCCAAGAATATACAAGGATTCCCTTTTTCTTTCTACTTTCATATCTAGTATGTAGCCAAATTTGGCTAAATTATTTTTTTAACGAATTATAACAACAAGATTTTTTAAGGACAATTTTAATAACATGTCACCAATTATTCCTAAATTCCTCTTGGGATTCTCAATTTCTCACTACTGATGCTCCAGCCTATAATTGGGAAAAAGCAAAAACAAAACGGCCAAGCAGGCATTAAATTTGAAAATCCCTTGTGCTTCTTCTTCACCTATGAAAACAAGGGGTGTGTCACACTGTGGCCTTGCCATTTACATTTTAAAGTATCTTAGGGCAAAAGAAGAATTATGGAAACTCAAATATTTCATCATGCAAAAACATAATCTTCAAAAAACAATCCTCTAAAGGAAACCCAAAATCCTTCAAGATATTATAACTCTAGAATTAATCTCAAGTTTCAACACAAGCCAAAATATCATCTTTCAAAAATCCTCATATAAAAATACACCTATTGCCTAGGGGCCAAAATCCATTAACCTACTACGGTATACGTATAAGGATTTGGTTCCATATCTATTATCAAGACATTGAAAATATATATCCATTAGCAAAGAGCTGCCCGGGGGCCTCCCTTGGGTGTTGTCCCTTGGTTCGGGCCCTGTGGTTGTCGTGTTTTGTTGGCCTTGCGCCTACCAAGGCAAGGATATTGTGTTTAGATTCAATATCGAGTATAGTAGCTTTAAGGGATTTTTGGCCCCTAGGTAATAATAGGTCTATTTTTATATGAGGATTTTTGAAAGATGATATTTTGGCTTGTGTTCAAAGTTGAGATTAGTTATAGAGTTAATGATATCTTGGAAGGATTTTGGTTTCCTTTAGAGGGGTTTTTCAAAGATTATATTGTTGCATAATGAAATATTTGAATTTCCATAATTCTTCTTTTGCCTTACGATACTTTGTAGCAGAAATGGCAAGGCCACATTGTGACACACCCCTTGTTCTTCTTCTTTGCAATGAGGATTTCCTTGTTTGCTTCAACACACACACACACACACACGATATAATATAATAATTTATTAGGGTTTTTATAAGTTCATCTCACTATTTCTCAACTCAGTTTTAAACAACCCACACCTGGGGAGTTGCAGGTATAGAGAGTGGCCACATTGAACCAGCGCCCCCGCCAGTGCACCATCCACTGGATGCCCGTCATTACTCAGTTGTGGATGAACCTCAACTGAGTTAATATTTGGTTTCACCTTGGCAACCAATTCTGTAGGAAATAGGTCTTTCATATAGGTAGATAGGTAAGAAAATAGGCAATTGCTAGGTATGTAGATGGTATATACATAGGTATGGGCTGTTTTTACTACCTACCTACTGACAAACTGCTTCTGGGCTGTTAGTAGGTAGGTTTAAAAAAAAGCAACCGAGCTAACCACCATGGTTAGCTAGGAAACTGGAACCCAACAGAAAATTGTTTCGTGACCTCTTACCATTCATCCTTAGTGCTGCGCTGGTGGGTGCTGGTTCACTGTGGCCAGTTGCATTAACTCTCTATGGCCACAGTGAACCAGCACCCACCAGCGCACCATGAAGGATGGATGGTAAGTGATCAGGAAACAGTTTTCTGTTGGGTTCCACTTCCATAACTAACCATGGTGGTTAGCTCAGTTGGTAGGTTGTTAGTAGGTAGGTAGTAGAAACAGTCCTTTATCTATATATATATATATATAAACCATCTACTTAGTTAGTTTTTAACCTATTTTCCTACCTATCTACTTTATATATATGAGACCTATTTCTTACAGAACTGGTTACCAAGGTTAAACCAAATATTAACTCAGTTGACGTTCATCCAAAACCGAGTAATAACGGGCATCCAGTGGATGGTGTGCTGCTGGTGGGTGCTTGTTCACTCTGGCCAATGTGACCAAAGACCAAGTGCGGATACTTTTGCACTTGGACAAAGGGCTTTTGAGGTAATGTGGCCAATGCGACCAAAGACCAAGTGAGGATACTTTTTTGCACTTGTACAACGGGCTTTTGAGGTAATGTGACGGACAGACATTTGCTGAGCTGGAGAAAATCTCCAGATCTGAGGGCAACCACCACAACCAGTGGGAAATCCGTGAGAATAGTGGAGCCAATATCTCTTAACATTTTACATAAAAAGTCCCAACTATTTTGAGTGGGATATCTTAGTACAACTAATGTGCCAGTAGAAGATTGTGGAAATGTTGTACTCTTATTGGGCCTCACATCTTCTAGCAGGCCAGCATCGGTTGAGATGTTTGATGTTAAATTGTCCTGTTCAGAACGTTGAAGATTTTATTCTTGTTGCGTCATTCACATTGAGTGGGTTGTTTTATTATTGGAATTACTCGGTCCAGACCAGGTGGGTGTGAGCTTTTTGATTTTAGGGTTAGGTTTTGGTTTGGGGTGGTGGCTGATTTCGTTTTTTTTACGAGTTTGATTTTGTGGTTGCAACTAGAGTTTGTTGCGGAAGTGATGAACATATGTTCAAGTGATTGATTTGTGTGAAATGTGTAGAGAGAGTATATTAGATGGTGCTATGGAGAGGTGCTTGAGGGGGTTGGTTGCTATTGTTTGTTTGTTGTCTTTAGTGACTTCCTTTGTTGTTCTCTCGACACAAGAAAAAAAGTCAATAATAGCTATTGCTTGTTTCTTTGTATCTTTTGTATTCCTGCTTTTATAGAAACAATGGTTGACTACTGGTATGGTGGCATCCTATTCTCATCATTTCTCGAGTTGGAGGTTGTTGCATCAACTTTTGTGACTATTTTGTATTGTTTTGGTTGCTAGTTTGATTATTAGTCTAACAAGAAGTTTGCAAGCATCATCTTGATTTTCCACAATTACCTTTTAAGATTGTTTTCCCTAGCACACACTTGTTAGCGATGCCATGCGACTATTCCATGAGTCATATGACTACTATGCACAACAAGCACAATAGGTTAAGTTTTTTTTGCAATGTATGAAGTTCAAAATTGTTGTTTGTGTTGAGTGATTTGGTTGGTTTCACATTAGTTCTACACCCTTGTTTCATATGTACAAAGGTGAAGTTGTCATGATGGACATTACAAATCTTCCTCTATTTATTTTGATCGAGAAATTGAGATGTCTTGCCATAGACAACAAATCGCCCTAGTTGGAGCCACTAGCATTGATATAGTTATAGTTATGGTCAACATGGCTATTATGAAAGCACATGAAGCAAGATTATAGTTATGTTTAGCTTGTTAGTAGCAAGGTAATCAACAAAGCTACAACTAGCAAGGATTTGCTTATGATCAACTTGAAGCAAGATATATTGTTGCACAATGAATCGAGATTTAATTTTTTTTTCCAACTTGTTAATAATTTGAAGTTGAAATTGTTTTTGTTTTTTTAACAACCCGAGATGTAAGCATGCATTGAAAGGAATCTTTAGGGTTTTAATTTCATCTTTTGTTGTTTATAATGTTTTCAAAAGTTACTAAAATAAAAATTTGTTATTGATTATCATGATTGAGGTCTTGAAATTTTATCAAGGGGTTAGTGTCCAATGAGGAATTCTTACATAAGATTGTTGAAAGCGTAGGACTTTTTATAACAAGACATAATTTTATATATTGGACATTTTTTAATTTCCAAGTTGGTGTGTCTTTGGAAACTTTTAGAATTGATCCACTACATTTGGAAGTTATCAGGTATTCCCTAGGTACATATTCACTTATATAGTTCGTAAAATCACCACATCACATTTCTTTCTAGTGCATGTGCAGTGTATGAAAACTTATATATTATTTTACAACATTATTTTGTTTTAGAATTATTATTACCATTTTTTTTTTGGTAGAAATGGATATTTAATGGACATTGAGTGAAATGCATAATGAAATTGGGACATGTTTTGTAATAATGAATTTTCTCTTTTGATAGAGATGTTAGAATTACATCATGTGATGAAGAGGTTACCATGTGCGTAGCTTCTTTTGGCTTGAAAATTGTGTTGGTGGTGGTGGTGGCCTTTTGCAAGAAATGAGATTGGGGATGGGTTTATTTAGTCTATGGTAAGTTAATTTTCTTTTGGAATGAATTTATTCATTGTAAGTTGAATATGTTGCAAAGAAAGAAAGAAAGGACATGTTTAGGTAGTTGGTCTTTTTTTGTTGCATATGTGAACATTGAATTTGATCTCATCACTAACTAGCACTAAAAGAAAAAATGTTGTTTGGAACCAATTGAAAAAATGTTATTGCAAACATATCCCAATTTTTTAGTTGCAAAATCTAATTGTAAATGAAAAATGTTTTATTCTAGTGTAACCATGGTTGAATGGACTCCACACAACTTTCATACTAAAATTGTTCATTTTTCATTTCATTCTTTCATTGTAATCCCAAAACTTTGTTTATGTAATGTGACCAATGACGCTTTTGATTTTCAAATAGTCATGAAAATTAATGTAAGTGAATTTTCAAAAAGCTTGAACATTGAGATCATAATTATGGACATCAAGATAGCTACTTAGAATGACATGTAATTAAAGGGTTGAAAATTTGCAAAATTGGGGTTTTAAAATTTTAAAATTCAAAAATTTATTGTGATCAGCCTTTAATTGTTGAGGGTATGAAATTCAGAAATATGATTTTTGTGAATTTAAAGGCTGAAATTAATAAAAATTTACCACTGAATTTTTGTTAATTTTGATTTCAAATCTCTATGAATTTGAATTTTGAATATAAAGTTTAGACCTTCACCAATTACATCTTGATCATAATAATGTATTATTATTTCAATTTTTGATTTTTGACATGAAAAAGTGGGAAATCACTTCATTAGAATATTCACTTTCATTTGTTAAAGCCTTTTAATGTTTATTTGGGTAAGAGAACTGATGTCATCAAGTTGAATATCATAACCATCTTAAACCTTAGAGTGGGCATTGGGTGCATGTGGTGGTTGGAAGGGGTGTTGCAATTTTATACAAGTTGAGTTGAAAAATAATGATCATAAAAAAGAAAAGGTAAAATGTTCATACCTTTTGCTTTTAACATAATTGGATGATATTGCATAGCTTAATTTGTGTGCAATATCAAACTATTAATCGATGAGGTAAACATTGTTGTGACCAAATGTTGATATTCATAATTGCCAAAAACTTTTAAACCTATAATTCAAGGATTTCTCGCTTTTATTGGGTGTAGAACCCAATAGCAAGGCCATTAGTTGGTGTTGTAATATTTTGCTTGAATAATTATACCATGACATTTTTTATTAATTGTCTTTTGGGGTCTTTCTTATTGGATTTAAGAAATGTGACATAAAATCAAGATTTACACCAAATGATTGCAAAATATTTTGACTAAATATGAAACTAACGTGGTAGATTAATATTTCCTTATCTACATCCACCATTAGGGGATGATGAAGTGGGGGCAACATGGTAGTTCATCATTGCATAATTGTCATGATGAAGGTAATAGTTTAAATTTGGCTATGATTTAAATATGAAAGTAAAAAAAATAAAAAGCATTTTCATATTTTTGCTACTAGTTAAAACTTGTTGTAAAAATTTCATTATTTAACAAAAAATGAAAATTGGCAACTTAGGGCCATTTTTTCACAAAAATCCTTCATATGCATGTCAAAGGAAAATGGCTAGTGTGATAAGTTTCTTTGTCTGGGTGCCAAGGACATCTATTCCTATACATATTGTTTTGAACAAAAAGTTGCGTAGGAAAATGCATAAGTAGGAATGAACTACCACCCATTTAAAGTAACTCAAATTATGAAACCTTGGTCCAAATGTATTTCAATGTTAGCAATCAATTTTACATATGTATTTAATTGTGTAGATTCTTGCCCATTCCATCATTCCACACACCATGTGCTTGAATAATCAAGGCGACTTTCAACTTTGAAAATGCTTCCTAAACCTTAACATTATATTCCAACTAATCATGGAACTTAAATGATCTCAATCTAAAACCTTATGCTGAATTCTTTCCCACAATTGTGTAAGCACCTTACCTTTAACTAGGATTTCCTTAATAAGTTGTCCCTTTGCAAAATAATTTCAACACCATCCTTTTTTCCTTCCAAAGAACTAATATTGCCACATTATTCACACAATCTCAAACATACATTCATAGATGTTTCTAAACATTACATCACACACATTAACATGAATAAACAATTTGCTTCAATAGTCACCAAAAATATAAAAAGAAACAAAAGAAACAAAAGAAACATACTCTTTTACTATGGTGCCTTCCACCATGTTCTTGGTATTGTTGGAAAGGCTTGATGACACCATGCTTTTTGTAACATTGGAAAGTTCCCCCATGGTAGGGGTGTAGTGAGGTGGTTTGATCATTTTTGGATTTACGAAGTAAGAGTTATTGAATATAAATAAAAATTTCATTCAAAATTCAATAAAATCAAAAATAATAATAATAAAAAAATAAGGTCAAGATCTTGGTATTACTACAGTGGGATTTCTTGGAGGTGATATTGTAATTTTTAGACCTAAGGTGGGGGAGATATTGAATTTTAAGTAATTTTCATCATGAAAAATTAATTTAAAACTCAAAAAATATTTTTCCATAATTAAGCTCTATAATCAAGGTCTTATTAATGCTTGGAGGAATTACATAATATTCACACTTGGGCCAACAACAGAAGCTCCACTAATCCATCTATTGAAAAAGGTTATATGTTTTGTTTATCACAATTTGAATTCCCAAACTCATATCAGTTGGTTGGTTATAGGTTCTCCTTTTAATTTTTCTATAGATGTTTCCTGCAAAAGGACGACACTTAGCTACTAAGGAATTGGTAGAAATAATTATTTGAAAAAATGCAAATAAGATAATGAGGTGATGTAGCCCTATTAAACTTTATAGAAAGAAAGCAACCAAGAAAGGGAAAAAAAAGGAAACAAGGGGCAAGGACTAAAGTCCAGGTAAGCAAATAACCCAACAAAGCTGGGCCATAAATAGGAAAAGGAACCACTAAGAACCAAACCCTCCACAAATCACATGAAGCAAATCAATTAAAGAAAGGGGATGTAAACCTGATAAAATTCCTCGCTTAAAAGAACCTTCCCTTATAGTAATAGTTCGTCTCAAGATGGAAGTGGCATGCGCTTTGTATAAAACCATTGACATTCTCTATCTGTAAAAGGAAAGTAACATTGATAAAGGAAGGCTTTTAGTGCCTTTTGTTGTCCACGCCATTTTAGCACATTGATGAAGAAAGCTATTAGCTTATTGGTGAAAACACCCAAAAACTTTTATGGCAACAAGGAAAAACACATTCACTTGGTAACGATTGTGATGAAGTCCTTCTTTCACATGAGTTGGTAGTGTTGTAGCCACCCCATGGGAAGAGTTATTGATAATACCGTGTTTACTTAAGTGGGGTCGACAATTACAACATTGGTTAATGTGCCAATGCCATCAATTGATAGATAATGTCAACACGTCGACAAGAAGATTGAAGAGAAGGTGGCGAAAAAATGTGAGTTTGCTCTCGCAAAACATGGAATGTCATATCTTTCACAATGGACATAAAAGCATCTTGAACAACATCATGGGATGCAATCTTCTCCCCACCATGGATGTAATGGAAGAGGCGGATCCCCATGGGGTCTAATGGTTGGTCATAAATGCAATGTGTAAGATTAAAAGCCTAAGGATGGGGGAGGCCTAATTTACTCCACAATGCAAATGATAAAACATTTAAAGGGCAAATGAAAGCATGGGATGATAGGGTGAACAAACAACCAAACTCATGTGCCTGGCCTTGCATAGGACCTTAATTATGCTTGATGCAAATCAGAAGACATGTCAAAGATGATGCTAGAAAAGGAATGGTTGTGTAGTCTCTTTGAATTTTTTTCTTGAAGTGGATTTGCTCCCCTTTCTACAAGCTGCTCAAGTGGGGCTAGACATGTTGTTGCAACCAAGGGGAAAAGCTCCCAAAACAACTTCAAGTGTGCCCCAAAAATGAATGAACTTGAACTACTTGTTCCAATAGTCTCCAATAAAAATGGACACAAAATCCAACAAGAATCTAAAAGCATTGATAGGTGTTATCAATGCCCAACTCCCCAAGTAGGCCAATCAATGCACCAAAAGGGCCTTTAAACACTCAAAAGAACATGGGCCTATAAGCCTTTAAAAAATTTGCATGAAGGTGGAGTTGAAAGAAACAAGCTAGTGCCAAAAGCTTGGGAGGGGTGGAAATACATGAAGCGAATAAGAAGGCCTTTATGCAAAACATCGAAATAAGATACCGAAAGCAACATGGACATCCCCTAACCTTATAAACACATCTACATGGCAAACATCTTCATCCAAAGTGTCCTTAAAAAAGGAAGAAGAGAACAACACAAAGCCACAAGGGACCCTTAAAACTTGAATGCCATTAGGAAGGTAACAAAAACCATGGGGAGGGGAAAAAATGGCGAACAAGTTGGAAAGGGACCATGTAGTGCATTTACAAGGTTGGACAACCAAACCCTCTGAGGCCAATTGGGAAGCAAAATGATTGAAAGCGAGGGGAATGAGGGAAACCAAGTTGAGGATGTGAATGCCATCTATTAACAAAAGGAAAAATCACGAAGCAAAAGTAATAAAAGAGGCTTTAAAGGCATGAAAATGAGTAAGAATAAAAAAAGGCTCAATAAGTGGGTCACTTTGACATGTGCCCATAAACAAAAGGATAATCGACAATTCTCCCTTGGGGAAATGATGATTAAAGAACAAAGGCGAGTTGCTAGGTGTAAAAATAGTTGACAAAAAGGAAAAGCAAAAACAATTAGCCTCCTGCCACATGAAGTTCTTGAAAGATGGTCTTACGCAAGATGCAATTAAATGTGTTTACCACATCCATTGCAGCACCACCTAGTCAAAATGGACATCCAAAGTAGTTCGAATATTGTGCACCACCACCTCACGCCCGCCTTTAAGTCCCACACCAAACTAATGAGAGAATAAATGATAAAAGAACACATATCGAAGTTGGAAACATAAGGCTCTGCTGACCAGTTGGTAGAAGACCTTGCCCATTGCAATTGGTTTAATTCCGCTTGAAGGTTTGGCCAAAGTCAAAAGCTTAGTGACACCAAAGATGTGAACAATGGACCCTAGGAAGGGATCCATGGCAACATGGGAATTTAGCTAATGAAGTTGAATGAAGTTGTTGGTAGACTCCTTAAGGTTAAAAACATCCCAAAGATGTTCAAAAACCATGCCAAGATGTTCCCTTGTGGAAAGATGGGGCATCTGCAAGAAAGTTGAGTTAAAGGAAGTCAAGGATAACTTTAGGTCCATTCGAATGAAAATCCAATAAAAAATCAAGGCAAGGGAAGGCGGAACTAAAGGGTTGAAAGCTTGCAAAGTTAAGATGATCTTTTAGGAAGCAGAAGCCAGGGCTAGGGGGGCAAAGGCCCTCATCACACGCGCAAACTTTTTGACATGCCTTAAAGTCAAGCTTTGACCAAGTTGTTGTGGGGGGAAGGGGGTGTGAAGTAAAAGAAAAATTTGAAAGGAACATGGGCATTAAGGGACACAAATGCTTGTGCCCGAAGAAGATGTTGTGCTTGAAGTTCTTCCCAATTTCCAGACAAAAACTATTGAAATTGGGCCTTGGTTTCTCGATGTTCGATTGTGCCACCTTGAGCAAGGAGGAAAAGACACCACTAAAGGAAAAGTAAAAATGAATGCCAAACATAAACATCGAACATGTTTCGATCAAGGCTTTCAAAATGCAAACAAAAAGCAATCTACACTTCTGGTCTCAAAATGAAAAAAATCCACGAATACAAACGAGGTTAAAAAAGACTTAAAAAGAAAGCACCAAAGGGGTCCACCTCTAATGGCCAAGCCACATGAGGGGAAAAAGGGCAAGAAGAACCACTAAGTGAAAAAGCCTGAAAAACCTAACAATGCTATTAATGACAAGACATGCCATGATACGAAAAAAAAGGGCATCACATTCGAAACAAGTGACATCACGTTGGGCCCCAGTCTTGTCACCAAGGGAAGAAGTGGGCCCAACCTGATAACTAGCTGAAGCAACCACACTGAAAAGGGGGGCGAAAAAGGCGAAACAAAGGCCGAAACCGGCAAGGAGGGAGGGGGGAAAGAAGAGACCAAGATATCAGAAACAGGGGGCGAAGCGCCCATGAAGAAAAAGGGAAGCAAAGGGGGGCAGAAACCAACCCCTCTGCCCCCCTCCCCCAGAGGACAAAAAGAAGAGAAAATGGCCCAATGCCTCAGAAATCAAAACCAAGAACCTGGAACTGTCCTTGCTGGTGTTTGTGCTTGGCGCAGGGTTGTTGTTATTGCTGCTGCGATGGCGGACGCTACTACTCTCAGCAGCAGCAGCAGAGGTTTCGCTGACAGAAGTTCCAGCATCTCATCTCCGTACCTACCAGCTTCTGCTCTTGGTTCGCAGCTCATTGGTCACCAGCGGTGGTAGACTGCTCATCTCATGTCTCTTCTGTTTCAAACTCTCGTGCAAAAACTTTTACCAAGTCTCAATGCTTTATGCTG
>Ga0116228_10002798_pt1 | contig 15158 bp, 10 predicted proteins | sample S1TSphfallax_2_FD_89694 | JGI IMG/M metagenome (GOLD analysis project Ga0116228, IMG submission 89694) | Host-associated microbial communities from peat moss isolated from Minnesota, USA - S1T2_Fc - Sphagnum fallax MG | ecosystem: Host-associated > Plants > Peat moss > Unclassified | place...
TGTATAGTCGCAATAAGCTAATTAAAATTTATAACTAATGAATGTTAATAGATTGACCTTCTAATTACTTTCTAGTTATTTTGTAATTACACATAGGTTGCAATAAAAGGTGACAAATGACACCGTATGGTGACTCACAATTTGACTTGTAACTCTCACAACTCTTACATTTGATCAATGTGGAGTTATGAGAGCTATGAAATAATTATAATATAAGACCACTTAAAGACATGTTTGAGTGGAATATAAAGTGGAAGATTAAAAAAGCCTATTGAAAGGGTAGTTCAAATGAATTTGAAAGATTCATAAAACAAGAGTGTCTGTAGGGATTTTACCAAAACACACACACACACACACACAAACTATTAGTTTATAAGTTACAACATTTCGAATTAAAATTCTAGGGTGCGCAACTAAATTGGCTTCTATCAAATTGGTTTGATAAATAATGAAAAATAATCACAAGTTTCAACATACAAATGAAAGGGCATGTTTTAAGATAAAAGCAACGTCACTTGTAGAAAGAAAACTAAGTTACTTTTAAAAGTCCACTTTTGAAAAGAAAAATAAAATTATTAATTTAAAGGAAATATTATGAAGTTTTTTCTTTCTAATGTGTGATCAAATTTGTGTGAAAGAGATAGAAAAACAATTCATAACCATATATCCTTTAAAGGGCAACATTCACCTTTTCAAAGAGCTCTAAGCTACTAAAAAAGTTTGGTGCCCCATGCCAATCTTGTCACATCTTGTCAATGACTTTTCAAGAGGTCGCATCTACAACTACTATTATGCCAAGCAAATATTTTCTAAAAGTTATCAATTCAATAGGCTAATGATTATTGAAAGCACCCAATATATATATATGTGTGTGTGTCCTTTAATATGTGAACCCAATTAAGTGGAAAAAAAGTAATGGAAAGGGGTTGCCATAAAATATTTTGCCATAACAACCCCTTAATGAAAATGTGTCTTAGGACATGAGAGTATAATGATTGATAATATGTTATGAATTCCACTCCATTGTTATATTATATTGAACTTGTGTAAAGTTTCGATTTTTATTTCTATCAAGAAAATCACTAAAAGATGAAATTCCAATGATTTCATAAAGATCATCTACATTTTTTTTGAAGTTAATGGAGTTGTTTCAAAAATTGACGTTGTAAAGAAACTCTTGTATTTCAAGGTGGATGGTGTTAATGTCTTCCAATGGGTTTTTAAAAATCACCAAATCGGCTATACTTTCAATCATTGTTTATTTCCATAATTTCTCAAAAACATATGTGACAATCAAGAAAGAAAGCTGAAAAGTGAATGGTCATAGGCTTGGTTTCTTCTTCCCTTAATTCATTGCAATTTAATAACATCACAATATTATGTGTATGTTATTAGTAATCACACAAGATCATTCATATTGTGATATATGGAGCAAAATCATTCCAATTATGACATGCCTCAATGATGACAAATTATTATTTATGTTTGGATTATGTTTGGGCATTGTGTGAATTATTTTTTTATAAAAATTTACAAGTGTAGCTATAGTAACTTGCAAATTAGCAATAGAAATTTGACCATTCGTTTTCATTCAAGTTTTGCTTGCTTTTTTTTTCTTTTTCTTATGCACTTTAGTTATAGTACATGGTCAAAAACTTAAGGGCATGCTTGGATTTGAATGAATTTTTGTTTGATCTTTGTTATCTTATTGATAATTACTTATCTAATAGGCAAGTTTTTTTGCAAGCCATTTGTTTCAACTTTGATTCACTTGATTCCTTCCTATTTAATTCAACTTTGAATATTCACTATGAGAAAATCAAGGTTTCACAATTGGGCTTGCAATTGAGTTTTTGACTTACGGTGAACACTTGCAACTCATGGTATTTATACAATTGTGAGTTCTATTAATCGAGTTGTAACAATTACACAAGTTGCAACAAACATGTATATGATCCATATATACAACAACTAAAATGCAACTTGGTGCATCACAATTACAACTAGTTGTCCACATTAGTTTCCCCCACAAACTCTTACAAACAAACAAAATGTTTCAATGGCATTTCAACATCCGTTCATGGATGAAGTATGTTCAAATCTTTTGAACTTACTTACAACTATTTCACAACTAGCTTTCAACAAAAAAAACTTGAATATTTTTTGTTCATCCATTGACAAATGGACGAATGAATGAAGTATATATGGCCTTTGCAACTAACTTACACCTCAAGGCAATGTGAAAATAAAAATAAAAATAAAATTAATTAACAATTATGTTACAACTTATACCAATGTATGTTGGTACTAACCTACAACATGTAATGTTCCACTATTGGTATCAATATTCAACTTCCAAGCAATGCATTATTTAAAACTATTGTTTTGTAATTAATAGATTTTTCCAATGGTATTGTGTTGGAACTAGATTTTTAATTAATGTAATTTCTAAAAAGTGCAACTAATTAATTTGTTAATAGAAGTATCTTTTAATTAATATCCATTTATGGATGGAATTTTTGTGCACCTATTAGAATTGACAATAATAAATTTTGCACTATGAAACACCTTACATAAGTTCATTGCACAAATAATGAATAACATCTTGTTTACAATAATGTAATTGTATGTATTAATATTCAATGTTGTAAAATGTAATACTCATACATGAACATTTTGGGTGATCCATGGTCCTTTGATAATATGTAATTTATTTACATCTATAATGTTATTTACTAAAAAGATGTCAAGACAATTGCTATCCAATATCCTATTTAATATCTATGGCTAGATACAATGCTAATATATCCACTTTGGCTCTATTCATAAATTGGGGTACATTTTTATTACTACCAAATATAAAATGATGTTAACACCCCCAGTCATGTATATGGTGCAACTCATTTGTAAGTCACATGTAACTAGATGCAATTATTTGTCCATGTGACTAAAAGTATGTAACCAACAACATGCATATAATCTACAACTATAATGCAATCAACAAGTAACACATAGACAACTTTTGCAACTATAATGCAATTATCAAACAACACATGCACAACTTTTGTAACTATAATGCAATTAACGAATAATGTGCACAATACAATGTTAAACATGTAAATGTAAACTTACATTCACTTTCATAGTTTTAGCATAAAAGTTTATTAAGTTTGGATGCCTCTAAGGGCGTGCACCATCAAAATTCATATCAATAATTCATAAGAACCAACAACCTAACAACATAATACTTTTATGCATAAGAATAATGAATGATATTTCAAATGTTCAAAATAACATGGGTGTAAAAGTTGAATGTTGTTATTTATTACTACAAAAAAACTTGAAACTTTTATACTTTCATGGTTTCAATCATAAAAAAAGTAACAAAAATTTCCCAAAAAAAGGAATGAATAACAATAAATCAAATGTATTCACAAAACATGTTATCAAATGAAAACTTTTTTTTTTTCTAATTTTTTGAATGCTTCAAATTTTATAATAATAAAAAGACAAAAAGAAAAATGATGTTATACATAGTGTGTTTCATAGTTGTTTCACAAAAAACTAATAACTTTTAAATTAAAAAAACAAGTATATCCTTATTCATTTTTTATATTGTTTGACAATATGCAAAATGCATAAGAATCATAGATGTAAGTCTTAAGATTTGTTAACAATTGCAACCATGTGTCACATGGCTTCACATATCTTGCATAAATTTCAAATTTGTGTGAAAAGTTATAACTTAATTGTACACTAGTTGCAAAAAAAAAAGTTGATAATTAATTGCAATGCAATAGAAAGTGCCAAATTTGATGAACGATGGTAATGCACACACATGGCATGACCATATGTGAAGGTCATACATTAGATACGAAGTAATTGTCAATTAAATGTTCATTATATATCATAATTCTCGTTTATGACTTTTGTGCAACTTGCCCACAAAGTCAAATTTTAGTGGACTACCTTTGTATATATGGTGTGTACATATACGATGTGTAGGTTTCCATCTTGCACAACTATGCAATTACACTAAAACTTTATGAATTTTGAATGTGGCATTTTACTCCTTTTTTTTTGTATTTTCATGAAATAGTTGTAATGTAGTTGCACATTAATTTTTTTGAACTAATTAGTTGCATGGTTGTGAAGTCTTCATGGACATGATTTTCTCATAGTCAACCTCTTGTTTTTTAGTCAAATATATTTAATTTGTTGATTTCATTTCATGTTTACTTTTCTTTATTGGTTTTAAACTTCAAAAATTTAGACTACCTATTGCTAATTATAGATAAATTATTAATTTGAAGTAAGCATTTTCAACTATATGTAACTAAAGTTTGACAACTTTTCAAGATTGAACCATTCATTTTAGGTTTTTTAAATTTTTAAATTTTTAATTTTTTTAATTAATTTTAATTTCATAATTTTAATTTTTTTTAATTCCCATAATTGCAATCATGGAGGGGGGGAATAATTATTTAATCATAGATTAAATTGTTAATTTTAGACATATGGGATCAATTTTTTTCCATGAATTTGAAGCAAAATTTTATTATTATTTATTTTGCATAATGTAATGGGCTCGAAATCAAAGTTTCTCATCAAATTTCCAATTTGCAAATGGATAATTGTTAATTATGGACAATTCAAAAGTACCAATTTAATAAAATACATGATGAAAATAGTAATATTACCCTTTGAAATTAAAGAATTTCCAAATAAAACACTAATCCTAATTAAGCCTCCTAACAATATTTATGATTTTTGCACTAGTTGTCATGAACATGAAAAAACTACCACAATTAACAAGCTTAATTATAATCCACACACATAGGATATATTGGTTGCAAATAGTAACAAAACTAACTTAAACCTATGTCCAACCATGGACAAAAGATGATTCAAAACAAAAAAAATCTATAAAATGATATGAAAATATTAAAAACATGAAATAGAATAAACACATTGGTTATGTCATAGTTGAACTAATATTGAACACACTGAAAATAATGAGGGGATTACCTTTAATTATATTCCTTTGGGAAACTAATGTGAAGAAACTTCCATAAAAAGTTCCACATGGCCCATTGTTGGGACAAAACCTTCTTGAGCAATTTTTGTATATTTAAATTATGAATGAAAATGGATGATGGTGGTGAAGTTCATATATTATATATGAAAGTGGACAATGGACATTGATGGATGGATAATATTTAATAATGAAATGTGGATGGTGATGAAATTCACAATGAGTTAAATGGTGATGGATATAATATTAAAATTTTTAGTGTATATATATAATACAATTTTTTTGAATATCCATGAAACATTCAAGTTATTAATAGTTATTATACTTTTCATATATTATATAATTGAAACATGATAATCCACAATCAATGTTCATAAAATTGTGTGAATCTAACATATACATAGAACAAGTTGCTCAAGGTCAAATTAAAAAGATAAAATTGATCAATGACCAAGACAAAATATGTCTTTTGCATAGTGTTTAAGAAAATTTCAATGAAAAATTGGAAACATGAAGCATTAAAGTGTAATTTAACTTGGGAAGTTCACTTCACAAAACTTGAAGAGGAGGGGAATATGAAAATTGATCACAATGTCATATGATTAAACTTTGAATCAAATTTAATATTTTGATGTTATTTTCATATTACACGAGTGGAAATAATCATCATCACAACCAAATTGCATCAACATTGATTGGAATTGAAATAAGACGTCGTTGAATCAAATTTCAATCAAATATATAATACAATTTACATTCAAATATAAAATTTTAAAAGTACACTATGGTGAACCAAAAGCAACACTTCATAGTCCCTTTTGAAAGTTTTAGCTATCCTTTGTATTTTGAGTGTATTTTAAGTTCAACGAATGGGTTTAACTCTCAAATTGGTTCAAATGATGTTAGAGTTAACACATATTTCTATATCCAAATTCATATATGCCACCATTTTAAACTCAAGTTTAAAAAATTTAACCAAATATCCGTGTTCTAAAACATTAATGTTAATATCAAAATTAACTTTTCCATTTTCAAATTTTCAAAATAGAATCATGTGATTTAATATCTTCACAATTCGGATTTGTTTGCTTGATCTTTTTATCTTAAGTGTTATCAACCTTCAAAATGTTATGTTCCAAAGTTCCAAAAACATTGTACAAACACATTATGAAATAAAAGTCCATGTTCAATTTAGATGGACTCTCACAATCCATATTAAAGTTTATATAGAATTGACCAATCATTATTTTATTATGTTTCTTTGATTGTTGAAATTCACATAAATGATTGCCTTTTGGTGATATCCATTAAGAGCTTAAAATTATATGATAGTCCATACACTCCATTGTAGTTTACAAACTATAAGGTTAAAAATAATACACTAAGAAAAAGAAGGCATTTTCTAACCAACTAGTTTTGAATTACATTTTGTTTTCAACTTTGTTTCAACTACACAATAATATTTATTTTAAAAAATTCCACGTGGATGGGATGGCATCTCAAATGAATTGACATGTCGATTAGTTTGGTAAGTGTACGGCAGTGACCATTAACAGGTGTTGATTGTCAAAATATATTTGAAATAAAATAAAACCTAGTTGAGGAATAGTTGAAAATTCCATTTTGCCATGACATTATGCCATGTCAAGTCAATTGCTTGATTATTCTAGTGGACCTTTTTTTGAATGGATGAAAGAGGGATATTGATGAATGAAATATTACATGCATTTTCAATTGTATTTCAACTTTAAATATCTTACCTATACCCTACCCACCTACCTACTTATCATTACTTACACCTTACGTACATGTTATCTACTTACTACTGTAACTTATACCTACATATTACATATTTACCTACCTAGTTACCTACAAATTCTTAACGTACATAATTTAACTTACACCCTACTTTAAATCACTTATGTTATAATTTAAGTTTATTTAACCTACAATTTATCACCTACTTATAACTACCTTGGTAATATATGTAATAAGTACCTAAAAGTAATTTGCACAAGTCACTAGAAGAAAAACATGTATTTTCAATAAGTTTATGTGACTAAAATTTAATCGTAAATGACATTTGAGACAAAAATCTCATTAGTCACCTTCAATAAATCACATGAGACATTAGTTGCAAACGACAAGGGGTATTGGATGAAATAAAAAGTCAATAAATACAAGTTCATCCTTTGATTTGATTGTATACGTATTGTCACATGCGACTACAATGTAATTATTTTGGTCACAATTGAGATGACACATGTTTTAATATTGAATTATTTCAAATATAATGATAATTATTATTTTGAAATAATCTAGGACGTTCAACTCAAATGTTTGGATGATCTTTATATTATGACACGTGGCCTAATGTAAACGTGAAATTTTAATATGAATTTAATACAAAATATTAATATTAAGTTGGTAGGTGCCTAAGTAGGTACATAAATATGTGCCTATAAACCTAAGCTATGTACCTATTTACCTACCTATTTAAGTAAACATGTAGGTAAATAGGTCTACCTTCCTAGGCTAAATATTCACTCATATAAGTAGGTACTTAAGTAAGTAAATACATAGGTTGACCTAGGTGGGTAGGTGGGGAGGTTGATAGTTTAAAATTGTGCATAATTTTTCTTTGTGTTTTGAATTAAGTCTTTTGATTAGTTGATCCCATGTGCACAACTTCTTAATGTGAATTTGATGATCATACCCTTTGTTTATATAATGTTCAAAATAGGAATGGAAAACAAACAATATGAAATAAAATTTGAAGTTTCAACTTCTTCACAAACTAAATCGTAACTCCACAACTTTTTTCAGCATTTTGTTATCAGTTTTTAGATTTATAAATAATTCAAGTTCATGGCTCATTAGTTAATTAGATAATCATTTAATTAATAATGATTAAATTTAACATATATATAAAATAAAAATTAAACATTACAAATAATATCATTATCCACTACTTAAATAAATAATAAAATTTTAATATTTAACTAATTAGCTATCTAATTTCTCACAAGTTGTTAATGCATAATTCGAAAATAAATAAATAACTAAAATATTTTATTATTTATATATATAGTCGAATTATAGATAATATAATTAATGAAAAAAATATAATTACTTTAAATTTGAAAAATAAGTATTTCAAATTATAAATAATGAACACAATTGATATTTTAAAAAATTCCTATATGATGTTTTAAATTAAAAAATTAAAATAGTTACATTATTTACTAGATAATTACATTTATTATTGTAAAAGACTTTATCATAGATAAGTAATTACAGAATTTCTTAAAATAAAAACTTAAATTACTATCATAATTCTTGAAATTTTAATCATTACAATTATTATTTTAACTACATTATAATCTTTCCAAATTTTTAATTCAGATTTAAAGTTATAGATTACAGATTGTGAATAATTAAGTTCGATTAAAAAGCAATTATGCATATACTATAATTAATTTTTATATGAAGTAATTACAATGATTCTTTAAGTAATGTATAATTAATTACAGTAATTAATTTCTTTTACTGTAAGAACATAAAATCTATAATGCGAAAATAATTAGTTAAAATAACTTATAAGTAATAAATATAATCATTTATAAAAGTGATCCATTATGGATAACACTAGTAGAAAAAAGGCTTAAAACTCAATCAATAAATTTTGGAATTGAAATATTTATTTTAGATTCTTAAAAAACCAATTTAGAATTCAAATATCATTTTTTAGATGAAATAAGTCTTTGAATTTAAAAGATTAAGAATTTGAAATTAAAAATTTTCAAAATTGAAATGTCAAATTTCAGATTGAAAATTGAAATGTCCATTTTTAGACTCAATTACAAAAAAATTAAATTGAAATATTAATTCTGAGAATTTAAAATAATAAGTTGGAATTGCAATTTCAACTTTCAAATCAAACAAGTTTTTAAATTGAAATTTAAAAAATAAAAATTGAAATTTTAATTGTTAGAAGTGAAAATAATATTTTAGAATTCAAATACCAAAATTTAGATCAAATAAGAGTTTTAAATTAAAATAATTTTCTAAGGAATTCAATTTTTTTTTTAAGGAATTGAAATAGAAAATTTCATATTCAAATATCAAATGTTAAATTTCAAATTCAAATAACTAAACAAAGAATTCCAAAAAGAAAAATTAGATTCAAATTTGATATATATTGAATTTCAATAGTAATTTTCAGAATTAGAACATCAATTTTAATGTTTAAATAATTTTTTCATAATTTGAATTATAATTTTATACTCAAACATATTTTTTGAATAATTACCATCATGTAACATTAAATGTAATTAAAATACAATAGATATATGTGTTCCAAGGTAACTCTATTTGTGTGGTTTCGAGAACATGTATTTTCTTTTCTTTTGATATAGATGATTATTATTCCATGGAAGTATGTTTCACATTTGAATTGTACCATGTGGTAATTATTATTATTTTATTAACTTTTTGTGCAAATGATCACTGGATCTAATAATTATAGTAATGGAAGGTAGTTTTTACAACAAAGGAAGACAACAATAATGATGACATAAGTTTGTAACAATGAAGGCAATTTGCAACTTCTAATACAACCTAGAGCAAAATAAAAAAGATGGACATGACAATAATTACCTTCCTACCATAACAATTGTTTTATAAGTATTAGTTTTATTTTTCCAAAGGTTTTACTCTTTTTTTGGATGATAATTTTGTTTGACAATAAAAAAAATCCAATATATATTTGTGTTTTTATATTTGTAGCCTTCATTTAATGTATATTTAGATTTATTGGGTTTGTGGCCTTTATAAGTGTAATTAAGGAATGAAAATGATAATTGTAATTGTAATTGGCTTAATATTAAAGAAATGTGGCATGAATGACATCTAGCTAACCTTTAGTTATGAACAAGTTTGCCTACATTATTTTTCTATTGATTTGTGAAAGTATTTGAATTGGTGTGACATGGTGTGTTTATGTATAAAATGGATGTGTGAGATTTAATGAACATGTATGTGCCTTTTCCCCTTAATTCGTTGCATGTACTTTAAAGAATATCCAAGGCTTAATTTGAAGCACCTTAATTAGCTTTCTTCAACAACCTACTATCATAGATGATAATGGGGGTTTTTTAGTAATTATTTGTTTTCAAGGCACCCCAATTTTTGACAAAATAAATATATAATATTGTTGTTGACAATAATTGGGTGGGGAGGGGGTGACACTCTAGTGGGGAGGGGGTGACATTCATTTCATAACAATATTTATTGAATTGCTTAACAATGTTCATGAAAATGATTTGATTAAAAAAAAATTAATCATTTTGGTCCCACATCATATTTTTCCCAACTATCACAATTTCATTATCCATCAATATTAAATGACATTCAAGTTTGAAATATTAATATTGGACAACAAATCATGAGGACGAATATAAATAATTTTGAATTTATTTATTTAATCCAAATCATAAATGAAACTCATTCATATGAAATCATTCATCTATGGACATATTCATCCATGTAGGTGGATTAAAATCACATTAAATTTTAAGTTCCAAGCTCCAAGCTTAGGCTTCACGTTAATGGACAAGCCATCTTCCATTTTCTTTTTCCTCTTTCGCCTTTTATTAGTGGAATTCCTCTCCTACAACCATAGACTTCATTTGTAGAACTTATACAAACATCTTGTCAATCATATTCATCTTGGTGTCTTACTTCTACAACTAGAATTCTTTCTTTGCTTCCAATTTTTTTTTTTAATGTTTATATTCCATCAAAGACTTCTAGTACTATTATTTTGTTTCATTTCATATTTCTTCTTTCTTCCTTAATTCATGCCATTCCTTTTGTTGAGTTGTTTTTTCCACTAGCTTCCTTTTCATCTCCTTCTTTTGTGTGGTCAACTCCATCATTTTAACATTCACCTTTTCCTCCATTTTTTTGGGGGTTTTTTTTAGCCATTTATTCACTTCTTGTAGTCCTCATGTCCTTGTTCCTTTCATATTTGTTGAAGCAATCCTTATTTCTCCTCTTCCATTCTGGTTAATCTAGTTTTTAATGTTTGCATTTGTAAACCCAAATTTCCCATCTTTAGGTTGAAAATGGCCATAGCCTGAAACATTTTTGTCATTTTATTACTTTCCAATACATTCATTGCCATATCCTTTACAAATTTGGGAGCGAGGTTCTATGGTGTCTCCTTTCTAGATCTATCCCCTAATGATAACACCATATTCCTACATTTGTAATTCTTGACAAACCTTTGAAATAAATTTTCTATCAATATCAACTTACTTTATCAAACTACATATTCATGAGGCTTAGGGGTTTCTAAAGAAGGCGTAGTGTTTGACAAACTGGGTCACATTGTGTTCCATCCTTCCATTGATGTGAAAGAACTTTCAATTGTAGTTTGTGCCTTCCATATTGTATGGTTTTCTACCATTGTTTTTTTTCTCCCAGTCTATAGTAGTTTTGTTCTTTCTTGGTCATCTTTCATGAAACACATGTTATTCTGTGATCATGTTTCTAGTCACAACATTTACATCCATTACATTCATTATGTAGTGATTATTTTAACATGAGCTACCATTTTTCCATTTGAGGTTGATGTATTTTTTTCCTTGGAACATCTTTTACATCTCTGCAAATTTTGGACAATTTGTCATCTTGTGTCCATTCAAACTACATATATGACATGCATATGAACTATTTTTCTAAACTTTATGATTACAAGTGGTAGCCTTTATCAATGTTATAGTTGGTTCCTCTTTTTTCTTCATTGTACATGTGTTTACATTGTGATTATCTCAACCACAATTTGAGTAGTGTTTGTTAGTCTTTCCTATTTTTGTTTGTAGTTTCAATGTTGTTATAGTTTTGTTGATTTATGTTACTAACAATGCATTTTGGGCTTCAAAAGGTATCATTCTTTATTCACACAACAAAGTTGCCTCCTTTTGTAATTGTAACGTGGTTCACTTCATTCATGTAGCTACAATCCTAAAATAGGACTATAATCTCACCCGAAATATAATGCTTAAAAATTTGTCTATGGTTGGTGCTTGCAATCCATGAACCAACTTTCGTACGCATTCATAGTACACTTCGATTCACTCAATTTTTCCTTGTTTGATATTTTTGAACTCCATGTAAATATGTTCATCATTATCCCTCTTGTGATGATGTTTGCAAAACACTTGCGTCAATTCATAAATTTATAGTTAGGAAATTTTGACATGTAATTATGACACCAATTTTAAGTTATATCTTTCAATGTATAATTGAATGCATTGATGATGTACTCTTTAGATGTTTCTCCATTTGTTCTTATAACTACATGGAATATAATCGCATGAGCATTTGGATTTGTATTTTTCTTATGATCTAGATATTTCAAAGTTGATTGGTATGGACTTTGCTACTAAAACCTTTATTCCAAAATTTGCCACCCATTCAATTATCTATCCGTCATAAGTTACTAGAATTGGTGGTGGGTATCCCACAAATATATTGGCTTACATTGTCGTAATTAGTGTTGTGTAAACCATTTGAGGTCTTGAAATAGGCATTGTTACCCTACTTGGAACTCCCTGGGTTTGGTTTGTACTTCATTTAAGGTCAATACTCACTAGTATTTTGTATGTGCCTTGACCACTATTAGAATGTTTTGTTCTTATTCATGGTTCAAACTCATGTCTAAACTTACAAGCTATATTATAGTTTTTTCCTACACCACAAATATAATTTATTGTTTTTTTGAAACAATGACTAGCATTTTAGGTATCCCACTCATCATTTTAAACATTCATGGTGATGGTGTTAACTCTTCTAATGACCTAACTTTTAAATGTACAACATTCGTTTATACTCTTTGTGGTATGGAATGTGGTCTTACAAAAAATGGTTTTGCTTTATTCACACTCGAAAATTTATAAAACTTCTATATGTTTTGTCCTTCACCCAAAATAATTTCTTGCATCCTTTCTTCTATATTGTTTTGAATATATTTCCTTTGTTGTGGTTGTTTTACAAAATTTTTACGCAACATTTGTTGCCCCACATGTTTAACAAGTCCATCCCTCACTTCATTATCAATATGTGGACATTATGTAATCAAATGTTCTCTAATTCTACAAAAAACATAGATTTTGGAAAAAGCTTGAGCCAACCAGTTAAATCCACATAATTGTAAATTCTACATTTTGGATTATTATTTTTCGCTTAAATTCCTTTGATCTTGTGATTTGCTTGAAATGGTAATGCTTCCTCTAGAACATACACATGTGCATCATCATACATAACATTTTTGGATAATTCGCATTTGCCCACTCCATAATGTTGGGATCATAGTTATTTTCCATGTATTGGTTTTCTATTGGTTCATGATATTTCAACGATGCTAACTAGTACACAAATGGTAAATTTGTGTACTTGTTGTAATCACTCGTTTGACTATTCATAGATTGTAAACTCGAAGAATTTGCAAGGTCCACCATTAGTAATTTGTCCCTTGGATTTTCCTCTTCTTAATGTTCTTGAACAATAGATGGCATTAGAAAAACATGGATAACCCCTTCTCTTGGGTAAACATCAGGTCATATCCCCTTCACTAAAAATCACCTTCTATAACCATTGGTGTCTATGTAAACCCCTAATCCACACTTCTTTTTTTGATCCCACTCTAAATAAAGACACCCGATGTCCTATAAGTCATTCTTTTATTCACAAACTTCTTGGTTCCAAAATTATACCCTTGTTTGGTGTTTCATACATTTCTTGTTTTGCATCTCAATTTTCTGTAAAATCTGAATTCATGTTTTGGCGCTTAGCTTTTTGATCCATTTACCTCTATAAATTTCGATTCACCATTTTATTTATATATATTTATTAATTTTCAATTTCTTTTGACTTAAGACTTTATGGCCTTCATTGCTTAAACCTTTGTTTTCTACTTCCAAAAACTTAGAAATCAAGATTTGCAAAAATAATATTTCCCCTTCCAGATTATGACATCCACAGAAAACAACAATCACAATAAATCCAAACTCTCATAATTTATTTTTTCTTATTTTAGAAAAAATAATTCTCCCCAAGACGGTCACTAATTGGTAGGTGCAAAAACTATTAAATTTTGTTTTTTACCTACTAACAAAAAATATAAAATATACTTTTAATAATACTTACAACACATACAATTTTTTGTTTAAACTTTTTTGGGTTCATCTATAAATCATATTCACACATTTTCTCATTTTAATTATTGTTCCATTTTTTTTTCCAAATTTTGAATTATTTTAATAATGAAAATTTGTGATCAAAGTTTAATTCTTCCTTTAGGAAACAAAATAGTTTCAAAGTATGTTCAATGTTTCGTCATTAATATTGTATTGTTCTTTTTGTACTCATAATTGAATATTTCAAACATCTATAGTATAAAATGTAAAAGTCAAAAATGAAAAACAAGAAAATTTGTGGTTCATAGCCCAACATAACTCTAAACTACATATTGTGTCTCTATTCTACTATCTAATAACTCTTTGAGGTTGTCTTTGTGTAAAAAAACAATTTCCCAACCTCCACTAAAATCCAGAACTACATTTTAAATCTTTTCATTCTAAAAGTAATTTGAAAATAAAATTGATTAATGGTTTTAATCTTGTCCAACCAATCAAATGTTTTCATCTTGCCTTGTTAAATCTCTACCATTCACTTGGTAACAACATTGTGCAAAAAAATGAAACATGAAGAATAAAAACACCAAGATAAATAATGCGTTGAGAAATGTATAACCTCAAAATGCACATGCATAAAAATTATGGTACAAGAAAAAAACACTTTGCTATCAACACAAATGAAGAAAACTTAATCTTCCCAATTGATAGGGTTATTGACACATAACAAGAAAACAAATGGAAATGAAAAAACACACATTACTAGCAGGTTAAAAGAAAAATAAGTTGATCTTATAAGCGATGCACAAATCTTATGAATAAACAAATCCATTGTGGCATTAGAAACACACGAAACAACAAAAACAACACTTCAAAAACATAAGCAATAGAGTAAACAACACATTTAAGAAAAAACCATAACA
>Ga0116228_10002802_pt1 | contig 15152 bp, 8 predicted proteins | sample S1TSphfallax_2_FD_89694 | JGI IMG/M metagenome (GOLD analysis project Ga0116228, IMG submission 89694) | Host-associated microbial communities from peat moss isolated from Minnesota, USA - S1T2_Fc - Sphagnum fallax MG | ecosystem: Host-associated > Plants > Peat moss > Unclassified | place: USA...
TAGTTGTAAATAAGTTGCAAAAGGTATTAACATATGTCATCCATTGACAAATGGATGAAAACCACGTTGGCATTTTGTTTGCCACGTTGGAATGTGCATGAGAATTTGACATGGAGATTAGTTGCAAAGAAGTTGCATGTAGTTGCATGTGAGTTTCAATGTATATATGATGTTGTATACAACATAAGGTATTCGCTGCAATTATTGCAACTTGTCCGTTAGCACTCAAGGCCATACAAATACCATGAATTGCAAGTGCATGTTACAACTAGAAAACCCAGTTGCAAGCCCTGTTGTAAAGCCCTATATTGTTTCATAATGAAGCCATGCATAATCCTTTCCATTTTCAAGATTATCTTTTGTTTGTTTTTCAATAACTTGCCAATTTGCCTCTAGGTCTAATTGTTGTTGTAAACTTTAAATCACCATTTGAATCATCTTGTTTCACAATTCTTCATCTTCAAAGTCTATAGATTGCTATGTAGTCCTTATGGCATCAACTGCTTAAACCTCTGATACTTTCTACCGAACCCCTTTAAATTTATAATTGAAAAAACAAGATTACTTGTCTAAACATTCTCATCTATGGTATAACAATATAATTTGTAAAAAACCTTTTCATTATTGTAAAAAAAAAGCAAAAAACAATTCCCCACAAAATGGTCACCAAATGGTAGAAGTGAAATTTCATTTTTACAAAATTATTCCACACTACTGTAACAACAAAATTGCACTTCACATGCATACATTCATTATTTTTGCCTTGATTCTCAACACACTTAACATTATTATTCATTAAAACACCGTATTCATGGTTATTTCATATAACCAAAATATACACTTCAAAATACATTGTAAAAAATTCCAAAAACAAGATATAAACATAAAATTCATTGCAGAAATATATGCTTATTTGTATTATTGAAAACATGAATCCAAATTACAATAGAATCCCATGTTTTGTTGAAAAAATCAAAACAACAATTAAAATCAATGGTATATCAAAACAAAATATGGGGTTTTCTACTACAAAGTACTTACAAATCTTCCCACTTTCCAAAAAACTATGTTTAATAATCCCCCTCTTCCCCAAATCTTTCTTCTTTGGGCAATCCTAATTCACATCATCATGATTCAAAACCAACAGGAATTCAAAATTCAAAACTACAATGTTCCATGAAAAGTCCATGTCCTAAATGTCTTGTTCATCCAAATCATACAATCATCCTACCCCCTTAACACCTTCATATTGGTTCATTAGTTGTCAAATATTGATATGTTTCTTTGGAAAGTGAGAGTAGGGTAAAATGTTTTATTAACATGGGTTTTTTTATTACATGGGCATTTTTTAGGTTTTTGATAGGTCAAGATTGGAAATCTAGTGAGGTCTAAGTGGAGTGTAGGTGGAGTTAAAGTGGATTAATAATGTAATGCACATGTAAAGTGATTGGAATGTAGCTAGGTTAGTTGCATGTGGAATGTATGTAAACTAATGTACATTGTATGTGGAGCTAGAGTGGATGTATAGTATGATGCATGATAAACCACTAAAGAATGTATGTAGGGTGTAAATGAAGGTCAATATGAAATGCCTTGTACACCATGTTGGAATGCTTATGAAGGTTGTATAAAATAGTGTTAATGGGCTAAAGGTGAATGGGAAAAGTGTGATCTACATGTGGATCCAATGTGAAATATAAATGGGAATGTGTATGGAGCTCAAGTGGAATGTATGTGGGGCAACAATGGAACTACCATTTGAGAGATGTTTGGGGTAATTGTCCATAAGATGGGTAGCCCTCACCTACTTGCAAGTGTTATAAGGTTGTAATTTATTATGCATTTCCATGGAATGCCATCAAAACTCATTCAAGCTAATAGGGGTTTCAAAAAGTAACATTATAGGTTCCTATTCTATTTAACCTAAATATAAAATAAATTCAAAATTATGGCAAGAATGGCTCATGTGGGTTAATTTGTTCTTATCATCTTTATAGGAAAATTTACCTTCATGCCAAGCTATGATGTGGAGAAGGGAAGGGCATAGATAATAATAGTGAAAAAGGACATGATAACAACATAAGCACAAACAAGTCCCCTTCTAAATCTCGGGCTCAATCATTGAGCAAAAGTGACTTTGGGACCCCATCAAATGGGGAGGTGCTCTCTAACTATGTTGGCAAAATCTTATAGCTGAGATCTTGATTTGAATGTTGGGCTAATAGTGCTCAATAGTCAACCACCTCACCCCATTTTATGGGCTTGAAAGGATAAGGCAACAAAAACAAGGCAACATTTAATCAATTTGGTGGTGAAATTTTAACTCAACCACCAAAAATGCCACTAACATATCACCATGCATATAACCAAATATCTATGATTTGTAGCTTTTAATGTTATTATGTTTAAGGATGGAATTGAATTTGTGCATTGACAATGTCCCCTTTAATCATAGGGAAAAAACTGTTGATGTTCAAGGTTGATAAAGAAAACGAGAAGGCACCCTTCCCCCCATGTTAACATATAGATAGTGGAGCATCAACCCCCACTCATGGTCAAACCCACCAAGGAACCACCAAGGGAGCATTCGAGCCAAGTTGGGATGTTTTTGCAATAATGCCCAATTCAAAAATAATTAGCATTAATGTTCCCATGCCCTGCCAATTAATGCCACGAACAGATGAGGTGAGTATGTTGATGATCCTTTAGAGCATTTGATTTGTCAATTAGTGGACTCACTTGATGTTAATGTACATATGTAATTCAAATTGTATTCATGTTGCATATAAACCTATTGTTTGAATGTGTGATGGTAGGTTTCACTAAAGGTTAACACAAAATGTAACATTTTCCATCCTAGGCACAAAGGGAAAGTGGTTGGAGAAGGGATTGGAGGGGTCAACGGATCATCAAAGACATCTCGGAGCAAGGACCTTGCACAGTTGTGTGCCAAGGGATGGCAGATGGTCATGGTCATTAAGGTATTCAAGCTAGTCGTGAAGTTCATGGTGGTAGAGCCTTCCCGTAATGTCGATATTATGAAAATACCTATGTCTTGTGGGCAAGTAAGTGGCTACTAAAATATTCATGTGGTAGCAACTAGCTATTAAACATGGGATTATTGGAGATGATATTTTTGGACATAAAATTTGTATACATTAGGAGTTTATGTATCTACACCAAAACATGGTGTGGTTAGGCATCTAACCAAGTCAGGGACAATTTTGGACTTGCTGATTTTCTTACCACATTTGGCATTCAATATTGTGTGCATTGTCCTTAAATTATGGAATGCAAATATACCAAGTTATTGCATCAAAATGTTAACCTTAGTGGGATTTGATGTTATGTGTAACAAAATGGAATGGATGAAGATTCATGGGTCCAATGGAAGTGGCCTTCCACTAGTACGAAGATACACCAAAAAATAAATAAATGTTTTTTGGTCTACCCAAACCTCTATGTCCAAAATGGGCCTAATCCACTTAGAATGAAATTTCCACTCATTTTCCACCAAAAACAAAAGTTCCACTCAAAAAAAATCCACCCTAAAAAATATCCACCCACAAGGGATTCTATATTCCATTCACAAAAAATTATAGTCAAAACATTGTTGAAATCCACTCCAAAGTGGGTCCAATTGCCAAAACTTGGAAATTTAATATTTATTTAATATGGAACAAATTATGGAATAATTTGTGGCACATTCCACTAGGCACATATCACCTATTTCCAAAGCTTAGTGACATGATCGATTTCATTGGCACGTTCCATTGGTATTGTCCCATTCCACTTTAGGAATTCCACTATAGTGGAATTGGCTCATTCCACTCAAAAAATGAATGGAGTGCAAAGTGGAAGAGGGTGCGATCTATTGTAGTGTAATATCCAACTTTAATGTTTTGAAAAATTAAAAATTAAATCCATATATATCCAAGCACCAAAAATTAGGGTTGTGCAATTTCATTTTTGTTTGGGATAATATCATCAAAATTCCAATTTAAAAAAAAGGTGAACTAAAAGGAATACATAAGAAAACATATATTGAATTAGATGTTTGAAGATGAAATGTTCCTACAATTATCCTTAAATGCATCATGTTGTTGATTTTTTGAGAACTTCAAATCCATTATTTGAAATGAATATCTAGACATGTAATGGGTTAATTCCTTCAAAATTTACATGTGTCTTGACATTCACACCACATCAGCCCAAAATTTGGCATGCATTAGGTGATGATATTAAGAATCATGTACAAAAACTTAGTTTTGGATTCATTGAAAGAAAAAAGGTGCAATAGAATATTTGGCAATTTCAGAAATTTCTTCATGAACTTGCTTAAAAGTTCTAGATTGACTATTCATTTAAGTAAATCAATGCAAATTTCATTGTAAATCCATTTCAATATGGTAATAATGAACTTAAACCCTACCACATGATTTCAACATCCTAGTCATTCAATTTGAAAGCAAAATCACATTGGTATTGGGACCCTTTTAGTACATTCAAAAAATGACACTCAACCATGTTTTCACCTTTCAAGAGTCCATTTCGTAATGATTGTGCACCACCAACACACCTTTTCTAGCATTCTTTTTTATGAGATGTCAATGTCCATAAAACTTGAGCCTAGTCTCATGTGCATAGTTCAAAATTCAATGAGTCCTATTGATGTTTCGTTTGTCAAAAATAAAATTTCCACTGACTTACGGATTCAACTTAAATTGCCCTACCCTTCAATCACATGCCTCCTTGGTTGTGTCTGCACTCATCCCATTGATCCTTTAGGTATCCATCTATTGTGATGTTCACATGGTCTAAATGCACTAGGACACATAACACAATTCCTAATGTCTTGGCATCCATTTAAGGAAGTTGGTTTTCATGTGGTTCAAGAGCAATTACACATTCTTCCTTCTACCATGCTTCAAGCATCCAAACAATGTGTCAACAATGTCCTTTTTAAATATGAGGTCCAAACCCTTGTGGACATTTTCATCACAATCCCACCCATGCAAATATTTTGGCTCACACATGATCTTCCACGCATGACATTAGAGATAGCCCAAACAAAGGAAAAGGGTTATCAAAATGATCACTTGGGGCATCATTTCCTCCAGCTTTAATGATAAATTTTTTCAATTGTTTACATATACAACTTCATGATTTTTTATATTTTTGTGCCAACAATGTGTGAGGGAATGAAAGGCCCTAAAGGTCCCTTACTCTTGGTCCTAACCATTTACTTTAAACAAAGGGTTCTAAAAGCTACAAGTTTGCACAATCCTAAATTGGGCAATAACCATGGGGTTGGCTACCTCTTGATTTCCATCACTCAAACATCCTTCACCCATTACCATTTCAAATATCCTATATGTTCTCAATAGGTGAAAGATGACAAATATCTTAATTTTTTTTTTTTAAAGATTGAAATTCTCCATTTTGTGAGCCATACCGACATAGTCATGTTTAGTAGTTTCAATTTTTAAGAGCCGCATCAGGGAAATTCGAATGTGGTAAGGTTTTTAAGGGTTTTTAACAACTTTGTGTTAGAATAGGGGGCGATGAATGTGCATGGTTGTGTGGGGGAATTGTTTTCTTTTCTGGAATATGATATTGGTGAATAAGGTGTTGGGTTAGTTCTTTTCTTCGACAAAATGCTAGTGAACCATAGTTTTAAAAGCTCAATGGTGTAATTAGGGGTGAGAAATCTGTAGATGGTTGGGGATAGGAGTAGACACCAAAATTCATGGTGTGCAACAAAACATTAGTCTTGTGATAATATATAGTGAGTAGCAAGGAAATTTGAGATTCATGGAACAGGTGAGGGGGTGCCAATGAAAAATCCAATAGAGATAAAACAATTTTCAAGCCTTATAAACATAAGATTAATTTGAAACAACTTAACAATTAAATAAACATAGGACAATGTGGGATAGGGTGACAATGAAGTCCTAGGCTATGCCACAATGATAGTTCACAACTGTAGGAAATCTAGGATGCGTCGAATGGTGCGAATTAAGTAGTCTACCTTATTGTTAAGAAGTAATCGGTGAATCAAACCGTGTAACCAATGATATTGTCGAATGCCAAAAATTGAAGACCATGCAAATATGGAAGTGTCTTAAGTCTTATAACAACTTTCATAGATAGTTTCAGGTTCATCATTAGAAGCAAGGTTGATTTGTAACAAAATCACCAAGGTGCGAGAATTCAAAGAAATATGATAGTACGAAGCTCAAGGGGGATCGATTTCAAAACGAGCACGCACCTATCGCGGGTTGGGGTTTTCATCACGAGGATGTTGCGTCAACGCCATATCTAAAGATGATTTCGGAGCTGATTTTTCATTCACTTGTGCAACTTGAGGCTTGTAAGATGTGGCCATATGCGACGCCATAATTTCAAAGAAAGGAAAATAAATCTTCACTCAAAATCAAATTGGCAATGAATGCGGGAAAGACTTGTGACGTCAAGATGCACGGTCATAATTTATAGGTCAAAGAAAAAAGAGGAAATGCGTAAGTAACAACCTAGAACCATGGTAAACTAAAAGTTTCAGATCAAAGGAAAAAATGAATGTTTGAGTAAAATTTGTTGGGGGGAAAATGAAAAGAGGTGAAAATGAACTTCTTCTCTTTCCATTGGCCACCAAACATGGAGAGCTTCTCCTTCCATTGGCCACTAAGCATGGGGAACTTCTCCTTTTCCTTCCATTGGGCACCAAACATGGGAAACTTCTCCTTCTCCTTCCATTGGCCACTAAGTTGGGATCTTTTTTCACCTCCCTCCTTTTTTTTAAAAGGGTGAATTCGGATCATTTGGGGCTCTTTTTTTCAAACATAATTTTCAATTCGAATATTGAGAAATCTTGTTCCCACAACCTTTTTGGTAAAAGAAAAATGTTTAATTTTGGTATATGGAAGAAAAAAGGAAAATAGATTGGATGTTTACGGTAGTTTTGAAATAATGGAAATGAGTGGAAATAATGTAAGGAACTTGAAATCCTAAGAAAACTTTACAAACCCTCTCGGGTTTAGTAGCATAACTTATTACTGGTTTTGTGGGAGAGCTTAAGATTTGATAGGAAGGTGTGCCTTGTAGTTAGCTTTTCAATGAACTAAAGCAAGTTAGATTTGAATAACATATGTGTTAGGAATAATATTTCAAGTGATTGGTGGTCTGTAGCCAAGTTGAACTTCCTACCTTTATAAAACCCTATTGGGTTTGGTAGCATAACTTATTACTGGTTTAACTGCAAAATTTAAGATTTGGTAAGAAGTTGCGCCTTGTAATTAGTTTTTTAACGAGCTAAAGCAAGCTAAATTTGGATAATGTACGTGGTAGGAATAATATTTTAAGTGACTAGTGGTTCGCAGCCAAGTTCAACATGGTGTTGAAGCCTTAAAAATTAGTTTAAATGAATCACAATTTAACATAAAATTTTAAGATTTGGCGTGTTTGAGCTTGGAGAATGTATCTATCAGTTCTAAATTGTAATTGATGCAGAGGAGGCAAACCGTTTGATTTTAATTACAAACGCAATTTAAACATTTAGAAATACACTTGCATTTTCCCTTCATTGATAGCACATGTACTTTCAAGTATAGTCACCTCATAGAAAATAGAGGGATAGAAAGTCGCCTTACACCATTCACATGTGTTAACAATGAACCATGACATATCTTATGCTAAATAGTGAACCATGTCATTATTTTACTTCTTCTTGTTTCCCTTCATGTTTAACCCATCACCCCCTTCCCCCCATTTTTTTTTCCTTGGAATAAAGTCTTATAGTTCCAAATCAAAACTTGCAATGTATCAACACAATTAGTTATTATAATAATCCAAAGCAAGTTGAATGGGTGCACTAAAAACCAATAAGAAAAATGTGCATAGATTCAAGCAACCATTTGTTGTGTCCTAGATAAGAAGTTTTATGATTGTCTTTGTGTTTTGCAAATGTAAGTATACAAGTTCCATATTGGCAACTTGAAATATAGTTGAATGTCCAACCGAACATGTGGATGCCAAAGTGGTCAAAGTCCTTAAATCTTTAGGTGTATTTTATCTTGTAGCATGCATAATTTTTCAAGAAGAAATTCAAAGGCATTATTGTTGGTGTTATTGCAAAGCAATATTGGCAAGTTGGCGAATTTTTCATGAATTCAAGGATTATAAAAACAAAAGTGTGAATTGATGGAAGCCATGGTATAAAAAGAGGTTTCTTTGTGTACTTTGCCATGTTATGTACAAATGAACAATATTGAAAATAAACTTGATTACCAAAGGAGTGAACTTATGGCAAAATTACATGTAAGGTGATTATTTGATGTTACCAAACCTTTAGGTGGAGCTCATTCCATTGTAATGGGGGAAACATTATATCAATTCACAAGCTACACTTTATGTTTTAATTATGTGACGCCTTTATAACACATTTATCCCCAAACCAATTCAGAGTTGTAACAAAAAGCAATTGTGAAACAGTAATCCAAAACATCAAGTGCACCTTGGATCTTCACCCTAATTGGGTTGTTCTTTGGCTAGATGTGGTAAATGTCTTTAATTTGGTGTTAAGAGGGGTCATATTTCAAGAACTTCGTGTAATATGTGGAAACATCATACAATTCATCCCCTTTGTTCATGAATTACATGCATTTGAATCTTCCTTGTTTTATAATCACCATAATTGTGAAAGCGATGTCACAATCATCCCATCTATTGTGGGAACTTGTCAAGGTGATATTTTAGGAAGGGCACTATTAATTTTAACCCATTTTAGGGCTTTATGTTCTATAGTTAATTGTTTATTTTCTTGTTTGCTTCCATCCATTACAAATGACATTCACATCATAAATCCCCTTTCAATATGCATATGAATATTTACAAACCAAACTTTGTGCAATAGGTCTTTCTATCCAACCTTATAAATGTGTGGCATGGTATCCCTTTGGCATGTTGCCTAACTTTCAAACCCCATCCCAATTTACCATTGCATCTAAGTTTACCACCCCATTAAAAGGACTTAAAGTCTTGGGGGTTTCATTGGCCTCTCATCACTCACATCATCCTTTATCAAAGATGCATTTTTAGAGAATGATTGAAATGTGGACCTTTTCCATAAAATGGGCGATGTTCAAGTAACTGTTGGAATTTTAATTCATTGCTTCATGTAGCAGCCATCATATCTTTTATGATGCACAACTCTTTCTCCTCCACCTTCATAGAGTCCCTTGTTTCTTTTGATTCATCCTTCCTTTAGATGTTTGGGCACCTTTTGGGTCTAAGATCTTTTGATAGCCCAAAAGGATCCCCTAAACTAGCCCATAAACAAGCTTTTCTCCAAATATCTTTTGGTGGCATTGGGTTCATACCAATAACCACCATCACCCCAACAACCTATTTAAGGAATTGGGCTTTTGTAGTTTTAATCATAACTTTTAAGTTTATGGTTGAACAACTTGGATTACCCCATCCTTCAATTGTAAGTATTTTTTGATGTGTGTGCACACATCCCATTGACCCTATGGATATCCATCTCTTACATTGCGTTCATGGTAACAAACACATGGGGACCCATATGTAGTTCACGACACCTTTGTTGGTATTGTGTAAGATGATGGCTTCCACGTGGGATGAAAACAACTACATGTGTTTCTTCTAGTCATGTTCACTTCCCTTCATCAACGAATTGACATAATGCTCACCAAAGATGGCATTCACACCCTAGCTAATGTTGTCATTGTCGACCCAACGTGAGTGGATTTACTTCCCAATCTTGTGTAACCCTAGGATTTGTTATCTTTGATGCAATTTAGGCCAAAGAAAGGAATTGTTGCAACCAACAACCCATTAATCAATTCCTCCCTTTAGTAATTGAAGTATTTGGTTGTCTACTCCAACAAGTTGATATGTTTTTACACTACTGTACCAATGCCATTTGGAGCCTGAAAAGGCTAGTGGGCATTCATCTTTTTTATCTTGGTTACTTTTATTCATCAAAAAATTTCAATCACAATGCAAAGATAGAAATATCTTCCATCTTAAGTCGGGTGGTAGCCATAGGCCTAGCTACTTCCCAACTTCCACCCCTTCAAGACATACCTCCCATCTCCACAGCTAACCTATTGCAAGTGGTTGGTTTTTAACATGGAGAAATACAACCGACCTACTACAAGCATCAATTTTAGACAGAGAGATTTTGACATCTATTTTGAACTAACTTGATGACCTATAATTTATCCCTTTTCCTTTTTCTTATTCCTTTGTACATTTTCCAAATCTATAATGTGTTTATAAATAAAGTTTTGTAGGGTTGCATCAATTAACTAGTCTTATTATAAGTTTATCCAATTTTCAGCCCTTTGCCAAGAATTTTGTACAAAGGCACCATACCATCATTGGTCAAAATTTTGCATAGCCCTAGGCAAGCAATCCCACTTTGTGGTTTCGAGAATTTTAACCCATGATCATAGATTGTGGCTCATGGTTTTAATATTTCCAAGGTGTCAAAAAGAACATTTTGAAGGTCCTTTGAAGCCTTGGAAATATTTCCAAAAGCTATTGGCCATGATCCTTAACCTAGAATACTTCCAACAGCCCTCACCTTAACCCATAATCATGAAAATATTTGCAAATACATGACCAGAAACAGTAGATAGTGATGAAGTATAATAGGGTATCTATCTGAAAGACAAATACAATATGCAAAATGAGCAATAGCCCCTAGCTAGAAGTTCATGGACGATCATACACTGAACATGGGATAGCAGAAGGGCCACAATACTTGGTCATGAAAATGTTCCAAAGAGGAAGCAATTACATAATACAACCTCCACATAATATTTTACATTTCCAAGTAACACACAAAGTTCAATCAAAACTAAGTCATTTGGTAGTCTCAAGCTGATTAGCAGCCATTTGCTGATGCTGCTGAATCAGAAAGTGAACTCACCCAGATCTAATTATGTCCAAAACAGAAAGTTGAGGTGAGGTAGCTTGGTCAAAGAGCATGTCTTTCAGCACTGCTCTGCTGGGGTAGAAAATGCCATGCTTTGCACCCATATCTGAATCAGGGGTTACTCATAAATAACAGAAGGTGGAGAGTCATAATAGGAGTTGCAAGTGAAAGCAAATTTGAAAGAACCCTAATAGACACAATGCAAATCTTGATATATACAACAACCACTTGCAACTCAATAGATGCCTAATTGTCATACAGTTCCAAACACAAATGTAGCAGCTCAGTACTAGCTATATTTCAGTCCCTCACTTACATATGTTGCAATCATGTGTATATGCTATGCACAATCAGATAGTAATTATCCAACTACTAAGTCAAATTATCCTTAACCCAAAGACCTTGCTCTTTCCCAAGGTCCAGCAATCCCTAACTGAGTTTCCAGACATCAAAGAAATGAGTCACGTGCAGCAGGGGAGGGTTTTGATGTTGGTGCATAGGTAGATGGAAGGGGTGCATAGTGATCATAGCCAAGGTTAGGGTATCTTGTATCAGCTGCCTGTTCGGATGCAGGATATGTAGGTGGATGACCATAACTGTCATCAAAAGGGGAATTATAATCCTCATCTAAGAACTGTGTACTCTGTCCTCTCCTGTCTTCCTGCTCACTGAGCATGGCTGCCTTCTCCTTTGTTTTTTGGCCCACTTCTACAGCAGCCTTTGAAACCTTTGCAAAAGCCCCTGTAACCCAGGTTGCACCTGTTAAGACGTACCTATTTTTCATGAGAACAGAACCTGCTGTGCTCACTTTCTGCTCTGCTGCAGCCAAGGCCATCCATGTCTTTTCAGAAACTTGGAACTTCTGATCAACAGCCTTCAGCTGTTCATTCAAAACTTGTGTACCTGCGCTCAACTTCTCAGTAATACCAGTCTTTCTATCAAAGTCGGATACTGTTGCTGTTGCACGGGCTGTCAACTGATTCTTTTCGTCAAATGCTCTTGCCTTGCTCATTACATCCTTCCCCAAAATGAAACCTCTTGCAAGCATGGTTGAGATCACATCTTGTGCACTATCTTGAATCTGCCCAGTGCTTGAACCTGCGTACCCAGACTGCACCAATTTCAAACAGACAGCAAGTGTAAGTGTTTGACATGAACCACTCGATAGACAAAAGGGCAAACTACTGCAACCAAGAAAAAGCCTGTAAATGACAAAATGTGAATCACTGGCAATATCAGTCATAATCCCAAAGGTGTCAAGTGGAAGCCAAGAAATTTATGCAACTGAGGATTAAAGCCTTGGGCCTTGATGCTCAATCATGTAATATAGCAGCACATCTTAGCTTTGATCACCAAACCATCTTTCAGCAATGGGAAGTCAGATGAATTCAAGGCAATGACTCCTTTCTTCATAGGCATATATTCATGGCTAGGTCCATGGTGTTATAGTTCTTTTATACTTAAGTTTTCAGTTCTCTTTGCTGGAGGTTAGTCAAACCCTACTTTTTGATTTTTTCTCCTTTAACCAATTTGTGTGCAGCCCATTTATGACTTGAGAAGAATTGAGATACACAGAGTGTAAAATTGAAATCTCTTCATAGTCTCACATCTACTTAATCTGTCCACTTCTCTCCCCACAGCAGTTAAATCCAATTGCTCTAATGTTGCATAGTAATTTCATTGTGAAAAGAAATGTGTGAAGTCAAGGAGAGACCCTGGACTCTGTATAATGGTGCTCTGACAGCATTGAAGTAGTGGTACTGGTGGCCCGCACTTCATCTTCTAGGGGAAATATATTCACTGCTTGATCCACAATTACAGCACCCTGCAAGGTAAGTTCAACAATTGTTTAGCCAGACTGAACTATACTTCACTAAGATGGAACTATGTGCAAAGAGACAGGTACTAGGTTAGCAAAACACTTATGGGGGCTCCAATTCAACGAGGTTGTAGGGCATATCTACTGCAAAATTGCTTTACAATGTTTTCTAAATGTTCACTGACATGTCTGACTGACCTATTGCGAACCTTTTTGAATAAAGACAGAAGAAGAAATCAATAGAGCAAATAGATCCCAGTGTAGTGATACAAACTCACTGAAAGAAGAAGAGCAGTATCTAGAGCCCGGGCATCTTTGAAGGTCACATATGCAACCTGCGAACCACCTCCATCTCTGGAAGTGATACCACACAATGATAATTAGATCAGGTACCACCAGTATAATCTTCAGAGGCAAGAGGTGCACAACCACATCACTAAGAGGTGAAGGTAAATTTCGTTTAGGTAAGGAGGACTGACTTTTCAAGCTCAATATGCTGAATCTCCCCAGAGAAGGAAAAAAATTCCTTTAAGTCATGTTGTGTGGCTTTTGATGAGACGTTGGTAACTTGAACAGTCTGTATTTTGGCCAACACATCCCAAAGCATCAGTGCTGAAGAACATCAAGCTTAAAATTTGTAAGTCCTTCCTTCTTCTGATTGCATTTATGGCAAACTTGACCTCACAAATGTCCGAGTTCTTGAAGATGCTCACTGATATGCAGCAATTGATAAGGACAATATCAGGACCCTTGTAGTCAATACAGGCTAAAGCTTTCTGCCAAACTTCACATAAGCATCCCACAGTTCAGGTAAAAGGCTAGTGGCTAGAGAGATCCCATGAAGTGAGAGATTAAACCGATACTATTTCCAGGCTGAAGGGATGCATGCCACAGTAAGATAAAGCACATAGGTTAACTCGAGAGCTGTCACTATCTAGTTCTGTTAGCAAATCAGACAGTGCAACAAATAAGTAGCGAAGAGACCATGAATTTGAATTTTCTTCTCACCAACAGATAACAGAGTTTTTTCTCTCCGGATCCAAGATTGCAGTTAAAACCCTAGAATAGATCAGCATGGGCATTCCTAGGACGAAATAGGGCACAGCACACGAACTCTTCGACAAGAAACCCGGTGGCATAGGACAGCGCCCTTGCATCGCAACAAGGGAATCAATCGTAGAGGAATATACATAAAGAAAACAACCGGAAGCATGTTCAAAGTTCAAACGTCAAGCCCCGTTATCCATCCACAGAACGCAGTGAGCCAAAAATAATTTTTAAAAAAATTCCATCACGGCGCGTACCAAGAAGGGAGACCAACGATGGGCGAAGGAGAACAGAGACACAGCAAAACAGACCTATGAAAAACTCTTCCAGACTGACGAACAAAGTCTAGTGTATAGGATTCACTAAAAGAGAAATAACTTCCAAAGACGACGAATCCTTTTGGGATTCTATTAAAGAAAAACGAAAGACATAACTAAGGGAAGAGCGGGAAACAGGGCACTCACCGTCATGACAAAGCCGGTTCCACTTCGATTTCTCCTTCTCAAAACGCAAGGATACGAGTCGAGCTCCTTAGCACGATTTTTGCCGGATCGCCAAGCACACACACACAGAGCAAGGAGCGAGTGGAAAGAAATGCGACGAGAGAAAGGAAAATGCAACGAAGCTGGCGTGCGTACGCCGTTTTCAAAATCGTGGAAGATCCGGTGATACCTGGTAGGTACCAACCAATTCTGTTCATCGACTGATTACAATTGCTAACTCGATGATCATCATCCATCCCTTTCATCCACTTTCGCCACTACACTTTGCTGCTCTTCTCCTACTTGGGCAACATTCTTGGCTTCTTGTTGTTGTCATCCCATTCAAAGTGGCGAAAGTGGATGAAAGGGATGGATTATTTTCAAAGTGGCAAAAGTGGATGCAAGGGATGGATGATTTTCAAAGTGGCAAAAGTGGATGAAAGGGATGGATGATCATCGAGTTAGAAATCGGGCCTTGTATGTGTTACATGGACAAGCATTTTCTAGTCGAGAGTTGCAATTGTGTTGAAAATCTATACCTAATCAATCCTATGAACTCTAGGAACATTTCATATATGGAAAACTTTCTAGAGAATCTTTAAAGGACACATGTTCTCATGAAAATGAAAACGACAAATGTCATTTTGTGATGATTCATGGTTTGATTCACAACTTTTGCATTTGGTTAATGTTTGATGGTTAAAGTTGCGAAATGATGGTGATCACAATTACTTAGAACAAACCTAATGGAAAGTTCTTGGGGGTAGAATTTGTGATTGTAGAGCTTAATGGAAAGATGTCCTTATATCGATGTAGTTTGCAAAAATTTCAAATTGTTACA
>Ga0116228_10002803_pt1 | contig 15142 bp, 7 predicted proteins | sample S1TSphfallax_2_FD_89694 | JGI IMG/M metagenome (GOLD analysis project Ga0116228, IMG submission 89694) | Host-associated microbial communities from peat moss isolated from Minnesota, USA - S1T2_Fc - Sphagnum fallax MG | ecosystem: Host-associated > Plants > Peat moss > Unclassified | place: USA...
ATGTAATGAAGCAAGGGTAAGACAACCAAGCATGTAATGAAGCAAGGCTAAACAAGGAGGTATGTAATGAAGGTATGGTAAAACATGGGCATAAAGTTGTAAAAGATAAAATAGAAGAGGGACAAGTTCAAAGAAGGACAAGTTCACACCATGGATGGTGCAAGTTTACTTGATGAAGGATCTTTAGTTTTGGGAGCAGTGAGCACACTTAACCAAGTGGGAACATCCCAAATTGCCAAACGAGAAGGTAGGCCAGAAAGGAACATTCCAAGTGTGAAGAAAACCACAACATGAAAGGTTGTGAAATTTATCCTAGTTCATAATGCACAAGGAAGTACAATGATTGTGTCAACCCAACAAAAAAAGGTACAATTTTTTTCCCTTCTTGTGATGGTGCTGGCATCATGCATTAGGTAACATAAAGTATGTTACTAAGATCTAACTTGTTGCATTAGAGCTCATGTTTGTGGGTTTTTGTTGTGTAACAATACCAAACAAGGGTAATGTGAAGGTTTGAATTTATTTTTTTGTTGTCCTTGGACACATAATGCATTGAAATTGCAAGTAGTTGGGACTAAAAAAATCAAGTTCCTTCAATGTCTATAGTTTGTTAAAGGAAATAAAATGGAATTGTTGGATTTGCATAATTTTGAACAAATGGTTGAAAGTAATGAAGTGATTGGAATTAAAGGTGACATGTTTCATTTTTAGGAGATTGAAACATCTATCTACAAGGTGCTAGTTTGGTAGGTTGTTGATGACAACATTGAATTACTTGCCTTAAATCATAATAATGACCCTCCACATCTAACCTTGAAAAATTGGAAGGGACTAGCACCCTATGGGAAGAGGAACATCTTAAGTTGAGTAGTGGATAACTCTTTGTACTTTTTTCTTGCATTAGCTTTAGATGTGTTTCAAATTAATGTCATCCCAATTTGGATAGTTGTAGCATAAAACTAAATTGTGTTTTGATTTCTAGACAATGTACATGTTTTTGGCTTTTTTTTCACATGTATAGTTTCCCAAAATATTTCCAAAAAATATATAATGATTTCTATGTATATGATAGTAACAAAATGGTATAACATGAGAATTGATTAATAGCATAGTTATCAATTAGTAGGCTAGTAATTGCAAATTAATCCCCTACTTGTGTGATATTTGCAAGATTCTAATAGTTAAGCAAACATATTAGTTGTAATGTAACACCATTATGAATATCCACCATATGAAAATAATAAAATATGAACTTTATTGGTTGCAAAAAAAAGAGGTTTACAATTCATGTTAGTTGCAAACCAATTACACAATGAACTAAGTTAAAAAATAGTAGTTGGGATACCATGATCCAAATAAGATATTAGTTGTAAGTTAGTGGCCTTCCTCACAACGATAGTTACAAATTTATAACACAAGTAGAAAAATTAGTTGCAATATAGTACAAATGCTAGTTAATATAATTGCAATATAATATCATTTACCATTATATTAGTTTTAGACAAATGTATGTATTTTTTGTTGGTTCAAGTTAATTACAAAAATATATAATTGGTTGAAAAATACAAGTAGGCTTACTATGGTTCAAATATTGTTGTAGTTGCAAGCTAGTGCCCCAAATTAAATTATTAGTTGCAAGACAAAAGTTTAAGAATTTTTTTTTATTGTAACATAATGCCATTGTCAATTATTTTAAATAAAACATAATATCATTTGTAATTTTATCAATTACAAGAAATGGCTTTACAAATCATTTTAGTTTCAAACAAAATAGACGACCAACTACATCAAATGGAAAACAATATGATGTCCAAATTTTGAAAGTTTAAACATATTACCAAATATATTTCCATAGTTGCATATTGAAATGACCTAGTTGCAAACTCTTACTACCCTAATTCATAGTAGTTGACAACTAGTTTTCCTAAAAATCATATTAGTCACATATAAATTTACATTAATTCCATTCACATTCAATGTTTAAAATAGTTAGTTGTTGCAAATCAAATAAGATGCTTAGTAGATTTATTAATAAAATTTAATGAAAAATAATAAATTATAGGATTCATTTAGTTGCAAATTATTATATAAGCCACACGAAGGTAGTTGCTCGATTATAACAAACTCTTTATCACCTAGTTGTAAATGTAAATTATTTCAATTATATTAGTTGCAAAGTAGTTCCATATTATTTCAATTATTTTCATCCATGATAGATGATGGAAATTGGCAAACTTGCATAAGCCATGACGTTTATTTTCTCACCTTACATGTGGTGATGAAGTGGTCACTATGACGTTCTAGTTACAAAGTAATTGCACTAAGTTGCATGTATTTTTGTCGTTGTATATGATGATAATATATAACAAGTTGCACAATTACAACTATTCCAATTTGTCTAATGCAACTAGTGCCAAATTGTTACGTTAAGTTGTAAGTGGTCATTGCAACAAGAAAATGTAGTTGCAAGCTTAGTTGCAAAATTCTCATTTTTCTCATAGTGGTATAATGTTTGAAGATTTTTGTAATATGAACTACATGAATGACTTGTTAAACCTTATACCACATAGATTTCAAGTCCTTCTGCAAGTTGAATAGTGAGTTTTGGATGCTAGTGTTTAAACCAATAACATTAGTTATTTTCAGCTAGTTCATTTCTGAAGTTCATTTTTGAAGGAGGGAGGTCTGGTTTGGGTAAGTTCTACTACCTTTATCTTCATATGTTGCAAGGTAATGGAAAGTTCACAATCTTACATACCCAAAATGTAAGTAACAAATGTTTTATCCTTTTTGTTCATCAGCACACTTGCTAGGCCCACTATTTTTGACCTTGTCCTACCATTCAAGTGATTTGAAAGCGAGGTTAGTGGTATGGACCAAAACTTGCTTACTTTCATCAAAGAAGTTTCACGTCTTTTCACTACATTCATTACTTCTTCCAAGGCCCCACTTGTCCATTTTCCTTGTTGGGTTAGGGTGAGAACCTAGTTTCTTTTTGTTGATTTGTTTACTTTTAGTGCACTCCTAGGTGGAATGATTTCTTTATTCATTGTTGGAATGTAAAGATGCTACTATGCATTAACTATTGAAGTCATGTTTGTTCACTCAAAAGATTGTTTACACCCCAAATCCTTAAATCTTGTAATCCTACATTAAATCACCCCCATTACCAAACAAATCTTTTGGTTGATTGAAGTAGCCTAATGATTTAGTGTGTGGTTTTACATCCTATACCAAACACTTGGATTCTATCCTTCAGTATAATTATGGTAAAATTGTGTTATTGTACATACTTTTGAGAAACATTTGGCTTGTAAGCTTGGGCAATAATATTTTTAAGAAGTGCAAGGAGCCACTCCCATCATCAAACATATTTTCATTTAAACTGAGCAAATAGCACCCAAGTGTTCTAAATTTATCCCATGGTTGAACACAAAACAATATGCTCAGGTGCAAGTCATAAAAAAAAACCAATCACAAAATTTCAACACCACATGTCCAGTCATAGAGTGCAAAATGCACACCAGCAGTGTAGTCAAGGTGCATCGGGCGGCCATGTCAGAACTTTTACCCTGATCAGTCATTGGCCTATGTTCAATGATGGACATACCTACTCTCGTATTTCTCTTGTTGTGCAACAGATTGATACCACAGCAAGCCCTTGTGCATGACCAGGAAACATCCCGGTCAGACAGTTACACAGTTCTTATAAAGATTAGACTTATTGAACTTGGAATCGTTGGTGATAAAAAATTGGCCCAGCCCTAAATTCCCTAAAACCAGAATCGGAGGGTCTTCCAAAAAAAAACTTTAAACCCAAACGATTCTTGTAAAAACCAAGAACTGGCCAACACTGGTCGAAACTGGCCATGTGCACAAATGTAAGGAAATGATTTCTTGGCAGAAGTTGGCAATTCACATACCTGAGTGATTCACGTGCATGTTGGTCTCCAGTGGGCCTTTGAGAAGCTTATCAGTTTTCATCTCACGTTCTGTGAGCATTTTGGCACTTATTAAATACAAAAAAACCTCGTCTAACTCTCAATTTTGTGCAGGGTTTATACATGGGGTGTGTGTATATACATAATATTAAAAATTTGGAAACCTTTTCTTGGAAAAGAAAAGAAAAAAGTTCAATTTACAATAATTCCTAATTCTTTTCTTGACAAAACAACAACAAAATTCATCCCCAAAAAAACCCTACCTTCCTCATGCCTATAAAGTCAAAATCCCTTCCATCCATCATCATTCCTTGGGGCTAGGGCCCAGTAGGAGGTAAAACTGGTTAACAATTTGGCAAGGCTTGGTAGTCAATTATCCAAAGGTGCTCATGGTGCACCTGGCCTGAGCCGACCTTTGGCTTATGATTATTGGTACCTGGCTACTGTAAAAGAGTTTAACAAATTATTTTAGATTTATTAATTATTAAATACTATTAATTAATTAATTAATTAATCCTATAGGAGACCTTCTGGCCACTAAAATCCTACCAACTATCCACAGCAACTCAACACTTGGCTATCATGAAACATTCTGGAAAAGGGGGAGAAAACATGACTAGAGAATAAAACCCAGGAGCATAGGATATGCCTAACTGCAGTCACTAACTTAATCCCTGGGAGAATTAAGTAGGAGAGAGAGAGAGAGATCTTCTGTTTCATTTTTGTACCTGTGCAGTCACTTAGTATCTGCTGAGAGATAGAAACACTCGTTCTTCTTTGATCACATTTGTTGTTGCATTCGGTGCAAAGGGGAGTCACTTACATTTCTAATAAAATTGATTTTGTTTCCTATTTGGGACCTTAAATGAAAAAAACAAAAGCTTCCTCAAATTTTGGTAGGCTGATGATGATTGATTTTTTTGGAAAAAAAATTGGGAAAATTATGGAGAAATGTGCTTTATAGTGTGAATTCTACAAAATTTGCTAAGTTCTTGGAAACAAATTGTTGAATTTTTGACATTACAAAAATTGTAAAAAAGTAAACCCTGCTGATGATCTGATCTCACAAATCTATTGTGAAAAGTTCATGACACCCATTAGAGCTCTTATGATTACTTATGTTCATTGCTGTAAGAAAGGAATCAGGAAATAACACTTACACTCACACTCGGATGATGGGATTAACTAACAACCAGCCTGTGTAGTACTTACAACAATGTCTGAAACCTGCATGCTGTGCACCCACACGCATCTAAATAATTGGGGGCAAGGGGGAGGGGGAGAGGGTGGCAGTTTTTTCAGAGCATAATCCCACTGGTGCCCACATGGAAACTCTGAAAACCATTCAATTCAACACTTTTTGCACCACCAAACATGCTCCCATAAGGACATCAGAAAAGCTCAGAAAAGCCCTGCACACATCAACCACAACAGGAGCCATCATAAAGCACTCCACACCACCACAACAAAACAAACACCCCTTGTTGGGTGAACCAGCATCTATTTAGGTATGTACCATGGTAAAAAAACCCAAATATTTTTAAAGTTGCTTCCAACCATTGTAAGTATCTTGTCCTAAGACAAACTCAGGGTCTCTTAGTCCATAAAAACTAAAAACCATAGCAATTTTTTTAATGCATCTGGAGGCATGCTTATAGAGCCTTATAGGTGTTCTGAATGCTGCGGGCTTTTCGCTTTTTGTGAAGCCCACCATTGTTTTTTTTGTTTTTTTCCAGTGATAACCCCCGGGTATCATGGGTTCTTTTTTTTTAAAACAATTTGTCACAGGTTTTTACGAGTGTTGGTCTCATATCAACTTATTTCAATACCAGCTGGTACTGGTACTAAGCTACTACCAGACTTAGGGCATACCCGACTGATCTCATATTTGATACCAGTGTTCATACCAGTATTGATACCAGTCTCTGACAACATATACCAGACTAACACTAGTTCTTACAATGCATACACCCCAAGGGTGATTCTTTACAGGGATTCAAGCCCATGTTTGGCCCTGATTCATGGGCCTCTTCTGCCCTCAAGCTTTACTCTACACAAATTTAACATTTCCTGGGTGAAATACAGCCACTGCATGGCCCCACTCAAAAATGTGAACTTACCGGTGTCGGTGGTGGTTCACCCTGGCCTTGCAATTGCACCCAACCAAGGCTCACAAGTTGGCTGAGACGGAACAAGAAACAAGAAACCCAACTCACCAAGGTTGAATTCTCTCTATTTGTTTCCCATATAAAAACCCTAGTAAGTACCAAGAGGGACTTTCTGCCCAAATGAAGGGGTCCTTTATTTGTTTGGTGTTGTGTTCACTGTTAATCACACTTTGGAACAAAACCCAACACCGAAAATTTGCGTACTTTGTGTGTGGAACAAAAATGGTCAGAATAGGGCCCCCCTGAAATTATCTTCCCAATGTACTTACTACTTGCACTTCCTCTTGAGGCGTGCGGGAAGCCGCCAAAGGAATCGCCAGCAAGCTAGACTAGCCAGAGTAAAGACATAAAGACCCAGCAGGCATCCAGGATCTAGGACACCCAACAATAATTTACCTCTTCAGAAAACATTATCACAGGGACTGCATTGCCAGACAGCAATGAATTAAAATGCTTTGGCAACCCGGGGAACAAGCATGATCGACTGACTGGGTCACTGATCCATTGATTGATTGATAGGTTAATTGATTCAGGGAGGACATCCTTCTATAATTTTTTGTTACATTTTTTAACCATGTCTAGAAATCTGGCGATTTTTCTTAAATTGTGGTAAAATTCTGGCTACTGAAAATCTCAAAGAAAACTTGATTTTGGCACTTTTTATTTTTAATATAGCCCTTTTGGCTACGTCTAGCCAGGAGATAAAGGCTGCACGGTTTGCATAGAGTAGTGTTGGGCGGGTATTTTGATGCAACCTTGGTTTCATAACAAACTTATATTGGTCTTGGTGTCAAGAAACTGACTAGACTGGTGTAAGATCATGGGACCATCAACTTTATTAAGGAAAGGGTTGTTGGGTAGAAAAGGAAAAAAAAAGAAGGAAAGATTTGAAGATAGGGATTGTCTTTTGTCTACCAGCTGCCATAATAGTTTCTACAAAACAATAACTACATTATGTAGTTTATTGTTTTGAAAAAAACTCATAGTTGCCTACAGACCTGTTGTAGCTACTATTAGCCTTTTGCAGCCTAAGAAATCAATAACTATTTTTAGTTGTCACCTTGTAGAGGTAGCTATCATCTTGCAACATACCTACCTTCCTAATCTTGGAGATAGTATAAAAAATATTTTTCATTTCAAATGAAAAGAAGAACCAAAGTAAAGAGAACATCAACTGTGAAGAGACTACTTTCTACCATAATCCATTGTTTGTATTTTTTCTTCATACAAGTATAACCTTCTTCCACTTTGCACACCCTAATATTTCTAGAATCACACACACATTGATAGAATGAAAAAGAGAATCCTAATGAAAGAATAAAATGAGCCCAAAATATAATAAGGAAGCAAAAGTGATTCCCTATCACACATGAGTTTATTTAACCTCCTAGATATTTTCACCTTATCTTAATCTCCTCCACAAATTTTAGTTAAAGGAAACCATTCATCCATTTTGCACTTTCTACTTGGACTAATTAACTTAGATCACTTCACTTCCTATTGAATAGAAGACAATAAGTGTTCATATTTTCCATTAGTAACTAAACAATTGCTAGGATACCCTTTTAAGTCAACTAGACTAAGAAATTATTTCCATTCCCCATAATTATTTTATGATTATTTTTTCATGTGAAAGTAATTCATTACATTTAGGGTATTACCATCATGGAATACTTTTATTCTGTAATTTTCTTACAATTATTTTGCCATTTGATGGTACTACAAGCTAGTGATGGTAACTATCATCCTTTAACAATTGCTTAACCTCTTTGGAATCTCAATCTAACATAGAGAATTAATTATATTGATATGGGTATATAAAAAATCGACAAGACTTGTATAGCCTTTCAGAATCCTAGTCTAATATAGAGATTTATATTGGTCCTCACATCAAGAAACCAACTAGGTTGGTGTAATATTTATGGAGCCCTAATTTCATACAAATAAACATGTACTATTTTTGGTATCATGAAGCTAACCAAATTGGTATAACCTAGATGGAATCCTAGTATGATACATAGACTTATATTAGTTGTGGTATCAAAAAATTGATTACATTAATATTATGACCAAAAAGAAGGGCATAACACCTATTTCAAATTTCATCATGAATACATGTAAAACTAATAAAAACTACATATGAAACTGATTTAACTAATGCAACAATATTTCCATTTCCTTCATGAATTTGTGCCTTAAATTAACTTACTTATTTTAGCTACAAACCCTAACTTAATGGCATAAGATGGATTGAATCCCTATGAATCTCCTCTAAGTGGATCATTGTGATCTTTCAATGTGGCATAGAAAATAAATGATACTTAGGAGCTTTGAGCAAAGGTTTTGGACACTTAGTACCACAAAAAGATTAGTCCTTAATTGATCCTCTAGAAGCATTCACCAATTCCATCTATGCCATTCATGACTTATCTAAGTTCATTTACCCAATCATCGAATCTCTTGTGCAATGGAGATCAAGGAAGTTGATGCTTAAGTAGATAAAACTTCACACCAAGGCATTCTTGCTTTCAATGTGGCCACAACCATCATTACAATCCAAAAGCTAAAACACATCAAGCTCATTATAAAAACAAAGATATTGATTGGGCTTTCAACTTCCCAATGACTAATTTATTATTCTTGTTGTCCATTAGTTTCACTCTATCACTAATGCCAACTACAACCACACAAGCAAAACAAACAACTAACTAGGCCAATCCTAAAAACATATCTCCTTCATAAATAAACACCATCACTACCATAACCTTCACAAATTGTATCGCATTTCAATGAATGATAAAAAACAAAATAAAGGATAGTTTCCAACCACTATGAAAAATCATGTCCATCGAAACCACATCACCTTAAAACTAAAACTCAAAAAACAATTCATATATAACTATTGTGCAACTATCCCCTGGGTATTACAACTACTATGCAACTGTCTCTTTAAAAATACGATGTATGAATAAATAAATTATCATGTCAGAAAATCAATTAGTTGTATTATAATTCCAAGTGAATTGAAAATGGATATTTATATGATAATTTTTGTGATAATTTATACACATCATACAACATATGTAATAAACCATGTTTGATTTTTTTAAAAGTTGCATGTGACAACTATTTTAGAATTGTTGTAAATGTGCCACTAAAATAATAATTATGTTGCAACTAATTTACAATGTACATACATGCGATCATGCCACATGTCCACATTTCCACCACCCATTATTAGATACATGTACAACTAATTTTTTACTATGATTACCATTGACACAATTAGTATAGCCACTATTGCACAACAACTAAAATAATAATGTTCAATTATGTTATAATTATAATACAACTACTTATAATTTAATAAGAATACAAATTCACATGTAATGTTTTATAGAAAAATATTGTTTCAATAATTTGATTATTAATATGAATAAATAGGTGTAATTCATATAATTAATTTATCATTAACTAATAAAATAAATATTTATCAAATATTTATCAAATAAATATTTATCCAAGTTGGGAATATTTCATATTGAATTAGATTGATTATTTAGTGTAGTTTATTAATTCATCAATAATAAACAAATCATTCATTATTTAAATTTATTGAATAATTAATTCTTGGATACATTTAATTAATTTATATGTGAAACTAAACACAATGTATATTATAATGAAAATTCAATTTGATGTGCATATGGATATGCCTATTTACACTTTCATGTTTTTTACCCAAATTCATATTTTATATTTTATATTTAGTAATGAGTTAATTTTAAATAATTTATTACATATTAATTAATAATTGTTAATTAACATGTAATTTTTAATTATGATGAACTAATTAATTAAACTGATAATTAATTATCATGAATTATAAATAAGTTTGATTCATATAATTAGTTCATTAATTAATTAGAATAACTAACATTTTTTTCAAAACTTCAAATTAGAAATGATTTTCAAATTTTAAAAATAAAATTATTAATTCACATATTTAATTATCATATAATCACTAATTTAATTGTATGAATTACATAATTTGAAACAAAAGCACAAAACATGTGGGAAAAAAATTCTAAGAACACATATTTAAAAAATTTAAAACTAAATTGTTAACTTAGGACTTTACCCAACCTGGTGGATGGTATGAACTCTGCTTGGTGGCCACCAGATTTAATGTAACCTTACATTCAAGTAAAAACAACAATATTGCATACATGTATACATTTTGTTTCAAAACAATTCAAAACAATTTTTTTTTTTTGCAACATTTTCAATCATTTTTTTTAATACATTAATAATGGACACGAAGCAAATTCGACAACACCAACATTGTCAATGGATCCATCCATCCATCCATCTTGTTCATATTGTAACAAATATAATATTATGCCAGTTTCAAAATGAATATATTAATATGATGAAAAGAAATTTTGCCTAATGCCCACCAAATGAAAATTATAGGTTATTCATTATCAAGGTTAGAAGTCAAATTGTACTCCTATTCCAAAAAAAATAAAATTATGTTTACTAAATTAAAAAAACTAGGCACAACATGTGCCAATTCATTAATTGCAATAATGTCATTGGATCCAAAGTTGTTGTTCATACTATAATAAAATCTTTAATTATATTTGTTAGCTCTATGCCATGAAAGAAAAAAGTAGATGTTTAGTGGCCACCAAGGATTAGGGTTAAGGTTGAATTTTTTTTATTATCAATAACTAATATTTAAAAATACAAACACACAATTTTTTGCAATAAACAAATTCCTTAATGCCACGTTAATGCCACACATAATTTTTTATGATCAAAACATTGTTTAAAAATGTGCCACATCAAATAAAAAAGAACCCAAAAATAAATAACTCATAATAAATTACTTGAATTAATGCCATGAAAGGGAAAAAACAGACACCTATGGCCACTAGGGATTGGGGTTTAGGTGCAACAACAAAGATCACTGATCATGACTACTAAAAATGTTCTACACGAAATTATCTACAATGAACAAATTGATTAAACAATACACTTTATCAAATACAAAACACAACAATAGTTCTTTGACCAATGACAAAAAAAAACCTAAAAAGACCACCATGACAATTCGAACTATATAATATTCCACTACCAAATGATACATCAAATATATATTTTAAAAATTTATTGATAATGAAACCAATAATCACAAAAAGAAACTCAATAGTTTGAGTTTCCAAAATAGAAATTGTGCCTATCCATGAATCCATGCCTATCTACCGTGCTTATCTACAAATCCAAATATGGTGCTCATAGTGAAACATTTCTTAGTAGATTAAAATTTTATATACCATTTGTCCTTATTGCCACCAGGCGCAACAAAGTAGATTATTGGTTTGAAAATCAAAGAATTAGAGGTCCAATTTTTAACTTCACCTACAAACACAATTATCGAAAAATGCACACATTTAAAAACACCAATGCTAGCAATGAATAAGAATTATGGATACTAAAAAAGAATTGTGAATAATTTGATGTATACTTAAACTCATTAAATAACACAAAAAATAATAATAATAAAAGTTAACATAAGAAGAAAAGTGCAATCATGATTTAAATGTAAAAAAAAAAATGAATAAAGAACAAATATTTTATCAAGGTCACCAACATACTTTACAAATTATTGGACGCATTAACAACTTCAAAATTCACTTTCGCTCAAGAAAAATAACTATCAAGAAAAATATTTTGACTTTTTTTTGTCATATTTTTTCATGAAAGAAAAGAGAAAAGAACAACTAAAATCTAGAGCCATTGTTTTGGATTTGCCAAATTACATTTCCACTTGTTGTTCCAACAATCTTCATACAAACATCGTTCATCCAAATTTGACCCTTTCTTCATTGGCACCCACCACTACATCCTCAGCATTTTGAAGAATTCATTTTGATCATCCTTGACAACATCACTTTGTGTTCTTCCCAACTAAATAAGGACAAGGAAGGGATCATAAGGCTTCACGAAAATAATTTTTTTATTATTAAAATCTTTAAACGGGGTGCATGTAGGAGCTAATTTTAAATTCTTGGCCCCACAATAAGGATAATTGACTAGGTCTTTTGAATCAATAATTGGCCTTGTGGATGACAACTCGGTTCTCGCATAATTCAACTTGCAACTGCTGGAAGGTCAAAAGCCCTCCAAAAGAATGGACCTTTGAATAAGCAAAGGTTTTGACAAATGCAACAAAACATCCTCCCAATAATCCACATACGGACTTGTCTTAATCACATAAGTTACACTTTGTTCAATGAATTGTTTCCAAAATTCCACATATTTAAACAATCCAACACTAATAAACTTTTCCCTGTCCACCGACCTCACCACATCATGGCCCCAAATTCAATGATATGGAACAAGGTTGGGAAGCCCAATAAACAACTTTGGAAATCCATCCACGTTAGCTTTCCATAATTGGATTGGAGGCCCCTCTATGGGACTCCAAATGATATCAATTAGTGAAACTTTGTACTACATCATTGGTCCAGCTAGATGAATCCACAAAAAATCTAAAAATATGCATATTAGTATGCCCCACCAAGGTTTTAGGACCACCCTTTAGACAACTAAGGACCCAAGTTTTAAATTTTGGAATTTCTTGAATCAACTATGGAATGAAAGGTTTCTCTTGTGAAACCATGAAAACCTTATCAAATCTACCAAAATAAAATTATTCTATTTTTTCAACTTTTTGGACAAATATCCAAAGCATCCATCAATATCTTCATGTGTATGACCAACCACAAGGAATCTTAGTTTAATTTCCTAAAACATTTCCCTCGTTGTCAACAATGACAAAAATGCTAACAAATACCTATTTTTATTGTCCTTCACACAATTATCCATTTGAAGCAAAAAATTTTGGGCAATGTTTCATTTGGTGTTTTTAATTTAGTTGAACAACAAGATTTCCCTTGCAAAAGACATGTGAAGAGCGCATTTTTGAGGAAGGTGCTCAAACAACATTTTGTAACCACAAGTTGGAGCTTTTTCCAAAGTTCGAAAAAGTTGCAATAAGGACCCAATTGTAAAATTGGGATCATTAAGCCACAACTCAATGGAATATTGTGCATATCTCTCATCTCCATGACCATGAGCTATCATATTCGTCAACATAATGGGCAATTGTCTAAGCCCAGAAATCATTTTGTTTGCCACTTGCAACCTTGGGAATGTAGTTTTCACATGTGATCCATTTTGTCATGGATAACGCATAGGAACTCATATTTGGAATGCACATACTTGGACCTCCAAGTATGGTACAAGCTTCTGCACAACTTTTGATGCAAGAGGTGTTTTTTCAACTTTAGTCCATATTCTTTCACATCATTACTATTCTTTCCCAATTTTGATATTAAATCCTTTAATGATTCACACACAGTACACTTTATAAACATAGAACCTCTCTTCCTTGCATCAACATTGAAATGGTGTTTCTTCTTCAACCTACTCATCATAAACTACAAAATGCCTCCAATGTTTAATTCCTTGTTAATCTACAAAAATTTAATCCAAAAACAATGATCAAATTAAACAACACATCACAATTTTAGACATTGAGAAGTAAACTGAAATAAATACATAACAATTGCATGTTTATCTTAATTGTATACATTATCACTTACTTCATCACTTCATTTTCGAAGGCTCCTCCACGTATCAGGCAATATTTGTTGAACATCCTTTCTACCGTTTTTGATTCCTTTCAATTGATGTGACATTGTGTTAGCATTCAAGTCAATCAGGGATTGAACATTTGACTCCACTTGCTTGGTTGGAGTTCGGAGTTTATCTGAGCTTTTGTTATCGTGAAGTCAAAATCTACATCTTCGCTTAAAATCTACTTTGTATAACATGTATGTTGATTTGGACAAACCAATGATCTTATATAATGTCATTTCACATATGTCTATTTCTTGAATCATGATGAACTTTCATTGTTGCATGTTTCCTCTCACATGCAACCTTCTTGGAATATCCATGCCATACACTTTGCGTTTTTCAAAGGACAAATCCCAAAACTCTTTTATCAACAACCTCATCTTCTCACAAGGAAAATGTTGATAATAATTCTATGCGCAACATAATGCGGACTTCGCATTCCAAACAAATTCCTAGGACAACAACCTTTCACTCTTTGATGTTGAATGATCATAATGTCCAACACTTCACTTTCTTTTCTAAAAAGTATATTGCTTCTTCCTTACACCAATTTCTCCTTCCTCATCAATAGTTGGTATCTTGCTTTCATCGTAAGATACGAGAATTTGCCTCGAAGAATACCCATCCACAATGGTTTGTGCCAACGACCATTTCCAAATTGTCATAATCGATGAAACATTATTTATGCAATATAAAATACCCATTTTGACATGATCCTCACCAAGTTGATTATTAAGAACTGCCTCCTTTAGGTCACAAGCTATTACATAGCCACTTACAATGAAGAACCCAACATCATCCACAAGGTCGCATTCCGCACCTTGCCAAACAAACATTCCTTTTGATGGGATGTGAGAGTTCCTTCTTTCTTTTTCATTATCACCTTGTTCCTCCTCTTCTTCACCATTTCCTTCCTCATTCGTGCCTTCACTCATACAATCAAAAGAAATTTTTCTCAAGATGCCATCACTGATGGCATCATCAAAGCTATTACACATGTATCCATTGGACTTGTCTTTAGGAATCCCATCCATCATATTGTTAATTCCATCATTAACATCAGATCCCTCAAAATGTAAGGATGAGGAGAGAGCCTAATCTTTACAAGACACTTCTTTTTCGCAAATTGCTAAAACCCTATGGTTGAATGCTTTCCTTCGATAGAAATACAAATGCTTCTTCCAACAAGGAAACATCCCTTACATGCCAAAAACAATCATTTTCCATTGATGATCCGTAATATCGTGTAGTTGGAGTGGGACATAAAAATCTTCGCTATTCAAATGCCTCAATCGCGGATATGGTGGTTACAATTATACA
>Ga0116228_10002804_pt1 | contig 15141 bp, 10 predicted proteins | sample S1TSphfallax_2_FD_89694 | JGI IMG/M metagenome (GOLD analysis project Ga0116228, IMG submission 89694) | Host-associated microbial communities from peat moss isolated from Minnesota, USA - S1T2_Fc - Sphagnum fallax MG | ecosystem: Host-associated > Plants > Peat moss > Unclassified | place...
AGCCTCCACATGCATCTCTACCCATCTAGTAGCCACCACGTGCCCGTAATGTTTAGAAACTAGTTGTTTCTTTTTGCATAATGTTATGATTGAAGAACAATGCTGCCATAGATAAGGTGTGAGATTATGTTGTGATTGATGACCATAAAATGACGGTCGTTAACGCTATCCTTTTTCAAATGATCTTAACTATGACATGGGTTATAATACCATGTCTATAAACTCAATGTTACCACCTTCTAACATAAACATAGTAGCCAAGCCAAAAATCTATTGACCAATGATGATTTATATATACACAAACACGGAACATCCACATTTAATGCTATATTGTAGATTTTGATCCATGGGTGTAAAACCTTTGTGCAAAGAGTCATTATTAGGTATGTATGTGTGAGGGATTGGAACTTGGAATATCTTTTTTATGTAGGTACTTGAGTTATAATGCATACCCATTTCCATATTCTTCAACTACTGACATATTTATTATATACATATTGTATATAATAGTAAATACATCATAAATGTCAATTTCTAACCTTGAATATTTGGATGCCTAAATTTTGTTTGTTGGTGGTGGTGGTTTTTTTTTTTAATTTGTAATTTTTTTAATTTAAAAAAAATTTAAGGGAAAAAATAGGTAAGATCTCAAATCAAATCCTTCCTTCATTTGGACTTGTCTGCAAGTGGATGAAGAAATCATGCAATATTGCAAAATTGAGTCAAGTAGTAGTAGTAGTACTACTACTACTACTCATGAGTCATGAGGCATAGGAGGTTGTTTTTTTCCATCAATGCATGTCAGTTTTAGGGCATTTACCCAATGAACCCTTTTTTTCCTTGGGGTTTTAATGACTTCTTTGGTTGACAAAAGTGGCACTGGAATAACTTCAAACTGGGATTGGGTGACATAAAAGACCAGTTAAAAGAACAAGTTAATTACAAAGTGACAAACTTCTGACAAACCTTCTGAAAAAGGGCCAAATACACACTACTAGTGTATATAACAATAATAATAATACAACACCAAAGTCTAGTGTAGCATATTATTTGTGTATGTGCAAAAATATAATTGTGTCAGTAGAGTTTTTCCTTCAAGGACTCAGCAATATTGCCATGAAGCCCAAACCAGAGTAGTTAGTTTTTAACTATGGTTAGTAGGTTAGTAGTTTGCTAATTCACCATGGTTAGGTAGCTTTGGGACAAACAATATAAATGAAAAGGAGACACCATCCATCCTACATTTTTGTGCACTTGTTTGTGCCAGTAAGGGGGTTTTTTTTTTTTTTCCACTGGCTAATTTATTTAGCCAGTTGGAGAATTTCTTTTATATTTTTATTCCAGAATGGCTAGAAAAAATTGTGTTTTTTGGGTTTTATCTAGTTGCCAAATTTCACTTTTATTATTATTATTTTTTTTTTTTGGGAGGGAGGAGGGGAAAAAACTGCCAGATTTCTCTCATAGGTTCTAGCATAAAATGTGAAGGATGATTAAAAGTTTTCTTTTTCCTCTCATATCCTTTGTATAGCCAAATTTGGCTAAACTGTTGTATGGATGATCACCACATCAGCTACATCACAAAAGTGAGGAAAAAAAAAGGGGGGAAAAAAAACACTGGAAGTGATGAACTCTGACCCATGACTTTTAGGCTATAGGTATTAGCCAACCATTAGCTAATATGGCAAGTACAAGCATTAATGGCAATGTCAGTAGCCAGCCTAATATGCCTTTTTTTTAATTATTAAAATTATTTTAAAAAAACACTAAAGAGTCCAAAAACTAGAAAAAAAGGAATGTTTCTAGAAGGTATACTTAAGGGCCTCCACGTGTCAATCACATGGAAGAGAGGAGTGGTTACCACCAATCAATGGTTTGGTCAGTGGTCAGGTGACCACTGGACAGGTGCTATCTGGTGGAGGTGAGATATAGAAAAACAAGCAGCTAGTGGCATAATGGCATAGCCTTTTCTCTTTTGTTTAATGTATATGTAAGTATAGCCATAATATTTTGAATGAAGTATAACAGCCGTATATATATAGTCATTCATTGTATGATAATACCCTAGTGCTACTACCTTTTAATGAATAAAAATGACTTCAAAACATTTTTAACATAGTTGTAACCATTGTTTTTACATTGTAAAAGGATTCATACATAACTATTTTTGGCAATTTTTTAATGTAAACCTTAACATATAATATAAATAATGTCTTAAAGATATTTAATGATTTTAAAAATTAAGTTTAAAAAATATTTAAAGAATATTCTTTTTTTAAAAAGCAATGGCCTTGACTTATTTCAACAAATGAAATAACTAAAATTTATAACCATAACTAGCCTTAAGTCACAAATTGATGCACCCAAAATGAATGTCATACTACAAAGGATTTGAGTTTACAAAATTCAACTATCAATTATGTTATTGCTTCAAATGTATTTTTATCTTCAATTTAGAATGACCAATGAGCTTTATAAGTGCAATGAAAACAACCTTGACAATTCAATTTTTTAATTTCGTGCACAATTTAATGTTCAAATACGATTACCAAAAGGTAAATTTTTAACCATGGTCAAAATAATTGTAATATGGTTTTTATGTTTCTATGGTTTCATTAAGAATGGATGTAACATCGGTTATGTTTCCCACAGTGCACACTCATGTATTTGTTTATGTGTGTTATGATACCAACTTCATCAATTCTTAAAGGTACTTTGTGTTGCAATGGGCAAGGTCCTTGTGACTAGGGTTCAAATCTTTTGCAAGGGGTTCAAACTTAGTAATAACTAGTTAGATTTGATTTGTAAATGCCACATGTTGTGTAATTGCATAATCCAATTGCATATTGAAAGTCTAAAGTTGGATCGCCTCTACACACTTGAAACCTACTTTCATACACAAAGAAATGTAGGTAGAAACTAGGAGCCACAAGTTACTTCTACAACTTCAAAACTCTTCACCCAATTTACATTTCTATGGTTGCACTAAGCCACAGACATCACACTAATTCTTTTTTTGGCAAGTAAAGCATATGGAGCAATGGTACCTTCTCACATCCTAACCTAAGTTTGCCACTAGAAATTAAAAGGGCAACTTGGGTGTGCTACATTTGCTGGTACCTAACCTGGTAGGTAGGTAACTAGGGGCCAATGCCCCCACTTGTACTTTCCCTACCCAAATAGGATTAGGGTTAGGGTTAGGGTTTTAATGCAAAAAGTTCCTAAAACCTACTGCCAGAAGTCCTTCCCCTGGCTCGTGGCACCAAATCAAGTAAGTACTTGGCTTCCATGCACCCACACAGTGACACACACACTTTCTTGTGTCTGGAGTAGGTACTAACTACTATACTTATGTGTCTGGAGCAGCAGCTAAGTTCCAAGCAACACACCAGGACACGCGCACACTCATGGAAGGAAGAAGGAAGGAGGAAGGATCACTGCCTTGATGATGAATGCTTGAATCCCACTCTCCTTTCTCTGTCTCTGTCTTTGTCTCATTTATGATATCCCTAGTCCCAGCCATCACCAAATCTTTTTGGCATTCATTTTACTCCAATCCAGATTCGACACTGTAAATTTATTTATTTTTGAACAGAATTAAAAGTAGCAGCACACAAGCAGTTGGCAGCTGGCTTTCATGATCACATGATGATGATGATGATGTCCAAAATCAAATACTTACATAAAGATAAGAAGTCCCAATGTAAGTTCCACCAACTCTCTCTCCCTCTCAGCAAAGAAAAGAAAAAACTATATGTAACAGAACACTCGAGGATGATATGGGCTCTTGTTCTCGTAGTTGGTGGGTACCCATTCGGTTTCCAGTAGCAAGTTGCAAACTGCAGATCGTAAAGAAAGCCAGAGAGAGTTAAAGAAAGCCAGTAGCATATATTGTGTGTGTGTGTGTGTGTTTTTGTAACTATGATCACAACAACCTAATGGAAAGAGATCCTTAGTACCCATAAGTTTAACTACTGTTCATCAAGTAGCTAGCATATTGTGCTTAACTGTGATCACAACAACCTAATGGAAAGAGATCCTTAGTACTCATGAGTTTTAACTACTGTTCATGAAGCAGCTAGCATATTGTGCTTTAGTGTGATCACAACAACCTAATGGAAACAGATCCTCCAGTACTCATAAGTTTAGCTACTAGTGTTCATGAAGCAGCTCTACTAGTGTTTTGATGTGTAACTGTGATCATAACAACCTAATGGAAAAGAGATCATTAGTACTATAAGGAGTTTAACTACTGTTCATGAAGCAGCTAGCGTCTTAAGTGTTAACTGTGATCATAACAACCTAATGGAAAGAGATCTTCAGTACTAAGGAGTTTAGAACTACTGTTCATGAAGCAGCTATCATATTGTGTGTAACAGTGATCACAATAGAGTAAAGGAGAGAGATCCTTATTAGTAGTAGCAAGTTTAAACTTCTGTTCCTGCTGTGGGCCTGCCTGCCAGCAAAAGTTTGTCAACATACTCTGGAGAACGGTTTTGTTTTATGTTTGGCTTCCCCCTCCCCCCCCCTTAGTCTCTCATAGCTCCCCACGTCTGCAGTAGTTTGGGTTTTGGTGAGATGGGTTCTGGGTAGATTCAACCTTCACAAAGTGGTGCAGCAGCAGCAGCAGCTCCAGTTCCAGCTACTAGTGTACAGAAACGTGGGTTCTTTTTTTTTCCCCCCTTGATCATCATCTGCATCTTCTTGTCTCTTTAAAGCTAGCTTAGCTAGTCCCATTCCAGCAGCTTTGCCTGCTTGCAAGCTTGTACAGAGTTCTCGGAAGTCGTTTTGAGCTCCTGTGTATCACTAGCTAGCTCGAGAAATCTGATCTTAAGCTGCTGCTGCTGCTACATTGGGTGCTTGGCTTAGTACCCGAGTGGTTAGAAGCTCCAGAACTCTTTTTGAGAACTGTATACATTGGTGCTCAGCTGCTTGTAGCTTCATTAGCAGCAGCAGGGCTGCAAGCAGCTACTACGGGCTGTTCCCGGGTAAGATTATCTTCTTCTTCTTCCAGCTACAACAATGCAGGCGAGAACGAGGAACAACAACTTGACTCGGAAGCTGCAGTCGAGGAGAGGCTTTTGCAGAGACTCAAGTATGTGGGTTGCTGTCTCGATTGCTGCAACGGTACTGGCAGTACAGTTGCAGCAGTCATCACCTGGAGTGGTTGCATTTCTGATAGTTGGCTACTACGATCTGTCTTGTCCCAATGTGGAGACTATTGTGAGCAGTGTTGTGGCAAATGCGTACCAGCAGGATGAAGGCACTGCTCCTGGACTACTGCGTCTTCATTTCCACGATTGCTTTGTACAGGTAGTGTAGTAAATCTTCCTGCAATAACATCAACAGCAACATCATCATCATCTTCTTGTTCTTTGTTCTTCTTGTTGCAACCATGAGCTAGCTGGAGCTCGATGATGATATTCCTCGATCATCAGCTCCAGTGGGGATGAAATAGAACAATGTGAAGAGGATTCATATTGGAGATTGTGGGTGTGAAGCTCCTGCAGCTGCTCTGTTCTTGCATGTGCAGGGTTGTGATGGTTCTGTGCTTCTTGACGGACCAAACTCCGAGAAAACAGCACAACCCAACTTCAGCTTGCGTGGGTTCGATGTCGTAGATGCCATCAAGGAAGCGGTGGAAGCCGCGTGCCCGGGAATTGTCTCGTGTGCTGACATTCTCGCATTCGCTGCTCGCGACAGTGCTGTCCAGGTGAGCGTTGCAGTAGCAAACTTAGCACTCTTCATGCATTTTTTCGTCATCAAGTAGATGCGCAAACTGTAGCTGCTTTCTTCCAGGACTTCCGATCTGCAAATCTTCAGACAAACCTTGTTGTCCTCGATCGGCGGGGCACTGATCAGAGTTCCTCCATGGCCGGATTCTGTACACTTTCCTTCTGTTTCTTGCAGGCTGGTGGTGCAACTTGGTCCGTTCCTGCAGGGAGGTACGATGGATTTGTGTCCATCGCAGCAGAGGCAGTAGCAGCTCTACCAGACCCAACTTTCACCGTGGAGCAGCTCACGAACTCCTTCTCTGCTGTTGGTCTTTCCCAACTAGACATGCTCACATTGTCAGGTCTTGTTACATTTCCCCAAAACGCCAGCTGATGATCAAATCTCTCATGGAAACAGAAATTCTCAGCTGCTGCAGTAGGATCAAATCTTGTCTAACAGAATTCTCAGCTCCAGCTGCTGCTGCTGCTGCTGTTGCAATAGTAGGACCAGAGCTTGTCTAACAGAATTCTCGGCTGCTGCAGCTGCAGTAGGATCAAATCTTACAGTCCTGTACATTGCAACATGGATCATGCATGCTGCAGGAGAACAATTTTTTTTCCTTGTCTGCACAAAGCTCATGCCAGTGTTTTGCTTTTTTTTTGTTGATCGTCAACTGCTGCAGGTGCACATACAATAGGGCGGACACACTGCTCTTCTATAACCAACAGGTTGTACCCAACTGTGGATCCAAACCTGAATCCAGCTCTAGCTGAACAGTTGCTGAGCTTGTGTCCAGAAGGAGCACCAGATGGAACAACGGTGATGAACCTGGACCCAACCACTCCTTTCACCTTCGATAATGAGTACTACTCCAATCTTCCCAATGGCAAAGCCATGTTGCAATCTGATCAAGTGCTGTGGAATGACCTGTCTACCTCTTTTGCTTCCACTATCAACTCCTTTGTTGGGCCTGTTTGGGACATGACCTTTGGATTCTCCATGGTCACCATGAGCAGCATTAATGTCAAATCCAGCAGTGAAGGTGAAATCCGCAGGAATTGCAGAGTTGTGAATTCTGCTGCTGCTGCTGCTGCCCCAGCTGCCTAGTGATCTGCATCAATCCAAAGTACTCCTGCATTATCATCAAAGCTCAAAGTTCCTCCAATATGAATATCATTGTCCAAGCTCCAAGCTCCTGCATCAACATTAAGGCTCAAAGCTCCTGTGCATCAAAGCTACTGATCAATCTAAACTCCTAGTGCATTATCATCAAAGGCTCCTGTATCATCATCAAAGCTCAAAGCTCCCCTGCATCAACATCAAAGCTCCTTCACCAAAGCCTTACTTCATCTTCATCAAATTAGCTCCTGCATCATCATCATCAAAGCTCTTGCATCGGCATCAAAGTTTCTGCATCATCATCATCTTCACCCCTCTGGACTTCAATTCCAGAATTTTTTTTCTGCTTCTTCTTCATCATGGGTTGCAGCTCCAACTTGTCATTTGACCACAACTCCAATCAAAACCCAACTGATCAGTACAATAACCAACAACAACAAAATCAGTTGACCAAATTCTGTGTTTTTTTTACCCTGTAAACACCGATCAACCAAAAGTAGCAAACTTTGTTAGTAGTTTATCATGAAAAAAAAATTCATGAAAACTTAGTTTGTCACTAATAGTTGCTCAAAAGAGTTTTTGGCAATTGCTTCATGGGAGAATTATCAATCTCATGAAAATGTCAAATTGCAAAACTCTTTTGCTTGCCACAAAAGTTTTACAGAAGTGAAGTTTTTGCAATTGCTAGCTCATGAAAGCCATCTCATGAATTATTATTATTACCCATTGCAAAACTTTGTTGGCCACTCACTTGGTTGCAAAGTTCTTGCAATTGCTTCATGAAATTCATTTCATGAATTATCCATTGCAAAAATTGCATTGGGTTGCTTGCTAAATAGAAGACTTGGAACTCTCATGTAGAGTTTTCTTTTTTTTGTTTTTGGGTTCCCTCCCATTCTCCCCTCTACTCCCACTCTCATAAACTCCCCAAAATTTTCAAAATGATTTTTTTTGAAATAGGATTAAGCATAATATGTATGTATGTATATATGTATGTATGTAATTATGTATGTATGTAAGTACTAGTTCTAGTAGCCAGCTATAAGTCCATCATTTGGGAGCAAATGAATTTCTCTAGTTCACCTATATTGGGGATTTGTGTACTACTTTGGACCTAAAAGCATGGTGTAAATTTGTAATTAGTTTCTTGTCTAGTGTACCCATTTCCATGTAAAAGATGAGTACTTATTATGTAATGGAAAATACCTTTTTCAAAAAAGTTATGCTCTTTTTTGGATCTTTCAAACCAAACCCTAATTTTTTCTCACTGTTTTTGTTGAGAAAAACCCATTTCAGTAAAAAAATAAAAAAACAAAACTTTCTAAGGAAAAAAGGTTTGGGTGCATGTTGTTTGAATCTCTCTTCCCCAAGTTCCCCCAAGAAGCACATATGTGACACTAGTACATGAGAAATGCAGTTGGGTAAGATCCAGTACTAGATTATTACCATGTCCTTGTGTAAGGTGACTTATTTTAGGGTAGCTGGGAATTAAATGAAAAATTAATAGTCTCATAATTGTCCAATTTTGTACATACTTGGCAAATATAATATTTTTGTTATTTGCTTCTACTACACCTGCCCATTCCTCTTCCACTCAAAGGGAATGGGAAAGTGTGGCTTCATAAAACTATTTCTTCCAAATCAAACAAATATTGTGAAGGAAAATAGTGAATATTTGTAAGAATATTCCATTTGTTGAAATGAATGTTTCAAAATTAATTAATTAATTATTCAACGGACATGTGTTGAAATGGGCAAGGTACTATGGTACTCTGAACTATGAGTTTCCTTTGTTTTTTTAAAACAACTTCATGGAACATTTTGGTTTGAACTTTGAACTTGTACACACACAAGAAGGCAAAAACAGAGCTTGTCATTCCATTATACAATGAACACAGCTTGTTGGCCTTGCCTACCAAGGCAAGGATATCGTGTTTAGATTCATTATAGAGTATATTAGCTTAAGGGCTTTTGTCCCCGAGGTAATATATAGCATGGTCCATTTTTATACAAAGATTTTTGAAAGATGATATTTGGGCTCATGTTGAAACTTGAGATTAGTTATAGACTAGTTTATAATATCTTGAAGGATTTTGGTTTTTATTTTTATTTTTTTAAAAGGGATTTTTTGAAGATTATAATTTTTGCATGGTGAAATATTTGAGTTTCCATTCTTCTTCTTTTTACCTTTCTTAAGATAGATACTTTTTTCATGTAAAATGGCAAGGTGACAGACAAAGTGCAACACACCCCCTTGTGTTTTTTTTCTTTGCATTTCCTATGTAGGGTTTAGGGTTTAGGGTTTAGAAGCCAACTGGCTAGTCTTTAATGGTGATGAAATCATGAGATGTCAGATGAAACATTGCGTGTCTGTAAAGCAGCAGCCACTGGGTTGTTTTGGTGCTGGTGCTGGTGCTGGTGCTGGTGGGTCAATCATAAATGTGGTCTTCAGAGCATAATGGAAATCTTCTTCACAAGTAGTATATTCAATGTCTGAAGAGGGCTGTGAATGGATGAATAAGTGAATGAATGGATGGATGGATGGATGAATACATGAATGAATGAATGAATGCATGCATGCATGGTGAAAATTGATCTAGGCTAATAGGTGGATGCAATTTGAGAAGGGTCATAAATGGGGCAAAAGGGGGACACATGTTTCCATGCTGAGCACTAACTAGGGCTAACACATCTTACATGTAGAAGAGCTTGATGCCATTAAAGGACAAGTGTCCAATATGACATTATTGTCTCACATGTGTGTTTTTTTATTTTAAATTCCCTGTAATTTTTAAGAATTTTTTTCTTTTGGTACCTGAATTATGATCTATTTTTAAAACCATGCTTCTTACCACGGTTAATTTTTGCACCTGCCCCCGTCACATGTCCAATTTGTGTGAAAACAAATGGTCACCCATGAAAAGATATGATCCAATAAGCTTAAACCCATGAATAGATGGACCACATGTATAAATATATACCATAGTATAAGGCCAACTTCAACACATGCTCCTCGAATATTTAACTAATTGATTTTTTAAATTTTTTAATGTTGCAAATTAAAATATTCCTGAACATTTCAAAAAGGATTATTTTACTCTCCTTCAAATTATCTTCTTTTGAAGAAAATATTTTTTAAAAATCAACATTTCCATAAATTATATAATTAGTGTCAAAACTGTCAAGGTGCTACATGGAACATAGATCTTATGTAAATTAAGCCAATTTAATAAATCTTAAAGCTTCTTCCTCCCTTGACACTTAGGTTGAAAACCTTGAATGCTGCCATATGTGTATCAATCAGGTTTTTTTTTTCTTTTTTTTTTCCTTTTTTGTGGTTTCGAAAGTTTGGCATTTCCCCCCAATCTTTTTGCATTTATTTACATTAAATGAACCAAAAATTTCTCTCTTTTTTTCCAGTTATTTTGTCATCACAATGTGAAAAACTGCAGAATATTTTTATGAAGAAAGTTGGTATCAATCTGGTAGATATTGATTAACTAATTATTTTCTTAGAATGGAAAACTATGTAGGATAGATGTATCCTAGACTCCTAGCCCTAAACTGACCTCTTTTACATATGAGATGACAATAATTAAATCTATATGTATCACTAACAAAAGGTTGTGATGTTGAAATTACAAGGACATGTTTGCCCTTTTGCATGATGTTCTTTGATTTTTTTGAATAAGTTTTCAATTTCAATCTCCCGTTTCTAGTCCATAATTTTATTTTTCTAGTCATTTTCAATTTTATCCCTTCAAAAAATCAAGTGTAATATAATTAACTTGTCAATAAACCATCAGAAAAAATATGCTCATCAAAAGGTTGATGGGACCTTTTGTTAAAAATCAACATTGATATTTATTCAACAATATTTTAAGTAGCAGATCTTCTTTAGTCTAAAAACTCTTCAAGGATAATTTCAAAAAAACATGTATTTTTAGTATCAAATTCAAGCATTCATCATTTTTGTGAAAGCAAAAATGTGAAAAAATCAAATTGTGCCAAGTATGCAATATTTAATTAAATTCGATGCAATGATTAAATAACATTTCTTTTACTCAAAAGGTTTAGTGTTGAAATTTGTTCTTGATATCTTCTTTTTGAATGGCTTTCAAGATGGTATGTTCAAATGCTTTACCTAATTCAATTTCCCACAAACAACACATTTGATCATTCATTTTCACATGTTTAATGATCCCACACCCTTAAAAACAAATTGTTTCCTTGAATGAATTGAATTTAATGATGATGTTTTACTTGTAACATTTAGGCTTAAATAAGACAATACACACACACTAAAAAAAACATATACAACAAAGATCCCATTATTTGCAAAATGGAAATCCCAACATAAACACACCACAAATGATGACACATGGACACTTGCTCAAAAAGTGAGAACATAAACACAAAGTCGCAAGTGACAATGTTGATGAAATATCTCGAAAAAAAATTGAAAGTAAAAACCTCATAAGCATCACAAGGAAAACATAAACACATGACCTTTGACCAACTCTAAAGCTTAAAAAACTCAAAGGTGTTTCATTTTTTTCTTCGGCCATTTCATCATTTAAGCATTTTGCCTCATATTGTTAATCTTTTAAGAACCTAAGTACACATAAAGATGTTTAGCATTGATATAATATGTGAGTAAGGCAATCAAGGAAGGGAAAAAAAAAAGAAATATCTTCACTAAAATATCTATTATCAACAAAAAAAAATTTTAAATAACTAAAACATATATAATATTAGGTACTTTCCCTTTTGCTCTCATGTATGCATTAAATATCATTTTGCAACCTTCAACACCACATTTCAATCTTCTTCGAGCAAATCTAATTTGCAATGAACTCTTCAATTTCCAAAAGCACACGAATTTCAATATTGTATTTTTTAATGGATTTGTATATATTTATGCAATTGCATTTAGGATCATTTAGATTACATTTTGTCCAAATTTGCAACATGAAGCTTATGTAACATATCAAACATGTGATGGTGCTTGATATACTAAATATATTTTTTGTTTTTATTTGCAAACCAATAATACCCATCACTTAACATGCAAAATATGAAAGATTTGGAAATTGGTGACTGTGTTTTGCCCATAAAAACAAAGGACTAAAACTATTTATAGGCACTATAATCCTTTTGAAAAGTGACAATTTCACTTTGAAAAGCCCCAATGTGAATTTCTCAACTAAGCTTTAAATACACCCATTTAAAATATAATAACCCTTATAGGTTCAATAATCATAGAAGTTGGTGTTAAGCCATTATAAAAATTCGACAACAACAATATTAAAAAATTTATGATCTTATTTTGCTACAACATGCATGGCCATATCAAGGCATGTGTAATTTTGGATGAATTATAAGTTCTTAAAGTGATGGTTTAGCTTGAAAACCAACATGTCATGAGTAGCATGAGGTTAAAATGATGATACAAAGGGAAAAGAACCTCATTACACTAGTAATTTGAACTCACATGTGATGCTCGAGATGCATTGGCTTAGAATCAAAATCTTTGGTTTGCAATCAACATTTGTTCCACCTAGAAAGAATTAGACTCTATTTGCAGTCAATTGAAAACAAAACCTTAAACATGAAATCCAAAGTCACTAAAAATCATACACCTACATTACATCATTCACATTATGATTGGTTTACAATACATCATACAACACATGGTTATGGTCATAGAATTTTTTGCAAAAATATATATATATCCCTAAAATTGGTTCAAGACACATTGGGTGACCACTAGAGTCAAAATTTCATTCACTTTCTAAATTGACACCCATAAATTAAATGTGGTAGGGACTATAGTGGCTTCAAAAAGGTAAAAAGTATGTGACATTACATGGTCTTGTCCAATGTTGGTCAGGCATCATATTTTTTGATACTTGCCAAATCTAGTTTTCACAAAATAACTTACAAAAGGTTCCAATTTTCTTTTTTTTTTAATTTAAAAAAAAAACATAATACACTAGGGTAAGCTATCAATTTTTTTTTAAAAAAAATTGAACTAGTTTTTGCAGTGCTGATTCTCATAAATTTGAAAATATTCAGTTATCATTTGATGGTTTTCATAAACCATTTACTACTTTTTTCAAACAAAAAATCATAACCAAAATTACAAAGAAATTATTGATTTTATTCCTTTTTTAAAAAAAATAATAATCATGAGCAATAAAATTATTCGTAAAATAAGGAAAACATAGCACCCAAACCTTGAGTTTGACCATACATGAAGTGAGATTAAAAAAAACATTAAAGGGGGGGTGAAATTTAGAATACCATCAAATTTTGTGGTAAATTGAATTTCATCATGTCTTTCCTTTTCTTGAATGCTTCCATTACCACTACATATATTTCATTATTCTTAGCATTGAAATTATTATAACTAGTTTGAACCTTACACATTAAACCTTGTACAATGTACCTTGAGAACCTAACTAAGGTAAGGGGGTTTTACTTCATTAGAGTCTCAATATTCTTTTTTCCTTGATCCAGTTTTCCCCATCAGGTTCTCACATAAATGATCAAGTTTTCAATCAGGGTATCACTCAAAATGATACCTTGATGGGTTTAGATAAGAAAACCCAGATGATGCTTTGGTGACACCTAGGAATTTTTTTGATACTCAACCAACACTTGTTTCATCAAATCAATGTTAAGGATTATTTCATTGGTGAGCTATTATTTACTTAGAAACATAAATCAACCACACTAACCAAGGACAAACCTTTTAAGTCAAATATTTGCAATGGAACTCAATAGGCAATCGCATGTTGTGATGTATAACATTAAATTTCCTCAAGGAATAGTTCTTGATGAGGGTTTGATTCTTTTTGTAAAGGTGTCCAATGTCGAAGAAATCAATAATGGAGACAACAATTGGTTTTTTATTCTTTAGTTGTTGTTGAACATCAATTTTACAATAACAATACATCATTGTGATTTGTACAAGTATTGTAAAATTTTATGAATCCACATGGACCTATTCATGGTAATTGTGCCATGATTTATGGTATATTTAACCAACCCTTTTTTATGTTGGGTAAAACTATGTCCACCATTTTTGTTGGGTGTTGTAGCACACAATACACCTCGTATCTTAAGACTATAGAATAATACACATAGGCACTATGGTCTTGAGTTTTAATAATCCCCACATACTTGTTTCATTGGAAGGAAGCCAAAAAAGTTGGTTAAATTGTAATTAAACAAGATATTGGTATTGTTGTGTGCCTTTCGTTTAACTACAAAATCTCCTCATCCAACTAATCCTTATGACCCATTAATTTATTGCTTGCTTAATATTCAACCTCACAATTGTTGTTAACAATCCCACCACCACCTATTCTAAGCCCACCTTCACTAACACTAACATCATAATTAATAACAATTTGACAAAAACCGTGTGAAACTTTTGCTGAAAACATCTCATATTCATTCATTATAGACCTATCTTCAACTTTGAATATTCATACATACAACTTGGGAGACAATGGTCATATGTTGAGTTCACTTTATTTTGTAACAAGTTCATGCTCTCAAGACAACATATGATTGAGGAGATATTGAATTGAAGTGATTTTTGTCACTAAAATTGAACAAAAATCCAAAATATGAAAAAAAATAGCTTTTGAAAGTTTGTTACATCAAGATATCTCAAAACTATAAGGTTTCCAATTACACACTTGGTATTCTCGGAAAGCTCTCAATGCATAGGGGGTGCACGCATTGGTTTTGTGACATTTCACTAAAAGAATAATTGTCATTTGCAACCAATTTTTGCAACTAAAAATTATTGTTTGCAACTATATTGACAATTTTTAGGTGCACATTTACAAGAATTTTTCTTCTAGTGTTTGGAACCATGCTACACAAGTTATTGAATATTGAACACTTTTTTCAATGACAATTGAATTAAATCAAAATGAAAAGGAAAACCAAAAAAAAAGGTCGAAATCTAGGTGCATTGTTGGTACTATTGGAAAAATCTTGAATGACTACGATTTAATGGAATTTGTTTCGTATTTTTTAGACCTAAGGTGCATGAGATATTGAATTATGAATTTTTTTGTCACTGAAATTTAAAATAAATTCTAAAAATTAGGTTTTGGAAAAAAAAAATCAATTGAATAATGTGTTCACACTTAGAGAAAACATGTTTACCATGCAATTCAAGTAAGATTTCCTTTCATATTTGGATCTTCAAAAATTGAATATATACCTTGCATAATAATGTTCATATGTTGAGTTCACAGGGCTGGAAAAAACCCGATTTTTTTTGCC
>Ga0116228_10002807_pt1 | contig 15139 bp, 14 predicted proteins | sample S1TSphfallax_2_FD_89694 | JGI IMG/M metagenome (GOLD analysis project Ga0116228, IMG submission 89694) | Host-associated microbial communities from peat moss isolated from Minnesota, USA - S1T2_Fc - Sphagnum fallax MG | ecosystem: Host-associated > Plants > Peat moss > Unclassified | place...
CCAAAAACATGAACCAAGGAAGTATTTGGTAGATTGTAGTGTGTGCATGTATGTGTAATGGATATATATTTGGTGTAATAAAACGATTAGATTATCCTTCACATCAATGCCTATCCCGGCATCGAACGCAATGGGTACACGCTAGTTTACATTATAGAAAAGTACCTTACTTAGTAAACTTCATTTCCCATCTTGTCTCCTCATTGTTTGTGAATAAATTACTGAAGGTGTTTGTTCATCATTTATTCACCACTTTTGTTCTTAAGGTTTATGATTTTTTAGAGCATTGAATTTCTTCTCTTCCTATATGTTTGATGTTTGTTCATGGTTTAAGTTTTGTTGGAACAACAAGGTTCTTTTCGTTTATTTTTTTCATCATCCTTTTAAGGTTTAGGGTTTGTAACTTTGTTGGAATGTCAAACTTATTTTCTTCCTATATGTTTGTCGTTTGTTCAAGGTTCAAGGTTTGTTAGAATAATGAAGTTCTTCTCTTCATGTTTGTTCATCATTTGTTCAAGGTTAAAGGTTCGCAGTTTTGTTGGAACATCAAACTTTTTCTTTTCTTGTTAGTTCATCGTCATCAACACATTTGCTTAGTGTTTAAGGTTTGATGTAGTGTCAAGCTTTTTCTTTTCATGTTTGCTCATCATCTAGCCATCAAATTGTTTAAGGTTTGCTGTAACATTGAACTTTTTTTTTGTTGTTGTTGAAGGTTTAGTGATGTTTCTATTGTAGCCATGATTAGTGGGTTTAAATATATATTATTTTTTAGAGTTGGAGCTCTTTGTTTTGTAAACATAGCTTCATCATCTCAAAGCATGCATGAGTCTCCCGTATCACCATCATCTTTTGATGAACTTTTTGATTTTCAATCTTTAAGTCTTAAACTTGCACAAAAACAAATGCAAGAAAAGGAAATGAAAACTAAATCAAGTTTTCAAGGAAGTGTGGGTTGCAAAATTACCTTAGGTTGAAGTTGTGGTTGGGTGTGGTGGGAAGCTTAACATGGATCACTGCAAAATTTGTAATGAACGTGATGGTAAGGAAAAATTATTGTTTGCAAAAACATGCATGTAGGCAGAAGTGCAAGATTGCAATCCTTGGACTTACTATGGGCCAATATTTCATGTTTATGAACATTCAACATGCCAAGAATGAATGATTGTGGGCTAACAAGGGTCAAAATGCCATTGTTGAAATGGTGATTATTTCTAGTGAAGCTACTGAGAAGAAGTGTAAGTTCATATTCTAGCTTTTGAAACTTGGTAAATCATTGGCAAAATTTGAAAGCTTGTAGTAATTTTTTGATATTTTGAAGGTGAAAAACATGCCATGTAAACATTGGTTTGATTGCATTAATTGGTAGATGGTTGAAATCATGCATCAAATTGTCATTTCATCTACCAAAGTTGATGTGTATTAGAAGTCCAAGTACCTTGTTATTAATTGTGATGAGGTTACCATAATTGACAATTAATTTTAAGATATTATTCACATGTATGTTGTTGATGGCTTTCAAAGGACGTCATTGTTGTTAAATCTAAAAAGGGTGATTGGTGGAAGTAATGTTAATAACTTGACCTAGTTGATTATGCAATCTTTAATGGATTATGGGGGCTTGATATTTGATCAAATTGGTAGCAAGTTGATTTGCTTTGGATCAAATAAAGTTGTAGTGTTTACGGGGCTACAAATTGGTGTTGCTACTCAATCCAAATCTAAGGTTGTACTTTTTGTGACTAGATATAGTGCATTTCATGGCACATTAGACTGACCTTATAATGTAGACTCTTTCTACACAACTCTTGGTTAGTAAGCTTAAAGGATTGCTATAGATTACGTCCACTTATTTTTCATTTTCACTAAAAAGATATCTTGAACATGGCACTTTTGTGAAGTTGCTTGATACCAAAGGTCTAAAATTGTTGCATAATGTAAAAATTAAGTGGATCTCCATGTTGTCCCTTGTGAAGCAAGTTCTTGCAGAGTACAAAATTATAATGGTAAAGATGCATGATGATTTGTATATATATTGTGGCAGGAGCAAAGACTAGCCTCCAATATCTTGTGACATTGAAGTGGTGTCAATGGGGTTAGCTTGCATTATGCCTATTTTGGAAACAATCCATGCATTTATCAAGTTTGCATAGGTGTGTGACACTTTTGTATGTGATTTGTGATTATTGTGAAGATGCGTTATGTTAAATTATACAACATGTATTTAGATCTTAAAGAAAAGTATGGTGCAAAATAGTTCAAAACATTTTTAGACTTGCAAAAAAACACCAATGATCGATTGTTGACTACTTGGTGGATAGATCTTGCAACAAACATCTTTGAATGGACAAGCATTATCAATTGCATAAGAAATGCCCTCTTATTGAGGTGTTCACCCAAGCTACAAGTGATGATTGGATGATAACTTTTGAGGTTGTCAAAATTCAATGTTCACATGATACCATATCTTTGATCTTTGAATTAGAACAACAATTCCCTAGCTAGGAATTGATGAATGCAACATGCATCATTTATTCTCAATATTGGTTTCACCCTCTTGCTAAAGTAACATTCCAAGGACATTTAGCTTTATTGAAGGTTCAATTTTGTTTTTAAAAGCTCATTGACCTAGTGATTAATTAGGTGAAAATCCCAACCCTTCTTGATGAAAGCAAATTTGATCTTGAAACTTCCTTTTTTAAGATCATTATGGAAAGCAACCATGTTGTTTTGTAATTGCAATTGGTCTACAATCCTATCACCTAGGTATGGTCTACACTAACATCCAACAACATTTTGTAATATCAACAGTCAAAGTACTTTGCAGTGATAGAGTTATTTATATCTATGATTTTAGGCAATGTAGGAGATGAACATTGTTTCTTCATGTTGTTTTTCTTGAAATCCAATGTGCCTAATTGGCTAACCAAACACTTGGATTTGGTTGTCAAGATGTTTGCATAGGATTAGTACATTCTAGATAGTTTTCCTTTGAAGATGTTGTGAAAGATTGGAGTGATAATAAGGTGAGATATGTAGTGGATTGTTAAATTTTTGTTGTGTTATGCTAGTAGTTTATGGGGCAAATTTTTTTGCACTTGTAACTTGTATGGTAGCAAAATATTTGCTATGGTTGTGTTGTTATTGGCCTGAGGATTATAATTGTTGATCAACATTTCAACTTGGTACCTAATGTTTGTGGCTCCAAACCATCATATGAATTAGTGGAAGTTTGGATCTCCACCCTAGCTCCTTTCCATTGACTTGGATTTTTTTTCTTTCAATCTTTATATGTTGCTTTTGTGTTACTATATGTTATTGTTGCATTGTGGGTGTGTGCTCTATAAGTGATTTTATTGTGATGAAATATTGACAACAAATACTAATGTGGGCATGTAGATATGGTTATGATGTGTGTGGCTTTTGTAGGTCTAGGTTGGGTTGCAATGGGCAAGATCTTCAAGGATAAGGGTGCAAAACCCCCCAATCCATCATAGTATTGTTATTTATTTTCGTAATTTCTTTCATTCTATTTATTTCAATTGATGGAATTGATGGTCTTTGATTTACATTGAGCTTTTAGAAACTAATCTCATAATCCTAAACAATCAAGATTGTCGATTAATCCATTGTAAAATGCATGTGCTTACTATGTTTCTATTTGATCGCCATAAAATCTCTCATTAAAAACAATGTTTTGCCAACACACATATCACATGTTGGCTTGGATCACTACTTAATTTCAAATGCTTAAACTCTTAAGCACCTACAATATGCTTAATTAAAAATAAATGTTAGCCATAGCCACTTACTCTTCACATTTTCAATTTGCCATCAATAATTCTAGATGGGTTTGTATGTAGCTTGCCAAGACACCTTGCCATTTTGAAAAAAAAATTCATTGCTTGGAAAACATTTGAACCTTGCTACTTACCAAAAATGTGATGAGTTCCATGACTCAACTATTACTCTCAAGTGTAAAATTATTGAGGTCACACTTTGTCTAAATGTTCTAAAGTGTTTACCAAAAAAAAAAGTGTCAACTTGGACTTGGACATTTCATGTATGGGTGTCACAAAATGATCCAATGAAGAAGAAACCCATTCCAAGAGTCTTGAACAATTTTGAGATGGAGAGAGATTTGGAGCTCCTCAAGTCTCAAAAAACCTTGGCTCATAGACATTTTATGGTTCAATTGGATTATATTCCCAGCATTGAATTGCATATCCAAAGATGAGGTAGAAGGGGAGAGACTCAATACCTTTGTGTAGAAGACACAAATTTGATACACACATTCAAGATTGGATTCCCCTGTTTGTCTTCTTGACACCAAACCATTGAAAATCCTTCTCCTTTGAATCCTCCTCTCAACTTGTGAGTTCGATAGAATTTGGCATCAACAGGCTTCAAGAAGTTGGATATGGAGAATCCCCACAAAGTTCATAGTTGGGAGGTTTGAAGAGGCTTACTTGAAAAAATGTGTGTGTCTAGCACCAATCTTCTTCAAACCTCCAAAGATTAATTGAAGATATAAGAGGATTCACAAGAAAATACATGAGAAGCTTCATTGATGCTTGTTGGGTGAACCATATTTGTGCATATGTGACATGCAACTACACAAGTTTTTCTTGTGAGTTTTGCAGGCTCCCACTGAATGACCTTATAACAGGTTCTGTTAGAAGGCAACACACTAAACAGCAACACTTTCAACTCATGGGTGGTACAAGGAGTAGCACCAGACGAAAGAACCATCCTGAAGCACATATTTGCCACTTTTAACCTGAGGATTTCCAGATCCTACCTTCAAGAGAAATAACCATAACATATACATCATCGTGGTACTTGCGACGATCTCCTTGAGGTATGTCTAGCAGTTCATGAAAGTCCATTCCTGTATTCCACACATTAGACATGCACCACTCAGGATATGCAGTCTGGACAGAGGATATATAGTGCAAGGTGGGGTGTAAGCTCGCTACAAGCTGAAGCCCAGGACAAGAGTAATAATATCTTGCCCAGACTTGTTGGAAAACTGTATACATATTTATACACATGCTAAGGTTAACATGCTGGTTACTCAGTGCTGTGTGTTTCCTGATAGAATCAGTCTCCTTGATATTAGGATAGTTGCTCAAGAAAGGTATCAGGGGCGGGCTGCAGCACTAAACCATCAGATTCCACATTCTCAAGTACTCAATATGGTGAAAAGTGCAGAAGCCCTACCATTTTTCTTGGCAGCACGAAATAAGAGCTCCTCAATTAGGTGCTGAGCAGGGTCTCCATCTGGGAAGTTCTGCATGAACCACTCCACGTGGCACACGACCTCCTCATTGCTCAAGTATTGGTACAACCCATCAGAAGAGAGTACCAAAAACTGGTCTTGTGGACTTAGCCTGTGGTGGTGAAGAAAAGGTATGCACGTGATGTAGGGATCAGTCCCTTCAAAGTTGCAGCGGAACATTTTGAGCAGTGCATTGTTCCATGCAGGCTGTTGATACAAAACCACAACACAAAAGTCAGTTAATGGCAGAAAGAAAAGTCTAGAGCAGTAGAACATGCAAGGGTGTGGCTTGCTGGACTCAAGCCGGCAAGAAGAGTACCGAGCAAAGGAGATTTTCAGAGAATCTCTAAGGCTTGCAGATTGGTTGGATCCATTGAATACAGAAACTCTAAGAATTAAGTCCAATTGTAAAACCAATAGCCCCAGACCAAGGTGACCAGTTTTCAAGTTGCATAGCCGCCATACAATCCAAAAAGATCACTAACCAATTTCCTATCTCATGAGAATTTGAGACCACAGTTTTGTAGCATCTTCTTGTCGGCTATGACTTTAGCTTCTGAAACCCAAGTTATGGATGCTCATTTCAAACACATCAAAATTTGAGAAATCTGGGGTCTTCCTCCAAAACAATTACCTGGAAGCCTGTTTCAAAAACAAAACTGGTACAAAATGAAAGTACTGAACCATGTTCACCTGTTTTAGAAAGCCAGCACCAAATGCACGTGTCACTTTTAACCTCCCTTTCACCCTGTCGTTGAAAATGACATTCTTGTCATTGGGATGCTCAGCCTTTATTCTTAACACTTCCTACATCCATCCCCACAACAGACATCAGCTCACTTTCATAAAATATTCCATTCACAAGAACTCATTTGACAAAGCTGAAACTTTGATGGAGAAAAATGGCATCACGGTGGTGCACAATCAGGATAACACCTTCTCCAAAAGACCTGCTTCTTTACAACACAAAGCAGCCAAACGAAAGTGGGTGACACCGTGAACTCAAAATTGGTAGCTGTTGCCTTCAAGACACAAGATCCATGTAGATTGAGACAACCAAAACCCACAAGAGGATGACTCTTAAAACATCTGCTATGATCTTCTATTCTTGCATAATGCTGCAGGCTATTAAGTTCTCCCAGATTCTATGGTTCATGGTTTATCATGCAGAATCCCTGGGAGAGGATTGGCTTTTGGACATGGCATGAACTCACTGCAAAGAGTGAGCGAAAAGTAGTCCACAAAGAGAAGCATTTTCCACAGAGTGGCCAACACACTGCAGCAACAAAAAGACCCACTACCCTTGCAGTTCCTCTAGAACAGTACATTTCTTCTAAAGGAAGCCTGTAATGCAGGCAGAATTCAGGAAGAAGGCATCATAATCTACCTCAAGAATACTGGTGCTATGATCTGAAGAAAGCTGCAGGGCATTCAGTAATGATGATCCTGGTGCCAGAGGCGCCAAGCTCCGCACAACATTTTTCACCTGAAGGCATTCCAATTCTCTAGGAGTCTCTTCAATGATTTTGTCCAGATCCAACCGGAACAATGATGTGTCTTGAGCACCAGTCTTTTCAGCTTCCTCTGCTGGAATGCTATTGGGTTGTGCATGGGCCACAGAGATATTAAGAGAACCCAAGCTGCCTTTCTTTGGAACCTCCTGTGCAACAACTGCTCGACTATCCCCAACATTCATGATATATACATCCTCATCTTTCATGAGCATGACAAGCACACATGATCCCATAACCATGAGTTCTGGATTATCATATAAAACCCTGCCAATCAAGCCAATCTTGTTACAGACAAAGACATAGGTGCAGACAAACCTACCCAAACTTCATGTTCAAGGAAATCCTGAATTTATGGCTAAGATAGGGATCAAATCACCAAAAGCCCCAAAAAGCAATAGCACAACAGAAACAAGTTCCCAGAATTTGAGAAGCCCTGTTACTATCCTTGTCTTTCTAAATCAAGAAGACTCTACAATCAATGGTGGACTGAACTACCTGTCAGCCATTTCTAAGTAGGCAGCATCAGTTGCTTTGAGTGCACGCTCAAGTGCTTCCAACACAGCACCATGATCTAGCAAACTCCTCTCTTTATTCTGAGCTTCCTGCTCAAGCCAGAGTTTCTCCCGAGTCAGCTGTTCCTCAGCCTCCAGTCTCAGCTGCTTGCAAAAGCAGCACACACCACAACCACACCTGCAACCACAACACATTTGCGAGCTCTTGCAAGTCAGGACAGTCAAATCTCAAATGCTTTTCTGCAGAATACAATTACCAACTTAAGATGTGGTGCATTAAGATGTGCAGCAAACAGAAATTTACAAACCATACATATGATCCCAACAAGATTCAGATAATATCAAACTTGAGATCATACTTGCATTCTTGTTGGGAATGGTGATCGTGTAAGTCTTGCTGCATTGCCAGCAGATCCTTTGGTCTCACTGATTTCTTCTCTTCAACATATTGTCTGCTGCTCATTTTCATTTGCCGCACTGGTTTGAGACCTGTATCCTCAAGCATAGTAGCTGCTGACTCATTCATGTGCTCATGGTTCACCCTTTGTTCTACAGAATTTCCATCAAACATCTCTATCCTTTCCTGTCCTCTACACCCAATTTCCACTTCTATCTGCAGGCTCTGTTTTGCTTCCCCATTTCCTCCTAGATTTTCTTCATGACATATTCCTTCATAATCTGGCATCTCATCTACTGTCATCCTACACTGGTTAGATTTTGTAGAAACATGGCAACTTCCTCCACACGCATTGGTATCCTTCCTCAGTAAATCATGTGCAGCTTCATCTAATTTTGATCCGAACCAAGAACATGCTTGACACACCGAGGAATCCTCAGTTTTCTTTGCATATCCAAGGTCAAAAACATCACCATTTCCCATCACATTGTCATTACTAGATTGGCTATTCACCACCAGATCAGGTGCAGCTTCTTCAGGCACTGTATTTACAGGTTTTACACATGGAGTATACAAAATGTCCATCTTCTTGCATACTGTCATATCCCTGTCACCATCTTCAAGAAGTTGAGCTCTGATGGAATCCACGTGATTCATTACACCATTGCCTTCAGAGACCTGACATAAGTCTACTTGATTATGATGATCCAAGGATGTTGTGTGTAGGTGAGGAAGAAAATTGTCACCCAACCTCTGGATCTCAACTCCTTCAACATCTGATTCTGCACCGGGAAGGACAGTGCCCTTCTTCTCAGTTGAGATTCCAGGAAAAAAATCAAATTCATCATCATCCTGATCCCAGAGAAGGCCCTTGAGCTCCCTGTAGATTGATGAGTAAAGATTGTTCATGAGGAAGTCTGGTGCATCAGGACCATTGAAGCCATCATATATCCCCACAAAAAGCCATCCATGCTCCTCAGACAGCACAACATGAACTCGATCCTCACCGGCCTTGCCCTGTGCCCATTGCAAATTTGCCTGCTCTTTTGTGGTGTTGGAATCTGAGCTCATGTAACCCCCCATATCTGGAGGTGAATCACTTGAAGAATGCTTCACATGTTCAAGATCTTTCTCCAGGCCAGTCTCTTTGCCCTCCCCCATCACAAACAACTTCATGGGCACAAACAGGGAATGATGTGTCTTCTCCAGCATAATTTCCATTGATCTGCTCAGAGCTTTTTGCAATGGCCCACTCAAAGTCTGCACAAATCTTCCCAAGACACCAACTTTGCTTCTTCTCCTCTGTTTGTGCATTGGGTGAAGTTCAGCTGCTGCTGCCTCCAGTGGGCCTGACAGAGCTCCTCTCTCCATTGGTCCTGACATGAATCCTCTCTCCAGTGGACCTGAAAGAAAGCCCCTCTCCAGTGGACCTGAAAGAAAGCCCCTCTCCAGTGATCCAGATAGAGCACCAAGACTTGTGGGGCCTGAGATTGAAGCGCCTGAGAGAGGAACGGGAGGAGGAGGAAGGGGTCCTGAGAGAGGCCCAGAATTTGGAATTGAGCCACGAGGGACAGGTTGCAGAGGTAGAGCACTGAAGGAAGATGTGCTCTCAAAGGATGAAGCACGATCAAACAGAATGTTGTTGGAGGAGTTGTTGAACTGTTGTTCTTGCAGGGAGGTTGACATGATGGAGCTGGGAGTAGCAGTGTTGGCACTTACAGAGGCTCCTGAGATGGCCTTGAAGGAAGTCTCAGACATGGATCTGGATCTCTCACCTCCCCCTGCTGCCGCACAATGTCTTCTCTCCCATGTCGTTCTTGATCTCTTTTGCTCCAATTCACCAAGTCTCCTGCTGCTGCAGCCACCACCCTCTTCCACAGCTGCTGCTGTTGCCCCTGTTCCACCAATTGCAGCAGCAGAAGCAGCAGCTCCATCTCCCTCCAGCATCCCACTTTCTGACTCAAAGGAAAACTCCCATGAGATACTGTCAGAACTGAAGGTTGTTGGAGGCCGGACATAGCAGAAGGAGTGACCCAGACCTTCATCTGCAGGAGGAGGAGGAGGAGGAGGAGGAGGAGGAGGCTCATAGTCCCCAAGTAGTACAACAGAAGGAGTTCCAAGCTCTGCTCTACAAGAAGGGATGAGACAGCTGCCCACAGCTCTTGACACCTTGTTTCCCATGATCAGATCCTTTCCTCACCACCACCATCGCCAGCTCTGATGATGAGCAGCTCCTCCTCAGCACAAGTCTGCGTATGGCAGTTGTTCTTTACGATCCTTCCTCAAATTCCTCCATTATTATATCTCCATCTCCAGCAGAAGATCTCTATTAGTAGAGCTGAATCTTTCTTCCTTCCACAATCTTCTTGCCTTTGTTCCTAGTTGCGAAAATCCAAAGGATGACTTACAAATCCAAGTACTCATGAGGTAGCAAGCAAAACTCCTGGCAGGAGACTTAGAAGAAAGCTTGTTTATGATCCTTTCTCAAACTCCTTTCATTCTATCTCCATCTCCAGCACATCTCTAGTAGAGCTTCTTCTTCTTCTTCTTCTTCTTCTGTCTTCCACCATCTTCTTGCCTTTGTTCCTTGTCTTGAAAAATCCAAGAATGACTTACAAATCCAAGTACTCAGAAGGAGGTAGCAAACCTCCTGGCAGGAGGCTTAGAAGAAGGCATGCCACAATTATTTGCTTCTGATGCTCATTGTGCACCATCACCACCACTGTAAAAGCAAAGCACAGCACAACAGTAAAGCAAGAGTGTGCACGAGCGATTGCAGATCGTCGATATGTGATTGCCAAAGAAATTGTAGACAATAATTGGCTTAGAAAAGCATGGATATCGCTGTTGCCATCAAATCTCTGTCAAGCTCTCGAATCAAGTCTATTCTCGAAACAAGAACAAGAAACAGCAACAAGAACGCGAAACAAGAAACAAGAACAAGAACAAGAAACAGCAACAAGAACGCGAAACAAGAAACACGAACAAGAAACTATCAAGCTATCACAACTCTATCAATCTGTCGATGGATCAAGTCTATTCTCGAAACAAGAACAAGAAACTATCAAGCTATCACATCTCTATCAATCTGTCGATGGATCAAGTCTATTCTCGAAACAAGAACAAGAACAAGACGGGGAATTGGGGAGCGAGCAGCGACAGCATGAGAAAAGAAGCATGGAATTGCTGCAGATCGTCTAAGGGAGAGCTGCAGCAATGGCAAATTTGTCGACGATTCCAGGTATTGTGTGCGTGCACACGCAGCAGAACTTAGATTCTTCTTTCTTTGTGTGTGTGTGTGTGTGTGTTTTCTTCAGAGATTTTGTCAATGCTCTCTCTCTCTCTCTCTCTCATCAACAACACACAAGAAAAATTTCCTTCATCGGCTTGTGAACAAAACTCCGACGGTTCCTGCTCGGAAAAGAAAATTGGCCCCTCCTCCTCTTACCAGGCTGAGTGCTTTGACTGTTGAGCATCGTCTTCTTGTTCTTCTTGTGCGGTAGAAGAGATCGCCATCATCGCTGTTGCTGCTGCTCTTGTCCTCAACACACTTGCAAGAAGGTAAGAATGAATTCCTCTCTCTCTCTCTCTCTCTCTCTCTCTCTCTTTTCCAGATCGCTCTTCTCTTTTCTGCTCCTAAACATCATCATCATCATTTTCGAATCTACTTTTGAGGAAGCTCATCATCATCGTCATCCTCGTCATCTTCATTTGTGTTCCGTTTTTAGAGGAAGCTCAACATCTTCATCATCTAAATTTCTGTTCTGATCTTTTGAGAAAGCTCAACAGGCATCATAATCTTCATTTCTGTTATGCTGTTTTTGAGGAAGCGCAACATCGTCATCGTCATCTTCTTTTTCTGTTCTGTTTTGTTCCTTAACACACACCATCATAAATAATTTCTCTTCTGTTTTGGTTCCTCGATATCATCATCAAAATCATGTGTTCCTGCTTTTGTTTTGTTCATAATCATGAAGAAATTCTGTTTTGTTTTTGTTTCCGTTCTTCATCATCATCATCATCATCATCAAGAAGTTCTGTTTTGTTTTTGTTTCTACTTTTCACCATCAAAATCATGTTTCTGTTGATGTTCCTGTGTCCTTCAGCATCATCATCATCAAGTTCTGTTCTGGATTTTGTTCTTCATCATCATCATATTTCCGTTTTGCTTTTGTTTCTGTTCTTCACCATTAACATGATGTTTCTGTTTTGTTTGTTTTGTTTTGTTTTGATTTGGTTTGGTTTGGTTTTTGTTTTTTTATTGTTTATGTTTCTTTTCTTCATGACCATCATAAAGTTGTTTTTGGGAGGAGGAAAAAGAGAAAAGATTCGCATGAGTACATTTGTTGGGTTCTTTGACTTTGCTTTCTCGCAGATGTGGGGTGTGTGCTCCAAGTTATAGATGGAATAATCTCTCTCACCCAAAACAAATTATCTCTTGTTCTTCATCATCATCAAGAATTAGAGAAGGAAAGAGCAAAGTTTTTGCAATGCTTTTTTTTTGCTGGTTTTCGATTGACTTTGGTAACAGCTGTTTTGCTTTTGATTTTGCACTGCTTTTTTTTTTTTGCCAGTTTTCCGTTGACTTTGGTAACAACATTTTTGCTTTGATTTTGCACTGCTCTTTCGCTGGCTTCCCATTGACTTTGGTAAAACATTTTTGCTTTGATTTTGCACTGCTTTTTTTTTTGGCGGGTCTTTAGGTGACTACTTTCACAAAGTTTTGTTTGCTTTCTTCTTTAGTGAAGGTATTGGTGTTGAAGTTTTATTGGATGGAAGATATCTCATGCACTCCACACCAAATACTGGAACACAAATGAAGGTGATTACTGCTACTTTTCCTGGGTGTTTTCTTTTCCAGTTTCTGCCCGCATGATGATTCTTCTTGTTTATAGACTTCTTATGTGCTGATTTGGGCTTTGTTGTGGCATTTTTTCCCCCAAACTATCTTCTTTTGCTTGTTTTCCTAATTGAGAAAGTTTCAATTGTTATCAATCAAAGAAAAAGAAAAAGAAAAGACAAGTTTAGGATGAATTTTGCCAAAAAAGAAATTAGTTTTAGGGTTATCTCCAAGCTGCGATTGATGATTTGCATCTATTAAGTATTTATGTTAAGTCAGTCGTCTGTCCAACATTTTTAGTCCAAAGTAGTGCTTAATCAATCAATCTTTTGTTCATGATTCTAGTGGGTAAATTAGCTCATCTGTAAAATGAAGTGTTGATCACTAACCGAGTCCATGCTGCAAATGGCTAATTATCATGGAGGTGGATGCCAGATGAGAGGCTTCTATTTGACCTTGGCATGGAGCATGAGTGACTATTTCTTTTTCCTTGTTACATCATCAAGATTCAACAATGCAAAAAAGGTTTGGGTTTTCAATCGAGTGAGAACGCAGCACATACACAATAGATGACATCCATAGAATCAAAGGTACATCAGCTAAAAACACCAAGAACATGGCAAATTATTTCATAAGCTCAAGAACACAACAAATTGTCATCGACTCATTCAGTATACAATTAGCCCCTAAATGTCTGATAAACCACAAATGGTTTTAAAATTATTTTAAAATGTTGTGGGCAAGAGAAATTTTAGAATATTTCTTTTCTTTTATTTTTTGGGTTGAGTGGGGTTTTCTGAAAACTTTCAGATGGTATGCCAACCAAGATGTCCACATGGATTTGAGTGAGGTTTTGATCAAAGTTGTGCATGTGTCGGGCCTACAACTAATGAACGCAATTGCCCACACTCTCAAGTGTGCCCCAATGACGGTGGTGGGAATGGCAAGTTGGTATCAACCGGCTAACTCCCAAAACCCATTTATGAGAGCTTTACTCAAGAGTTCCAACACCATGTTCAACATGACTTCCCTTTGAAGGTGCTACCTATTTTCGAACTACTTTCCATTCAAATTTACATTTCAGAAATTAGATGGCTCCATTCCTACTTGAAGAATCACATTTTGATCAAGATAATTTTCAATGAATACTTAAATTGATCATTGTGAGTGGCATATTAGGATCTAGGCATTAGTCTCATGTTAAAAATCTTTTTTTGGTCAGGGAAGTCTCTAATCCAACCTTGGCCATCACATGCTAAATCCTTAAAATCTCAATCTTACTTTGTCATCTTATTTGTCATTTTTTATTTTGAGTAAAAATTCTACCCAAGACTTTCACATGTGTAAACTTTGAATCCCGTGCTGAAATTTTGTATCCTCACAAGTGAATAAGTACATTAAACTAGATTTCTAACTATGGCTTTGAATAGAGGTAAAATGGGTGTAGAAAGGGCTTCAGCTCATAAGGGTTAAGACAACCAGTCCATCAGCCAGGTGGTACGTTTGTGTGTTTTCTGTTAGATACGGAAAGACTGCCCAGGAGAAGTCCCCCTAGTCTCCAGGGGGCTGGAGGTTCAAGTTTGCATAACAACACAAATTTGTGCTGACTACTGACCCTGTTGTTCTCTGAAGGATCAGATTATTTGCATTCAGGGAAACTACTTTAAATGGCTGCTGCTTGTGAAAATGGAAACAGAACATTGCAGAACAGGAGGACCAATTCAATGAAAGAGGAGGAGGGTAGGGACCAAGAAGGCTTGCAAGTTCAGCTAGAGTTCTCTACTTTGAGGAGGTAGGTAATACAAGCTTCCTTTGAGCAATCTCTTTATTTGTCGTTTTTCTTGGTTAGCATCAAAGTTCTTCTTTTCTCTTTTGCATCAGACTTGCAATCTCTTCATTTTGCTGTTTTTTGTTGACTAGCCTCAAAGAACTTCTTTAGCCTTTTTGCATCAAACTCGCTTCTGGAGTTCAGGGCCCAAACACTGAAATGGGTACAATGCCTCAAGGTGCTCTTTGTGCATTGCAGACAACCTTGAGATTGACTATTGGGGGTGTGCTACTATTGGGAAGTGTAGTACATACTACTACTACTACTAGTACACAAGAATCTCAAGTTTCAGCAGGCACAGTACTTGGACTTCTATCAACTTGGATGTTCCCCCAAAGAAGAAATTTTGTTAATGTGTGGAAATCTTTTGCTTTCCTTTCTTTGAGGTACAAAGTTGACAATTCCCACTTTTATTCCAAAGGGTCCCAGGAGTGTAATACCCCAAGCCCAGAATGAGAAAAGCCAACAAGCAGAATGCCCAGGCCACACAACCCTTAGTCCAAACAGTTTGCCACCTAAAAGTCCATAGTGCCAAGGAGACTTTTGTAGGCTGTCAGAATTGACCATTATTATCATCAAAGCTTCCCAAGGGACCCAATTGTGTACATTATTAATGTACTATTTTTTTTCCCATTTGGGTTCATGAAAAAATTACCATGAATCCCAAGTCTCTCAAACAATACTTAAAAACTCTTTTGATCTTTTGTCAATTTGTGGAAACATTCCAGCTTCCCCAAATTGTAGCTCTCAAGTTCAAGAGTCATGACACG
>Ga0116228_10002808_pt1 | contig 15137 bp, 10 predicted proteins | sample S1TSphfallax_2_FD_89694 | JGI IMG/M metagenome (GOLD analysis project Ga0116228, IMG submission 89694) | Host-associated microbial communities from peat moss isolated from Minnesota, USA - S1T2_Fc - Sphagnum fallax MG | ecosystem: Host-associated > Plants > Peat moss > Unclassified | place...
GATTCGAGCACGGTGCACGTGCTGGAAGTGCCGTCGGCAGCGGCCGTGCAGGCGCTCACGTCGCATCGCATCGACGCGATGGCGCTCTCGGAACCGTTGCTCGGCGAGGCGCTCGCGACAGGCCAGGTGCGCATCTTCGCGAAACCGCAGGCCGCGATCGCCGATCGCTTCCAAGCGCAGGCGTTCATCGCGATGTCCGACTTCGTCGCGCAACATCCCGACGTGATGGATCGCTTCGCGAAGGCGATGCACGAGTCGGCCATCTACAACAACGCGCACATGGCGCAAACGGTGGGGCTCGTCGCGTCGTTCACCGACATTCCGGCCGACGTCATCGCGCACAGCGTGCGCGCGGTGGACGCGGAGTACGTCACCCCGCAGACCGTTCAGCCGCTGATCGACGCCGCGGCGAAGTACGGCATGATCGCCCGCGCATTTCCGGCTGGCGATATCATCAGCCCGGCGGCACTCAAACCGCCGCAGTAGTCGCTACGCGGCCGCGTCGCGCCGCTCGGCGTGGGCTGCGTCGATCAACGCGAACGTGCGCTCGAGGATCTCGGGAAACGGGCGCGCGCCGCGTTCGATCACCCAGCACTCGAACGCTGTGGCGAGCGCGCCGATCGCGCCGGATGCGATGATACGCGCGTGGAGCGCCACGTCGTCGCCGTCGAGCTGTGGCGCGATGACGTCGGCGAGGTTCCGTATCCAGTGGTCGCGTTCGCGCGCAAGGCGCGCCGCGAGCTCGGGTGTCTCGACGACGAGCGTCGCGTGCCGCAAACCGTCGGGCATGGACTGGCGATACTGGGCGAGCCCCCGCACCGCGTGCCGCGCGATCTCGAGCGGCGAGAGTCCCGGGGCTGCGGCGCGCGCGAATTCAGCCAACCGCAGTCCGATCTGAAACGGGCCGGCGACCACCACGTCGACCTTGCTCTCGAAGTAGCGGAAGAAGGTCCGCGACGAGACGTTCAGTCCGGCGACGATGTCCTCGATCGTGGTCGCCTCGTAGCCGCGCTCCGCGAAGAGCCGCATCGACTCCGCGATGATGTGCTCGCGCAATTGGTCCTTTTTGCGCTGCCGCAGGCCGACCGAGCTATCGATTTCCATCGCTCGTGTGCCGTTCTGTACAGCTAGATAGAAGTCATTCTCTGATAAATGTCATGGGTTGACATTTTACATTGAATGCCGGTAGAGTAGGGTTGCAGGCCGAGGTACCCTCGTTTGCGGCGGATCTGCCCCCGCTCGAACGACCCGGCCCCGCTCTCCGCCGCTCCCCTAGAACGGCGGTCACTCTGCTGCGAGCGCATTGCGCACCAGCGTTCCGGTCCCTCGGGCGGGGGCAGGGAGAGCATTCATGGATCACTTCCTCCAGGGCCGCCGCGCCGGAAGCATCCCGGCGGGGCGGATCCCCGCCGCGACCGGCGCACGGGTTGCATGGCCGTACGTCGCCGTCGCGCTCATCGCCGGACTGGCGCTTGCCATGACGGCGCGGCATATGATCGACCGGGCTTTCGCCGTAGCGATACCGACATCGATCGTGATATCGGCCCTCGCCGATTTCTCCACGCTTGCGGTGCTGGTGCACATCGCCCGCCGTTCCCCCGACGCCACGGCGAAGTTACTGCTGGCGGCATTTTATGCCGAATCGGGCGTTTGCGCCATTGGGCTGCTGTTGTGCATCCGTCTCCTTCCCGGCGAAGCCGCGCTCTTGCCGGTATCGGAACAGACGAGTTCGTGGCTGCTCGTGGGGTGGCAAGCACTGAGTGCGCTGTATGCATTCGCGTACGTCATCGTGCGCGATCCGCAGTTGGGCGTGCCGTGCGAGGCCCGCCGTCGCAACCTGGTCGCGTTTGCGATCGTGACCGGCATTGCCGTCGGCGCGCTCGTCGCATGTGGTGGAACCGGACACGTTCCGCCGATCCTCGACGGCGTGCACTATACGATCTGGTATCGCATCGCACTCGCGCCGTCGCTCGTCGCGTGCTGCGCGGCCGGGAGCGCGGCGCTCGCGTTGTTGCGTCCGGCGAGCCGGATCGACCGCGCGTTCGCGTTCGGGCTCTTCAACGTCGCCGCCGGTATCGTGCTCTCGGCCGTCGGCGGCGCGCGCTATACGATGGCATGGTACGCGGCGGGCATCCTGTATGCGGGCGCGGCCGTGTACGTGCTCGCCGCGGCGATCCGTGCCTTGCTCGAAACGCGCGAACAGCTGATCGATACGGAAGCCGCGCTCAGCGACTCGGAGCGCGAATCAGCGCGCAACGCCGAACGGTTGCGGTCGTTGTGGACGATCGGCGCGAACCTCACCGGTGCCGACGACGAGCGGCTCGCGGCCGTCCTCGACGCCGGCGTGCGGATGATCCGCCCCGACCGCCACGTGTTCGGCTATCTGAGCCACTTGCAGCAAGGCAGTGTCGTCATCGACGCTGTCTCGGATCACGACGATCCCGCCGCGGACATGCTCCGGCCGGGTGCGAGCATCGGGCTCGAACGCTTGCTCCAGAGCGTGCTGTATGCCGACGGGCGCACGTGCGCGTGGAACAATCTGCACGCGTTCGATGACCTTGACTTGGTCTGTCGCGAGATCGGTTGGCGTGCGGTGATCGGCACGCCGGTGCAGATCGGGCGGAAGACGCACTTTCTCGTCTTCGGTTCGCAACACGCGATGGACGATGCGCCCTTCGCTGAAGACGACATCGCGTTCGTCGACGTCCTGGCCGCGTTCGTCGCCCATCGCTTCTCCGAAGCCGAGCAGCGCGAGCGGATCCAATTTCAGATGGAGCACGACGCGCTCACCGGGATGAAGAACCGGACGCAGTTCCGCCTCGCGCTGCGCGCCGACATCGCCGAAGGCAGGCCGTTTGCGCTCGCGTATCTCGATCTCGACCGCTTTCGCGCGATCAACGAAATGGCCGGCAATATGGTCGGCGACGAAGTGTTGGTGGAAGTCGCAGCGGGTTTGAGCGCGATCGATCCGCGTGACTTCGTCGCCCGAACGAGCGGCGATGGGTTCGCGATCATCATGCGTGACGCTGCGTCGGCGCACGACGCGGAGGTGCGGCTCTCGCGGTATGCCGACCTCTTCGCCCGACCGTTTCACACGGGCGATCGCGACGGGACGCGCATGCTCGCCTTGACGGCGTCCTTCGGCGCCGCACGCTTTCCGGCGGACGGACGGACGGTCGATGATCTGCTGCGCTCGGCCGACGTTGCGCTCGATGTCGCCAAGGGGCGCGGCGGTGCGTGCGTCGCCTTTTTCGATCGTGGGATGAGCGCGAATCTCGAGCAGCGTTACCTCCAGACGATCGAACTTTCCGAAGCGATCGAGCACGGCGAGCTCTCGCTGCGCTATCAGCCGACGTTCGCGCTAGCGACGACGTGTATCACCGGGGCGGAGGCGCTGGTACGCTGGGAACACCCGACGCGTGGCCTGATCTCACCGGCCGACTTCGTTCCGTTCGCCGAACGCAACGGGCTGATCGGCCGGCTCTCGCGCTGGGTTTTTGAACGGACGGTGACCGACCTGATGCGACTGCCGGCCTTGCCCGAGGGCTTCCGGTGTTTCTTCAACCTCTCGACGCAGCAGCTCGACGACGTTGGTTTCATCACCGAGATCGAGGAGCGGCTCCGCTATCTTCCGCGGATCGCGCGCCATCTCGGCGTCGAGATCACCGAAACGGCGGCGATCACCAACACCGAGAAATCGATGTTTGCGCTCGAACGCTTTCGCAAGCTCGGCATGCGTATCGCGATCGACGATTTCGGCACGGGATATTCATCGCTTTCCTACCTCAAACGGTTGCCGGTCGATGTGCTCAAGATCGATCGCTCGTTCGTCAGCGGCCTCCCTGCCGACGAGAAGGACGCTGATCTGTGCGAACTGCTGCTGCAGATCGCGAAACGCTTCGGGCTCGTACCACTCGCCGAAGGCATCGAGTCGACGGAACAACTACAGTGGTTGCGCGATCATGGGTGCACGTCCGGTCAGGGCTATCTCATCGCCAAGCCGTTGCCCTTCGCCGACTTTGCGGCGCGGCTGGCGCGCCCGCTCGCGCCGGCGTCGTAGTCCGCGCTATCTCATCCAGCTCGGCAGGTCGCTGTAGCGCTCTGTCTTCCACGGATGAAGAACGGCATGACGGCGTTTCTCTCGCGCGGTGCGCCCCGGTCACCCCGAGTTCGTCGAGGGGCAGCGAACGACGTGCGCGACCGCGAAGGGCGGCCGGGTGTCGATCCCGTTTCCCAAGCTGACCACGCCGTTTCTCTTCGCGCGCTATCCGGATGTCGCGGCGCTGGCGGCGGCGGAACAGCGCGACGTCGAGGGCATCATCACGTCGTGCGGCTTTTGCCGCACGAAGGCGAAGAACATCATCGCCGCGGCGCGCGGGCTCGTCGAGAACCACGGCGGTTCGGTGCCGAACGATCGCGATGCGCTCGAAGCACTGCCCGGCGTCGGCCGCAAGACGGCCAACGTCGTGATGTCGGTTGCGTTCGAAGAAGCGGCGTTGGCCGCGAAGGCTAGAACTGCAGCGGCCCGGCCGCGTCCCACTGCGCCGGCCGCGGCAACTCCGCGTCGGCGGCGATCGTCTTCAGCAGCGACGAGCCGGTGAGCGGCACGCCGTATCCCGCTTCGGTGGAGAGCTTCGAGAGGTTGATCAACGCCGGTACGGCCGATGCGGTGTCGAATTGATATTCGCCGTCGAGGCCGCCGCCGGTCACGCGCACGAGTTGGTGTTCGCGGTCGAGATCGAGCGCGATGCGCTGGTCGCGAAAGCGCAGCCGCAAGCGCAGCGGCTTCTCCAAGCGCACATAGGTCACGCCGTTCTTGCCGAGGATCGAGTTGAGCCGGCGCGTCGCCGTGCTGAGCACGTCGGCAAGCGCGGCGAAGCTCGCTTCGGCATCGTCGCCGGGCGGCGGCGTGGCGGTTTCCGCGGCGGCCGAGTCGATCGCGGCGCCGAGGTCGCGGCGCGCGCGGATGCGCGAGGCGAGCGCGACGATGGGGTTCTGCGGTTCGTCCTGATCCATGATGTGTCGTCCGGAGTGTTCGGCGGGCGCGCGCGATGCCGCTGCAGGCGCGCATGGAGGTAGCCGGCAGCGCGGAGTGTTCGATCGCCGCTCCGCCCGAGCGCGTGTGGGCGCTGCTCGCCGACGTCGCCGGCTGGAAGACGTGGATGCCGGGCGTGACGTGGGCCGTACTGGAGCGCGAGTTCGGCCCCGACGGCTACGTGACGATCAAGCCGGACAAGGGTCGCCAGACCGCCTATCGCATCGACGCCGCCGCGGAGCCGCGCCTGCTCGCGCTCGGCCTCACCTTCGGCCCGGTCGCCGCCCTGCGTCGCAGCTGGACGCTCGAACCCGACGGCACCGGCACGCGCGTGGTATCCCTGATCGAGATCGGCGGCCCGCTCCGCCGGCGCCTCGTCGCCCCCCGAGCCGCCCGCCTCCACGCCGCCGCTCCTGCCCTCCTCGAAGCACTCGCAACCGCCGCCACCCGCGAATCGACCTAAGGCGCCCATCTGCGACCACCCACCGCGCCGACAAGTCCCCCACGGTCATCCCGAGCAGAGGTTCGCAAAGCGAACCGTCGTCGAGGGACAGCGATCGGCACGCTACATCGCGGAGGGCATGCTGCTAGGGTTTGCGCTGTACGCTAGGGTTTGCGCTTGTGGAGGACGAGTTGGTTGCCTTCGGTGTCCTTGCCGAAGGACATGAAGCACACGGGGGTCTCGTCCGGCTCGCCGGCTTCGCCGCCGAGGGAACGCACGAGCCTGACCGCTTCGGCGACGTCGGGAACGGCGAACATGATCATGTAGCCCGGCTGCCAGGGAACATTCTCGTGCTTGCCGAGCGCGAATGCCGTGCCGTCGGAGAGGGCGTACTCGGCCCACGCGCCTGGTATGAGCGTCGCCGGGGCGTGACCGATGAGCGCGTCGTAGAACGCAAGCGCGCGATCGAAGTCTTGGGCGTTGTAGACGACGACGTCGATGCCGGTGACCATCAGCGGGGCTTGCCGACCATGGAGCGGGCGATCACGATGCGTTGGATCTGTTGCGTGCCTTCGTAGATTTGGGTGATCTTCGCGTCGCGCATCATGCGCTCGACCGGATATTCGGTGGAGTAGCCGAAGCCGCCGAGGAGCTGGACCGCATCGGTGGTGACGCTCATCGCGACGTCGCCGCACCGCAGCTTCGCCATCGCGGCCCACGTCGTGATGTCGTCGGAACCCTCGTCGCACTTGCGCGCGGATTCGTAGAGCAGTAAGCGCGCCGCTTCGACATCGGTCTTCATGTCGGCGAGCATGAACTGCAGACCCTGTTGCTGCGCGAGCGGTTTGCCGAATGCCACGCGTTCCTTGAGATAGTTCGTCGCGTAGTCGAGCGCGCCGCTCGCGATGCCGAGCGCTTGCGCGGCGATCCCGGGACGCGATTTGTCGAGCACTTTCATCGCAATCTTGAAGCCGTCGCCCTCGGCACCGATCAGGTTCGCGGCGGGAATGCGGCAGTTCTCGAAGATCAACTCGACCGTCGGCGAACCGCGGATGCCCATCTTTTTCTCGAGCTTACCGACGCTGAAGCCGGGCGTGCCCTTCTCGACGATGAACGCGCTGATGCCGTTCGCGCCCTTCGCGGGATCGGTGACCGCGAACACCGTGACGAAATCGGCGATGCTGCCCTGCGTGATCCAGATCTTCGTGCCGTCGAGCACGTAGGCGTCGCCGTCGTTCACCGCGCGCATGCGCATCGAACCGGCGGCATCGGATCCCGAGCCCGCTTCGGTGAGTGCGTATGCACCGACCGCCTCGCCGTTCGCGAGCTTCGGCAAGAAGCGTCGCTTCTGTTCCTCGGTGCCGGCGATGAGCAGCGGCAACGCGCCGAGCTCTTGCACCGCGATGATCAACGCGCTCGAGGCGCATGCCTTGGCGACTTCTTCGACGACTTTCACGTAGGTGAGAAAGGTGCCGCCGAGGCCGCCGTATTCCGCCGGGATCGGGATGCCGAGCAGATCGTTTTGCGCGAAGAGCTTCTGGATATCCCACGGAAACTCGCCGCTCGCATCGACGTCGGCGGCGCGCGGTTCGACTTTTTCGCGCACGAGATCGCGCACGACCTCGAGGATCATCGCCTCGTCGCTATCGTCGGTCGGGGTTACGGTCGCGATGGCCATCCGAGGCGCTTCGAGGTCGGCAGCGGTGGCACCCGGAAGCGCAGCAGATGACCGTAACCGCTCCTTTCGACCGGTGGCTTCCTTCGCAAGCAGTGATCGATGCGGCCAACCTGACCGCCTTCGCAGCGACGCTCGGCGTCGACGGGTACGACGGCCTCGTCGCGGCGGCGGCGGCCGATCTGCCCGGGTTCTACGAGCGGCTCGTCGGCGCGCTCGGCCTGCGCTGGGACACGCCCTGGACGCGCGTGCTCGACGAGAGCCGTGGCGCTCCGTTCGCGCGCTGGTTTCCGGGCGCGGATTTCAATGCGACGGCCAACTGCGTGGACCGCCACGTCGATGCCGGTCGCGGTGCCGAGGAAGCGCTGGTGTGGGAGGGTGAGGACGGTGCGGTGCGCCGCTTCACGTTTGCCGAACTTCGCGATGCGGTCGGGCGGCTCGCGGCGGCCCTGCGGGCGCGCGGCGTCGGCAAAGGCGATCGCGTCGGCATCTTCATGCCGCTCATTCCGGAGACCGCGATCGGTCTGCTCGCGATCGGCTACATCGGCGCGATCGCCGTCCCGGCGTTCTCCGGCTACGGACCCGAAGCGCTCGCCTCACGTCTCGCCGATGCGGGCGCGTGCGCGCTGCTCACCGTCGATGGCGTGCTGCGCCGCAACAAGCCCGTCGACATGAAGGGCGTCGTCGACGATGCGCTGCGTTTGGTGCCGAGCGTGACGACCGTTCTCGTGTTCGACCGCACCGGAGCCGACGTACCGATGCAGGCCGGCCGCGATCGGCGCTGGCGCGATGCGGTCGCGGCGGTGGAACCGCTCGCCACCTACGAGCGCACGTCGGCGAACGATCGCGTGCTGCTGCTCTACACGTCGGGCTCGACCGGCAAACCGAAGGGCGTGAATCACGTGCACGCCGGCTTTCCGCTCAAGAACATGCTCGATCAGTTCTTGTGCATGGACGTGAAGCCGCGCGATCGCATGCTGTGGTACACCGACATGGGCTGGATGATGGGGCCGTTCCTGGTGTACGGCGCGCTCGGCCTCGGCGCGACGATCGTGCTCTACGAAGGCACGCCCGATTTTCCCGGACCCGACCGGCTCTGGCAGATCTGCAGCGATCATCGCGTGACGCACCTCGGCATCGCACCGACCGCGATTCGCGCGCTGATGGCCTACGGCGACGCGCCGCCGCACGCGCACGATCTCTCCTCGCTGCGCATCCTCGGCAGTTCGGGCGAAGCCTGGAACACCGAACCGTGGAAGTGGTTTCTCACGCACGTCGGCGGCGGTCGCGCGCCGATCGTGAACTACTCCGGCGGCACCGAGATCGGCGGCGGCATCCTCGCCGCGTTTCCCACGTTGCCGATGGTGCCGAACTGCTTCCACGGGCCGGTGCCGGGGATGCTCGCCGACGTCGTCGATGCGAGCGGCGCGCGGCTGCGCGGCGAAGTCGGCGAACTCGTCCTGCGCGCGCCGTTCCCCGGCATGACGCAATCGTTCTGGGGCGGCGATCCGGCGACCGACGACGACGCGCGCTACCTCGCCGCCTATTGGGAACGCTTCCCCGGCACGTGGGTGCACGGCGACTGGTGCATCGTCGAGCACGAGAACGATCGCGACTACTGGTTCATCCGCGGCCGCAGCGACGACACGATCAACGTCGCGGGCAAACGCGTCGGCCCCGCCGAGTTCGAGAGCGCCGTCGTCGCCCACGAACGCATCCGCGAAGCGGCCGCGATCGCCGTTCCCGACGACGTGAAGGGCGACGTCGTCGTCGTGCTCGCGGTCGCGCACGCGCGCGCCGACGAGGGCGACCCATTGCGCGCCGACCTGATCGCCTTGCTCGATCGGGTGATGGGGAAATCGCTGCGCCCCAAAGCGATTCACTTCGTCGACGATCTACCGAAGACGCGCAACCTCAAGGTGATGCGTCGCGTCGCTCGCGCGCGTTACCTCGGTCTCGACCCCGGCGATCTCACCGCGCTCGACAACGCCGCCGCCCTAACCGCAATCGACGAGCGTCGCTAGGCCGGCCTCGCGTTCGATCGCGTCGGCGAGGGCGCGATACGACGAGAGAACGATCTCCCACGCGTCGTCCTTTGCCGCCCGCTCGAGCGACATCGCACTCTCGGCGACCGTGCTGAAGCCGATCTCGAGCGCGATGCCTTTCAGGCGATGCGCCGTTCGCGCGAGTTCCGACCGTTCGTGCTGATCGATCGCAGCGACGATTGCGGCGACGCCGTCGCGCAGCGACCCGATCGCCATCGTGATCACCTCGTCGACGCGCCCGTCGTCGCCGCGGAAAATCGTGCGCAAGCGAGTGCGCGCCGCCGAGCCGGCGCGCGGCGGCGGTGCCGCAGCCAGCGCCGGAGCGCGCAGCGGCAGCGTCAACGTGAACGTGCTGCCGACGCCGGCGACGCTCTGCACCGCGATCCGGCCGCCCATCAACTGCGCGAGCTGGCGTGCGATCGTGAGGCCGAGCCCGCTGCTGCCATAGCGCCGTGCGATCGCGGCGTCGGCGTGCGTGAACGGGTTGAAGATGCGCTCGAGTGCCGCGGCCTCGATGCCGATGCCGGTATCGTGGACGGCGAAGCGGATCATCGGCGTGCCCGCGAGCGATGCTTCGGGCGCGACGTCGATGTGGACGCTCCCCTCGTCGGTGAAGCGGACGGCGTTGCCGACGAGGTTGTCGAGCACGTGCTTGAGCCTGAACGGATCGCCGGCGATCGCGTGCGGCAACGCCGGATCGACGGTCAGCCGCACCTCGATGCCGCGAGCGCGCCCATGTTCGCGCGCGATCACTACGACGTCGTTGAGCGTCGCGGTGAGGTCGAAAGCAACCTCGTCGAGCTGCACGCGACCCGCATCGGCGCGCGAGAAGTCGAGCAGCTCGTTCACGATGCGTAGGAGGTTGTCGGACGCGACGCGGATCGCCTGAGCGAGCATCCGTTGGTGCGCGTCGAGCGGCGTCTGCTCGAGCAGTTCGGTCATGCCGATGATGCCGCCCAGCGGCGTGCGCAATTCGTGGCCCACGGTGGCGACGAGGCGTGGCGCGATCGTCATCTCCTCGACGACGGGCGTGCCTTCCGAAAGCGGCCGCCGCGCGCGACGGAACACGAAAACTCCTGCGCCGGCGCTCGCAACGAGCGCCAACCCCACGATGACCTCCACCAACCCTCTGCCCCCCGACAGCGCTTGTACGGGAGGTATACCCAGCGCGCCGGAGTTTATAAGCGGGCGACCGGTGCGTATGCGTTACGTGTATACGGGATCACGATGCGGGAGCAAGCGGCCTGTACCCGTCGAGCCAAGCGACGAAGTCATCGAACGGCAGTGCCGGTGTGATCAAGAAGCCCTGCGCGAACGTGCATCCGCGGTCGCGCAGCCACGCGAGCTGTTCGGCGGTCTCGACGCCTTCGCCGAGCGTGCGGAATCCGAAGCGCTGGCCGAAGCTGATCACGCTCTCGCTGATGGCCGCGTCATGCGACCCTTCCAGGACCTCGCTCACGAAGCTCTGGTCGATCTTGATCACATCGACCGGCAAACGCTTGAGTAACGAGAGTGACGAGTAGCCGGTGCCGAAGTCGTCGACGGCGACCTCGACGCCGAGATCTTGCAGCGCTTTCACCGTTTGGAGCGTGACGCCGATGTCGTCCATCACCGCCGTTTCGGTCAGTTCGACGCCGACGTTCTCGAGGTGGCTGCCACGTTTCGCCGCCTTGCGCAGCTCCTGAACGAGGTTCATGTCGCTGAGGTCGAGCGCCGAGAGGTTGAAGAAGATGCGGAAACGCGGGTGTCTCGCACGTAATGCATCCGACGCCTTGAGCGCCGCACGCATCACCCACATGCTGATCGTGCGGATGTAGCCGTTGCGTTCGGCGAACGGGATGAAGGCGTCGGGCATCACCAGGCCGCGGTTCGGGTGGTTCCAGCGGATCAGCGCTTCGGCGCCGACGACCGTATTCGTCGCGAGCTCGATGTGCGGCTGGAAGTACATCTCGAATTCGTCGCCCGCGACGGCGTGGGCCAGCTCGTCGAGCATGCGCGTGCGCAGTGCGGCTTCGGATTCCATGCCGGGCTCGAAGAAGAGGGTTCGGCTTCGGCCCTGTTGTTTCGCGGCGAAGAGCGCGGTATCGGCGTGCGATAGCAGCGCATCGATGCGGATCGTCTGGTCGGTTGCGATCGCCGCGCCGATCGTCGCCGTCAGCGGGATCGTCTCGCGGCCTTCGCGGTCGCCGGTCGAGAACGGCTCCGCGAAGGCGCCGGCGTACTCCGCGATGCGCTCGCGCGCTGTGGTCTCGTCGGTCGCGCCCGCGATGAAGATGCCGAACGTGTCGCCGGCGAGGCGGCCGACGACGTCGTGTTCGAGCGCGCGCCCTTGCAGCGCCGCACCGACCTCGACGAGAAGCGCGTCGCCGATGATGTGTCCGTAGGTCTCGTTGACGTGCCGGAAGCGGTCGATCGCGACGATCGTCATCGTGCCGCCGCCCTGCGCCGCGAGCGCGCCGCGCGCGTCGAGTCGAAACTGCGTGCGGTTGCGCAAGCCCGTCAGCGAATCGTGCGAGAGCTGATAGGTGATGCGATCGAACTGCCACGCCTGTTCCAAACGCGCGCGGAAGTAACTCGCGAGCAGCTCGACGTAGGCGAAGTCGTCTTGGCGGAAGGCCTCCTCGAGGGGGCGCCGCGACCAGAACTGCAGGTAGTACGTCGATCGGCCGGCCAGGAACGAGGTCAAGATCGTGGCGCGTAGCTTTGCCTGGCGCGCGTTGGCTCGTTCACCGATGTCGGGATCGAGATCGACGTCGCTCCACGCGCGCGTCGAGGGCGGCGGACCCAAGAGCGCGTTCAGCGTCGCCTGGAGCGGCACGCGGTCGCCGACCGTTGGGATGCCCGCCGGAAGGGGAGATTGGCGCGCTACCGCTTCGAGGAGCACGTCGTCGCCGTCGGCGCGCCAGAGCGTGCCGTTGAACTGCATTCCCGGCCGGATCGCGCGCGCGCCCTCGTTGAGGATCGCGAACAGCATCTCGTCGGTCGGGATATCCGGGTTGCTCACGATGCGCCAGAGCGCGATCATGCGTTCGGCCTGCTCGCGCGAGCGCCGCTCCTCCTCGCGCAGCGAGCGCGTGAGATCGGAGACGTTCTCGGCCAGCCGCGAGCGCGCGACGTGGAGCGCGAGCAGCGTGTCGAGCCGTGCGAGCAACTCCTGGGGTTCGATCGGACGCTCGATGAAGTCGTTCGCGCCCGCGGAGAGGGCGGACAACCGGTGCACGCGCTCGGCGTCGGCGGTGACGACGATGATCGGCACGAACTCGAAGCGCGCGTCGTTGCGCAGGATCGCGATCATCTCGCGCCCGTCGGGGTGCGGCATGTTGTAATCGATCACGAACGCGTCGACCGACGGCGCCGTTTGCGCAAACGCCAGCGCGTCGCTCGAAGAAAGAAACGCGTGCGCCTCGGTGTCGGGACGGCCGTTGACGATCGCGCGCAAGATCTCGAGATTCGTCTCGGCATCGTCGACGACGACGACGTGCTGCGTCACTTCGCCGTCTCCTCGGACTGCGCGGCTTCGGCCGTGATCGCTTCGGCAAAACGGCCGAACGTCGTCTCGACGCTCGGCCAGTCCCCGGCCTTGAGGTGCTCTTCGAGCCGGCGCGCCAAATCGGCAATCTCGACCAATCCGATCTCCATCGCAATCCCCTTGAGCTTGTGCGCCGTACGCGATGCGGCAGCGTGATCGTGCGCCACCATCGACGCTTGCAACGCGATCGTTCCGTCGCGCAGCGACGCGAGGGCCATCGTGATCGTGGCCTCGACGCGTGCGTCGTCGCCGCGGAAGATCTCGCGCAGGCGCTTTCGGATGTCGATCTCCGGCTGCTCCGCTGCGTCGACGATCGCGGTGCCGACGGTCTCCGGAACCTCGGGTACCGCGAGGTCCGGTGGATCGCCGGAGAGCGGCAGCCAATGGTCGACGATGCGGGTGAGCGGTTCGATGAGCGCCGGCTTGGCGAGATAATCGCTCATCCCGGCAGCAAGGCAGATGTCGCGATAGCCGGGCAGCACGTTGGCCGTGACCGCGACGATCGGTACGTCGCGGCACGGCGACGTGCCGGCACGGATCCGGCGTGCGGCCTCGAAGCCATCGATGCCGGGCATTTGGCAATCCATGAAGATCAAATCGAAGCGCTCCGTCTTCGTGGCTTCGATCGCGGCTTCTCCGTCGCCGGCCAACGCCGCTCGGAATCCGAGGTGCTCGAGTTGCGCGACGAGGAGCGTCTGATTGATCTCGTTGTCTTCCGCGACGAGGATGCGTTCGCGCCGTGGCCGGCGCGGCGCGGCGCCGGCGAGCACCTCGGCCTTGCGTTCGATCAGATTGCGCGCGAGCGTGTCGAACAGCGTCGATTGGCGCAACGCTCCGGCGATGCACGCGTTGAAGCCCTCGGGACAGATGCCGTCGTGATAGTCGTCGTTGCTGATGTAGACGCGGTCGGCATCGGCGAGCATCGGCGAGCTTCGGAGCGCGTTGGAAAGCGCGGTCGCCTCGTCGGGTGGAATGCCGGGCCCGACGAGAAGCACGGCGCACGGGCGATCGCCTTCGGCGTGTTGCGCGGCGATGGCGCGCGCCTCATCCGGAGAACCCACCGTTTGCGCGAGCATCTCCCAGCCGGCGACGTAGCGCTGCAGCAAATCGCGGATTGCCGGATCACGCTCGACGACGAGGATGCGCATGTCGCGCAACGGCATGGCCTTCTCGACATTCGTGCACACCGTGCGCAGTGGAATCGAAAACGCGAAGGTGCTGCCGACGCCGACCGTGCTCCGCACCCAGATGCGGCCGCCCATCAGTTCGACGAGGTAGCGTGCGATGGCGAGGCCGAGCCCCGTGCCGCCGAAGCGGCGCGCCGTCGATGCGTCCTCCTGCGTAAACGCGTTGAAGATGCGTTCCTGCGCGCTCTCGGCGATGCCGATGCCGGTATCGCGCACGGAAAAGGCCAGCATGGGCGCACCGCCGGCCCAACGCTCTTTTGCGACCTCGATGCGGATGCTGCCCTCGGACGTGAAGCGCACGGCGTTGTTGACGAGGTTCTGGAGCACTTGCTTGATGCGGGTCGGGTCGCCGTTGATCGCCGTGGGGAGCGTCGGCGCGATGAAGGCGCTGAGCACGACGCCCTTCTGCCGCGCCTGTTCCCGAAAGATGAAGACGACCTCGTCGACGAGCGGCGCGAGTTCGAACGTAACGTCTTCGAGCTGTAACATGCCGGCGTCGACGCGCGAGAAATCGAGCAGATCGTTCACGATATGGAGCAGGGTATCGGCCGACGCGCGGATCGCTGCCGTACACATGCGCTGATGGTCGGTGAGGTGGGTTCGCTCCAGCAGTTCGGCCATGCCCATGATGCCGCCCAGCGGCGTGCGCAGTTCGTGGCTGACCGCGGCGACGAACCGCGACTTGATCAGCGACGCTTCGACGGCGGCGTTCTGCTCGAACGCGCTCGCTTCGGCACGGAGCAACTCCGACTCGAGCCGCAGCTTGTCGGTCAATCCGTCCAGCAATTGACGCACGATGGCGGTGAGGACGACGGCCGCCGAACCCAAGAAGAAGAACCGCATCGCGAACCACGAGAGGTCGATGCGGTGATCGCTCACGAGCCGCAGTACCGCTCCGCTCATCGCCGACAAGACCGCCAGGATCATCGCGGAATCGACCCGCTCGAGGTTCGTCCGCAGCAACGTGGCGAGGACGATCAAAGCCACGGTGAGGAAGAGCAGATCCGAATAGCCCACGTCGGTGATGCGATACGAGCTGACGTCTTCGATGTGGAAGAGCGCCGGCAGGCGGGGTACCGCGCGAACGAGTGCGAGGGTGGCGAGGAGCACGAGGACGACCGCGACCGGAAGCCCGACCAGCAGCAGCCGGCGCGTCGTCGCCGCCGTGAGCGAAACGCGCCGGGCGCGATCGACCGCGTACCACACGGATCCGCTTGCGAACGC
>Ga0116228_10002809_pt1 | contig 15137 bp, 12 predicted proteins | sample S1TSphfallax_2_FD_89694 | JGI IMG/M metagenome (GOLD analysis project Ga0116228, IMG submission 89694) | Host-associated microbial communities from peat moss isolated from Minnesota, USA - S1T2_Fc - Sphagnum fallax MG | ecosystem: Host-associated > Plants > Peat moss > Unclassified | place...
AAGCGGAGAATGTAAACCCTAATGGATCGCATTAGTATTGCGTTTGCGGGTTTTGGGCGTCTTCTTGTGTGGCGTGGGAATGTGAGGTTTCGTTTCTTTCACTCTTCTGCTTCTGCTGCTGCTTCTTCTTCTTCCACAGATGCGTGCTCTTCAAAATCCAGGAAGTTTAGAAAGTTGGTGCGGTGAAGGAGCGGTAAACCAAAGGGGGGGGGGGGTAAGAGGAAAAAATACACAGGAGAGAGAACATGTGAGCTTTACAACAGAAGCCTTTGATGCTGTGGCTCTCCCCCTGCACGTCTTGCTAAGTAAGGATACCCACTCCTAGGAAAAGAAGGAGCTCACAGAAAGGAGAGCTAGGGTTAGAAGATTTGGGCAGCAAAGATAGACTGAGAAATTCATCTCTAAAGTACGGTCTTTCTCAAGGAGCAACTGCCACTGTCGCCGCAGTTTTAGATACTCTTCAGGTTAGTCTTGGAAAGGTGCGGCTGTGGTTGGTTTGTGACGTGAGATTGTTGTACCAAGGGCCAGTTGGGCGGAAAGTTGTCATTGTTCCTAATTGCTACCCACCCGGAGATCCTCCCTTGTAATCAATCGGCTTCATATATCATGGACTAGAAGATGGAGAAATGGACTGTATGAGTAGAGCATTACAACCTCACTAGGGGCGATTCAAAATTGATGTTTTGCAATTCAAGGTAGCATCATCTGGAAAGAGGAGCCAAAAGCGACGGCTTTGGGTTTGTGAATGGTTTACTGGAGCAAGATGATGGAGCAGTTGGTCAACTTTGTGATACGGCCGCCCAGGTGTGTTGTTACTTCTAGTTCATCTGGGTCTCTCATCAAGCCTCATCATGCTCAGGACTTATTGCTATCTTGCAGGGGATGATTGGTGTATTCGAACCTGGCATGTGCACGCAAGGTGTTACCTGTTGTGGAAACCCTAGTTGTTTTAGGGGTCACTCTGAAATGCCCATCTCTGTGACTCCCAGAAATGTCCAGTCTATGAAGCCAACAGTACTCCCAAGGGAAGAGGGAGATACACCCCTGATTTTTGAAAGACATTCTACCATTGCTTGATTTGTTTCTTGTTCCTAGTGCCTCTATCATTTCCCTCATTGATTCTCTCGTTTATTATCTCTATGATCACTGCATCCCTTTTTGTCTTGCTTTTCTTTTCTCCATGCGATTTGAGAGAATCAATCCAGGTTGTCCTTTGTAACATATTAGTAGGATTCTTGGCTTCTTCTGCAGTATCTAGCTTCCAAATCATCTACAAATATTGGGGATTTGAAAATGGAATAACTTGGCACTTTCTTTTGTTGAGTCTGTCTCTGCATTCATGGGGATGTTTGCAATTGTGATGCATTTTCTGAATTGAATATATGGGGTTGTGATGATATTGCAGAGCCAACTATAGTCCTTCGAGTGATCTGCTGGAGCAGGAGTTTTTGCTGAAGGGGAAAAAATATGTGCGCAAGGATCTGCAGGCAAGTTTCTAAATCGAGAGGATGGATTTTATTCATTTCTATGCACACTAGCAAGTTTGCTTTTGTTCAGGGAAGCACCCTCCAGAAAATATGCAGAACCCAGCAGTTCTGGAGAGAAGCCTAGAACTCCAAACAGTCCAGGCTGTAACAACCCACTGTTATCCCGACCCATCTAATAGGGCTCAGTGCTGGTATGTGGCATGATTGCAGGTGATCAATGGCAGAGGCCATGTACTGCAATGCAGTCACTACATGCCACATACAATTTCAGAGGACTTGCCCCTCCCCTGTGTGATCTACTGCCATGGCAACAGGTAAAGTTTTCAGTCAGTAGAGAACATTCTTATTGGATCCTGGATTTTTTTGTCCTTACTGATTTGTTTCTCACAACCAGTCAACAAATGTGCTTGCCAATACTGCCTGACTTGTATGGACGGCAGAAGAGTATTCTTGTTAATTGTTTGTGCATATGCATGGATGATTGCAGTGGTTGTCGTGCAGATGCTAATGAAGCAGCCATCATTTTACTCCCCTCCAACATAACTGTGTTTACGCTAGACTTTTCAGGCTCTGGTCTCTCTGATGGCAACTATGTAAGCCTGGGTTGGAATGAGGTACCATTCCAACCTCTTACATGTAACATGCCTGGACAATGACATTCTCAAAATTTTGCTGTGAGGTGTATTTTTTTTTTTTAAAGCTGATGGGTATCATGAATGTCACTCTGGGAGTTTGCTAGACTCACTTGTGAGAGATGAAGATATTGAAATTGCCAAGATAATTCTGCTCACCATATCTTGCAGAAATATTTCTTCTTTGTAGGTAACATTTTAAACTTACAAGCACAATTTCTCCTTCTAGTTTGAGAGCAAGCAGTTGATCTTGTGTGTGTTTTGTCTCTGAAGATGGATGATTTGCAGGCAGCAGTAAATTATCTGCGGACTCAAAAGCTAATCTCACGGATTGGCTTATGGGGTCGTTCCATGGGTGCGGTTACCAGGCAAGTTTCATGCTGTCCTTGGTGTGCCAAAATGAACTGTTTTGCTCCAAGTGGTTTATGCAAAGCTGTCAGCAACTTCTGTGCTGTAGTTTTCTTATGTCAGGCTGCTCATTGTGTGCGATGATCCACAGATGATGAAGTTTGAAATGTGTGGCCCTCTCTGTCAAACTGGTGGTGGTGGCAGTCTTAGATATGGAGCTCAAGACCCTTCCATAGCAGGCATGGTACTGGACAGCCCTTTTTCAAATCTCAATGACCTCATGATGGAACTTGTGGATGTCTACAAGATTCGCCTCCCAAAGTTCACGGTATATTCCACCTCTGAAACTCACCAGTCATGTTCATGCCATGCACACAGGAGAAGGTGAATCAAAAGGGGTTTTGGAAGTTCCCTGCAACTAACATTGGTTGAACTGTAACATGGCTCATGAGCTCTACATTGACTTTATGAATTTTCTTTAATGACTTCCTGCAGTGGTGTTGGGGATCAAGAACTGTGTCTAGTCTAGTTAATCACTTGTATCAACTCATTGGATTTTGGAAACAACAGGTAAAGGTGGCAGTCCAGTATATGCGGAAGTTGATACAAAAGAGAGCTCAATTTGATATCATGGATCTTGATTCAGTGCAGGTTGTTTCTTCAGTCACATCCATGGGAGATTTTCCACATTCCTTCTTTGCTTACTTCTAAAAATTCTTCTCAGTTGTTAGCTGAAGTTAAATTGCTTTTGTGCAGCAAACTGGCAATCAAAACCAGATATTTACTCTAGTTCAGGCATGTTGTTGTATGATACAGTTTATATTGAATGTGTTGTTTTTGTTCAGATGGCAGCAAACTCATTCATTCCTGCTCTGATTGGACATGGGACAGAGGACATCTTCATACAACCGCATCACTCAGATCTCATCTACAAGTCTTATGCTGTAAGCTACCAATTCTGTCCTCATTCTGCCGAGAAAAGTTGCAATAGAAGTCATCACTGGTTCTAATAATGTCCTTCAGTGGTGGTGCCTGCTATCCTTTCATGTAACATGACAAGCGACCACAGGCAATTGTCCCATCTCTGCAGTTAGCAATGATGATTATTGTCTAAGCAGCTCTTCATTACATAATCATCCAATGCCTCTCTGACTTCACATTCTTGTGCTGGTTGTTGCTGGTCCAGGGTGATAAGAATATCATCAAGTTTGAGGGTGATCACAACTCTCCCCGTCCACAGTTTTACTATGACTCCATCACCATTTTCTTCTACAATGTGCTGCGCCCTCCAGATGAACCAATGACTGTGGAGACTATTCCCGAACATGTTTACTTTGATGACAGCTTAGATTTAGGTAGTGATATTGATGAGGTATGACTGTTGTCTACTAAGTTTCTTGGAGATTTCTGCTTGCTGTGTTTTGCTTCTTCACTCTGTGTAAGCCTCTATGCAGTTGGATTTGTGTGCTGGGATGCTAAAGCAAACAATGTTTTAACAAGGTTTCTTCAACCTTTCACTGATGCAGGATGTACTATATGCGATCATGGGGGCAGTGCGCCCACCTCGACCGAATATGTGCACTGGGTCTTTGTCAGCAGATGGGCCCTCCTCTGATGGTACTCTAGTTGTCAGAATGTTCATGCTTTGAGTCAGCACAGATTTTCATGTGGCTCTTGCTCCAAAAGGAATGTTGGCAAAGTTTATTGTAGATGTTGATTTCTGTATTTAGGTTTGTACTACTCTGCACATAAAGAGCACCTGCCGCATAGTCATCACTGTCACAAGGCTTGATTGAAGTTCTGGTATATGATAAGCAGGTCAAGGCACAGAATCAACAGAGGAGGCCCTCACTCAAACTCGGTCACGGTGGCAGATGAGTAGAACTGTTGTAAGTATTTATTTTGCTCTCCTCTCCATTTTAGAGGTTCCTAAAAGACATTGCTTTGTTGTATCTCGGGATGATAAGAATCATATTCTTTGAGGTGCATTGCATGTCATGCCAGTCAGACATGATTAGTCTTTCCTGGTGAACAAGGTGATGTATGAAGCTTCAGTCAACAAGCTTTAGTTTGGCATGATTTGACCTTAAACTCAACTGTACTCATGGCTTTGAGTCCCTAGCAATCATCAGATCTCTTTCAAAGCGCTCAGGAGTATCACAAAGGTACCCCATTAGGTATTGGCAATCCAATTGCCCTCATCATCTGTTTTCTTTTCTCAGGTACCTGTGAATCTCACAGATCCACAGGAGGATCTTGCAGAGTTGATACAAAATGGTGACTTTGACAATGATGGTCTTGAAGGGTCACCATCTGGTAAAGAGGTAACTCATTTGTCCTCACTGTGGACTGCTGACTCATCACAGACAGGGCCCCACTTTTGTAACACTCAAACGTTGCACTTCAGATGAATTCTTTTTGCTTGCCTGATGTTGGCTTTTTTCTATTTGTTGTTCCAGCAGGAAAATCAGAAGAACAAGCATGCTGATAGTTCAGAGCATGAACATAGTTCAGAGAAGGACAAAAATGCTGGTAGTTCAAAATTCAATTGTGTCAATGGGCATGCTGATTGTTGGGATGCAAGTTTGTCGAATGGTGCAAGCCTTGGGAGTTCAGGGCAGGTTTCACCTAGCAATGATGATAAATTTGCGGACTTCCCTTCAAATCCTGATGATGAGGAAAGGGTAGGTTCCCTTCAAACCATCCCTTTGTTTGCACTTCTCTCTACTTCTATTTTCACATGCTGTTTCCAGCCATATATATACATATATAGATGTGTAGTTCTCCATTGTTTCTACAAGGAGTTTTCTCTACCAAAAGGGATCTGACAAGATATATAGCTTATTCAAATGGCATCTACTGTTTCTCAGATGGTGATGGAAGCCATAGCTGCATCCCTCCATGATGTGGACATCAAGGAGTCTGAAGTAAAGGACCAAGAACAGCTTGAGAGTGATGGGAGCAATTCACCTGCAAATAGCAGCAGACTGGATGCATTTAGCCAACGCCTAAGATTGAGCCTATTCAGAGGAAGTCGACGCCATGGATCCAGATAAGTTGTATAATTATGGGAGTTAATGCAGTGAACATGTTCACTCTTTCTGTAGTGTGATGGGGCTGAAATTATCACCTTTCCATCACATCTCTGTATTGATAGAAGCACAATGTGGGCTTCCCTAAGTTCTCAACAGTGGTGTGATGTAATTGGAATGAGCTGTGAACTTTGTTAATTTAACTGTGAGTAATATCCGACCCTTCCATTCTGTGAGTGGTTTGATCTGGCAAATGGGTTTCAGATTGTTTTGTCTATCAAAGAGGAATGTCTGGCTAATAATCTGTCATGAACCATCTGTTCTTGTTCTCAGGCCTTTCTAATTTGTTGAGAAGTTTTGCTCTAAGGATGGGGGAGCATTGCTTTCATAGATTATAAAGGCAGGTCTGATTTGTTGCTGTCGAGTACACAATTGGAACCATTGCTGGAGCACTCAAAGCAAAGAAGAGGGGAAAGAAAACCTGGAAGATTATGAATATCCAACCTGGTTTTCTTTCAACATTGGGACTCTATAACATTGTTCCATTACATTCTGTTAAATGCATATTGCTTCTGACTGACAGTGTATTTGTTTTCCTTCCAACTATTGCATGAGCTTTTCCAACAGAGGATTGCTTTTTGTTGTAGAAAGGCCCCTTCTTAGAACCTTCCTGAGTTCATGTCTCAAAGTTTGGGACATGTGCAAGACTGAAAGTACAATGGTTATTTGTCGGGAGGCATTTGTTGGGAGTCAGTTGCCACTATCTTGAAGACATGTATTGAATGACACTGTTGCAAGAGCCAAAACATGAGAATGAGAATGAGAATCATGAACATGAGAACTATTACAATAGGTGGATAGGTAGTTTGTTTTCTGCTTGTTTGTTTGTTTGGATTTGACCATGCTGCACTGGTACTGCTGGACAAAGGGCTTTCCTTGACAAAGTGGAGTGTACAGTTGTCATTTTGCAGTTTTTGGACCAATCGGGCAAAAGTTGAATTCAGAGCAATTTTTTTCTTGGAAAATAGATTAAAACTAATGAAATGAGGTTTCAGTGCTTTCTTTGGTTGGTTGCTCAGAGTTTTGTACTGAAACTTAGTTGACAGATGACAATGATGATGACATGTTAGCCTGTGAAAATTTCTGCCTGCCTTAGATTTTGTTTGTTCTCTTTCTTTCTAAGATGCTATTTGTACCAGAGTTACTTGTCATAGATCTGCCATGTCTCCAACATCCACATTTTCCTTAGTCAAGGCTTCAATAGGGAAGGTTTGCCCAGAAATCTCTCGGAAGGGTATGAAGACCCCTAAACTGCACATTGCCTTGAGTACAATCACTCAAGCACCAGCACATACTTCCCTTCCAGCTTCCTGCAAGTTTCATCAATGAAGAAGATACTTTGCCTTGAGCATTCAGCAATTTACAGCATTCAGAGGGTTGAAAACTACATGCTGACAATTCAGCAACCACAAACTTTGATTCAATACTTATAGGATTCAGTTTAAACTCTGCCAAGTGCCAAGCCCACCTACATATTGAAAACAGTTCTATTCTACACTGAAGCTTGAAATTTTTGCAGGAAGCTTCAAGCTAATTGAAAAAGATAAAAGGGTTTTACATTTCCAGGCAAATTCTTTTTTGCTGGGTTTGCTGTAGCTGTGTACACTGCATGGTTTTTGTAGGCTGTTGCAAATGGAGGTTGCAGGCTAATGAGAGATCCCATAGACTACACTCAGTGGTTTTTAATGTTAAGAACCTTTCTTCCTCAATTAACTTGTAAACTTCGAGCAAGGTCTAAGAATTGAGGATTGGAAATCCTACATGCAACAGAAAAACTAAATACCACCAAGAGCTTCCCAGAACTAAAAATCACTTAAAATAAGTATGAACCTGAAAAAAGCAGAAGAGCAAGGGCTGTTGACAAGGGAGAGAAGACCAAAAATAGTAACAAGTTTATGGAAACTTGAGCAATTGCAACAATCAGGGGCCATACTCCCACCACCCCTGCACATAGAACTATGCCTGTTTCATCTGCTAACTCTGTTTAATTCACTAAATGCTAAGTAAATTACAAGTTGTCTGCATGGCCTACATAGGAGGGAGTGGGCGTCGGCATGTTGGACATTCCATTTTTATGTCCATCCATCGCTGTAGACACCCCGCATGGAAGAAATGGTCACATGGAGTTACCTGCATCAGATTGTCACTCCACCCTTTTCAGTATTGAACTTCCACAGCTTAAAGTGAGTACAAGTATTTCCTCTCCACAGATTTCATCTGAAGTGAAATGAGCATCAACAAACAAGCATAATAAGGGAGACAATCACAAAAAATTAAAAGGTGGTCGGTACTCTGTACCATGCACTCAGTGGACTGTTGAGTCATGTCCACTGATGCCATGCAAATCACACAATCTACCACTGTAGTTTCATCAGCTCCCACAATTTGCAAACTTGATGTCTGCACCCTCCTGAAGTAACTGTACTTCTCTGGTAGCATCTGTCACACCCAATCCCCACCACTACCACAAGCTCATAACTACTTTCTCACTGTCAACCAAGATTTTAAAAAAAATTCCTTTTCCTCCTGCACAGTATGCAAAACAGATCACAAAACAGAAGTTACTTCATACGATAGACATCAACTTCCACGATGGGGACATTGCGTGCTCTTTTGATACTTCAGATAGTTTCTTTCACAAGATTGGAGAGGGATGTAGGTGTTTACCTGGTGTGGAATGAAACAGCGAGCACCCAAATAGTGCTGGAGAAGTAGGATGGCAGCCTGGAGTGCTAAGAATGTGGTGAGGCCAATGCACCATTCAAGGTTGGTCTCCACACCCATGAAGGTTTTAGGGCAACCAAAGGTGTAGAGGGGTATGGCAAGGCGTGTTAATGTGACACCCACAATATAATGTGGGTGCAGTGGCTTGCGTGCATCCCGCACCACACTTGCCACTATTTGTGGTATCCAAAATGAATAAAAAAACAGTAAAATGTAATGCAACAGATTGTGCAGCTCATACATGATCAGTATGCCCCCAAGGAGAAACCCATCTGCATTTCACACCATTCATGCATTGGCTTTTGGCATTTTGAATACAATATACATACACTTATATTGGAGTCAGTTTAGTAGTTACAATCTGTGACCACAAGGACCAATGTCAATTCATTGCTTGGAGTTCTGATCACATAAACTTGCAACAAAAGGATTGTTGTTTGACAGCCAACGGTTTGGTTCTCAGAACATGCATGCCATAAATTCAGACTCAAATAAGAGGATAATCTCCTTGCCAAAAATGGAGACTATTAAGCTTACAGAAACGGGTGTAAAGGACAGTGAGTTCACGGCGCATAGTCTCCCAGCCCTCCCCAGAGGCCACAGGTCTTTGCGCTTTCCAAATTGCAAGCAAGTATCTCATCTCAAATATAGAGAAGATTACAAACTTGAAAAATGCCACCGTAGCAAAGGCATTGAACAGTGATTCTGCCATCATTCAAACCACAGAGTGAAGTCTATTGTGAGGCTCAATGCGTTCTCATCAGTACTATACCAGACCACCATTGTTGTACCTGCAATGAGAACAGAATTCAAGATAGACAGACACCTCTCGCGATGGCAGACAGTGGGCATCAGTGTAGTGCAAAAACATGGAAAGACCAATTATATGGGCTATCACCACCACCTTCTTGAAGGGTGTATTGCCTGTCCTCTCCCAACGCTACAGAGACCTGGCCCTGACCTACAACCAGCGATTCTTATTTAAGCCATCTCTTCTATGGTCATGGCCACCAGGACCCTAACCTGTAGCTGGGCTTCTATGCCTTACTCCGTGAAGCCCAAGTACCACCTACCAAAGGAAGAACTCATATCATGAACAGAGATGTTCAGTGCACAACATATATAACACACAATGTTCATGAATATCAACAACATAAGCTACGAAAAGAGAGCTCATGTTAAAACTAGAGCACTTTCATACAGCTCTAGGAACTGCATTTAAGAAAGGACAACATACAGATGGCAACAAATACAGGATGCAATTTGGTAGACATGACAGATATACTGAGAGCATACCAACAAGAATCCCTGCTGTGAGATGCAGAAGACACAAATATGCATCCATTATGGCTTGCTGCCCTATCATTAATAATGACACTTTGGCTGCTCCCTGAACATCCCAAAGAGAGCAGAGTTAGAAATATTACACTGGCCAGATTGATCAAACAAGATTTGACCACTATGCCCTGTAGAAAGAGTTCGTGACATATTCCACAACACAGGCTTCTCACATTTTGGAACACAAACAGTGATTCCAAAGAACACTGAATAGAAATTAAGAAAACACACAGCGAAGATATACAAACTAACAAAGTGATTTAGAGGTCTGCAACAGGTTGTAGGGGTTACTGATTGTGTACTGCTGTGCTCCATCTGCCGTATCAAGAAGAGAACCTGCAGAAATGAAATCTGGGCGATCCTCTGTCAAGGAGAATATACAGTGCTTACAATACCATACTGCCATTTCAGCAATCTGGAGTTCATCTGTCAAAGACAGTAGATGATTGATGCCAACCAAAACCAGCTGGAAGAACAACCTCAGATCCCCAACCCTACCCCACCCCCTGGGTTTTCTGTGGCTACTTTGCAAGCTTCAAACATGGGCAGACTCTCACTACATCCATATATAGAATGCCTAGCTCAAAGCAGCTACTAAGACTCAACTGGAAGAAATATCATGTCATAAAGTAGGTGGTGTAAGGAGCAGAAGGTGGATACAAAAGTAACCATCAATGTGTAATTGACAGCTTTGTTATAATAAACTTCAACATTGACAGATGTGGCATTCACAACAAGCGATGAGAAGCACTCGCCTTGCTCATTGTCCATCATGGGGGCTTCCACACGCCCTTGTATCTCACAGATCTGTTGGTCATGCTTTGCTGCTGCCCTCACACCCCTGCTTAGGATTAGGTTTAGGGGTAGCTTGCTCAATTTGTGGGTTCTTTTGTACCCACCTTTTGCAGCCCCTTAAACCCTTCAACAAAGATTATTCCTTCTTTTAGGCATGGCCAAGCTCTTAGAATGAAATTAGTGTTTGTAGTCGAGTAATCACAAACAGGGTCATGTGAAACAACTTTGCAACACACCTTCTGTTGTGCTTGACAAGAAATTGTAGTAGAAATTGACCTCCCTACAGAACCTTTGACCATACTACCAACCAAAAGGAACAGTAGACAAGCATAACAGGCCTGGTTGGTAATTAGACATGTTGCACAGATCATTCATAAAAAAGGTCAAGAGGTTGGCAGGGACTTGGGAAACATCCTCATTGGATGGATGATGTGCAAAGGAAGACAGGGTAGTGGCAAAGAGCTCACATTTGTCATCTGACAACACTGTAGAGACTTGAGTCACCAATTGAATTCTGCAAATTTTCCCCAACTTGGCTATGCTTGCTGTGCGTATTACACACAGCAGGTCATCCATCACCAACAATTGTAGACAGATCAGTCATATCACCAAGCAACTGACAAAATGCAAACTCAGTGACCACCTATGATTCAAAACAATGGCAAGGATTATGAACAACTTGGGACTCATTTTGCACTTTTGATATGAGAAGAGAAGGGGAGGGAAACAAACTGACTTGATTTCTTCAAGTGTCGCGTATAGTCCTCTGGGGAATCTTGCAGCATGCCTAGCTGAGTAGCAACCAAACACAAACAGAGACATAACATCATCAGAGTTCAGGCTTCATCTCTGACCCTTTCCCAATACCACACCTACTTACTTATCCATCCCAATCTCTGTAACAGTGTCAATTCATGCATGCTGTACATTGTTTTTCTTTGATTCTATAGGACACCATAGAACTTTCTAGCCAGTGGGTTTAAGAGCTTGCTGGAATCCAAACACGTGTTCCTTACTAAATGATAGGGACTCGACTGTATGAAGTCCTCCCTCCTGTTTATGTTGCTGTCCATTGCACTGCATCAAAAACAATAAGTTAGACATAGGCAGATTTGATCGCTTATATTGGAGATTACCCCCAAGCTAACCCATAAGTAACCCTACAAGTGGACCCACCTCTAAGAAGGAAAACTGACCTGGTCAAGACCATGCGGAGTTGACGAAATGGCCAGACATATACACCTTCCATTTTCATCTGCAAATCTTCATCGGTAATGTACACTCCATCCCGCAGGACAACTTCCCCCTGCTTGGACAAGACCCCTCTGCATCCTTTAACCCTAGTACTCATCCATCAACACTAACACCTCACATTTCACTGAAATAATGCCCTTGCCAAATCAAATGATGGAAACCAATTCACAACTCAATACCTGCACATAGTGTATCCCATGCAAATCAGTTGCTGAGCTTATGAGCTCAAAAACTATGTTTCCAGTTGTCTTCTTAAAAGCCAGAAATTTGCCAGGACGATTGCTGTTCCGCAGTCCCCAGGTTCCTGAGAAAAGAGAGAGAATCAAATGTAGTGAGAAGAATTTCCAGAGTGCTTGAATAAAGGCTCTTTATCGCTCTAAGAAAATCCAAATGCCAGATCAGTTCTAGAACACTCCTCCCAGCTTCCAGACTTGCTTTTAAGGGTTTTGAAATGCTAACAATTGCTCCCCAATATGGCACCCTAGAGTATCTCACTTTGCAATGTGAGTGAAAGGTGTAAAACATTTGACACAAGAAACACTCCCGGGTCAGAGAATTATATGAAACCCATTTCAGTTGAGAGAAAACATAACAATAAGTATGCTTCTTCCCAGAACAGTTCCTCAAGTTCACATTATTTCAATTCCAGCAAATGTCATTTCCCTCAGCAACAGACACAAGGGGGTTTCAACAGAAATTCTAGTAACAGAGTTGTTTTGAAGTCACCAGCAACACATGGGAAAGAATTGGAGAGCACTCACCCTTGTATGTGCCCGTGATGTTTAACATGCTGTAAGGCCCCACTGGCCCTCCATGTACGTTAGTGAAGAGCTCCTGTAAGAACAAAAACCCATCATTGCACTCGACTTCAGCCTTAGGTTACCTAATGCAGAAAACTATGAAACAACAGGAGGTGTAAAAACAATCTCAGTATCCTAAAAACAGAGTGAACAAACAAATAAAGCAAAGCAAACAGGAGAAGGATACCATGTTCACGTACAGGCAATACCTCGTCGAGCCATAAGGAATTGTCGAAATGAAGCGCTCGATCCTTAAGCGGTCTGTAACCTGCAGCTGCTCCCAACAAAACGCACTCCAAAGCTAACCACAAAAAGAGCGACATCGTACACGCTCTCCTCAACCCATTATTCCCAACCCCCTTCCTTTCACGTGCTTCTCTACTGCTCCTCCTCCTCCTCCTCCGTCCTTGTGCCGCAAATCCGTCTTCTTCTTCTTCTTCTTCTTCTGCTCCTCCCCAGATCTTGCCACAGGCCCACTCCGTCGTCGTCACCGCAGTAGCATCAATACCAACAGCTAAGAAGAAGCCATCATCATCGATGGAGGAGGCCATATTGTGCTCTAATCTGTAACTCCCCACTCTCCACCAACTTTCTTCCTTCATTGACCAGGGCAACATGCACAGGCGACTGCGATCTCCTCTCGCCCCCGCTCGTCGCCCCCACAAATCCTACCAAAACCCATGAGCATTCAATTGAGACGAAAACAAGTAACGAATTAATTGCGCGCACAAGGAACTCTTGGGAGAAATGCTGGCGAGAGGAGAAGGGGACACGAGCGAGAGCGCTTGCTCGCGAAGGCGACGAAGTGACAAGCGACAGAACGACGGACACAAGGGATGGTTCGAGGGTCTCGGTTGGTTGGCTCTCCGCAGGATCTCCGTTCACCGCCTAAGGCCGGTACCGGTATAGTGTGGCCTGTGCCGTGGGCCCCAGGTGTGAACTCGTTGCCCAACTAATTTACTCCTTCTAAACTGCGTTTTTCCTGGTGTGAAATTTCGCCAAAATGCGAAATTAAAATTAAAAAGACAATATTCTATCAATATTACAGTTTTTTTTAAATAGCCGAATTTCCCAAAAAAATCCACCACATTTGGACTCTAATTTTAGTTTATAGTATTTTTTCACCTAATATATTTTTTCTATTGTATTCAAGTTCTAAAAACCTATCACCATTTAGTGTCAAACACTTCTTGGGATGTTATCCAATGATGTATCATTAAAAACTTGAAAAAAAAAATTACTGCTTTCAAAACTAGTTTTTATAATTTAGTCGAATTTTCAACCATAAGAATTACACAAGATTCAATCTCAACTCCAAAAAATCCCACTCATCAAAGGATTTCCAAAAATACCAAAAGTGCACCCCAATTTCCCTAGAAATTCTAGTTTTGATTTTGTTGATTTTTTTTGGCAACAATATTCAAAGTTCCATATCTCTTGCTCCATAGGCCTAAAGTCTAAACCATTCCAAAACCACCTTGGTACACCCTTGCTCATTGAGAGCTTTCCGAGGATATCAATCTGACACACATAACAAAACTAACTAAATAATTAACTTCCTTAATAGGTACTAGTGTAGCTTGTGTCATTGGTTCAAGTGTGAAATGGTTACCCAAGTAATTTTTCTTTTCAACATCATTTTTTATAATGTAATTGAATTTTCAATGACGAAAAAAAATCAAAATTCAATATAACAACACCTTAGGTTTAAAAATTCCAAACCACCTTCATTAAATCCTAATCATTGAGAGCTTCACAACAATACTCAAGAGCATGCCCAAATTCTCTTATAATCTTTTGTTTTCATCCAAATGAATTCTGAGTGAAAAAATATTCAATATTGAATAACTTCTCCACTGTGCTTCAAAACATTATGAATTCAACACAGTGCATCAGTACTCATCCAGGGATTTCCAACGGTACCAAAAGCACAACATGAGTGGGTGTGGTATGGAGTACCAAAAGCACAACAACAGTGGGTGTGGTGGTATGGGAGATCTTAACGTTGCAAACAAACAAACTACCTTCCTCTGTATATAGATGGAAACCAACTAGACAAGAGAAATGGATACCTCTAAAGTGCAAACTCTGTTTTCTTTGTTCTTTAGAAAATTGATGAGACAAGTGCACTACTTGGATTTGCCATTTTATGTAGAAGCTCTCACACCGAAGTAAAAACTCTAAGTCTAATGGCACCTGTTTTGGAGGAAAAATGAATTGGTTCAGACCCAAAAAAACAGTGCTAAAAGGAGAGCTCCTGATTTGGAGAACCAAGAGTCAGGCTAGGGGCCAAGGTACAGTCCAACTGGACGATTTAATTTGCTTCAAATCATTCGAAATTGGTTCCTAGGAAATTGGACCCTGGACCCTTGTCTAAAATGGGCCTAAGAATCAGATGTAACTATTGAAAATAATATAATAATACTACTATTGTCGCCTGTGCCATTGGCCCAAGTGTTACCACATCATCAACTGATTTTTCCTTCCAAAACCTGTTTTGAAATTTATTTGAATTTTCAGTGGCAGAAATCACTTTTAAATCAATATCTCCAGACTTCCACATTCTGAATCCAAATATTACCAACTAAATTCCATTGAATCCTGCTCAGCAAGATCTTTCCAACAACACCAATGGCACATTCCAATTCCTCTGCAATTTTGAGCTAC
>Ga0116228_10002810_pt1 | contig 15137 bp, 9 predicted proteins | sample S1TSphfallax_2_FD_89694 | JGI IMG/M metagenome (GOLD analysis project Ga0116228, IMG submission 89694) | Host-associated microbial communities from peat moss isolated from Minnesota, USA - S1T2_Fc - Sphagnum fallax MG | ecosystem: Host-associated > Plants > Peat moss > Unclassified | place: USA...
AAAATTTTAAGTAGAAATATAAAATCATTCATTTTTCCATTGAGTTTATGGTACGTTGTATATAAGTTTTGAAAAATTTTAGTATCATAAAAGTAAGCTAAAAATATGTTTAAAACTAATTTATCAATACGATTTTCAAATTTATTTTTACATTAGAAGTTTAATATATTATGACTATAATATGCACAATTTGAAAATACATATCTTCTAAATTTTCATTGATTTGAAATTTTTAAAAAATTAAAAAATCATCTATTTGCAACACATTTTGTAAAACCAAAAATCTCGTTGCAAGTTTGTGCTTTTAAAAAATATATACTTAAATATATTTTCAAGATGGGATTCTTCAATATTTTCATAATAAAATGAAAGACTATCATCATATTAATAATTTTTTTCTTTTTTATTTTCAATACATCAAAGGTTTTTTTTATGGTTATTTGTAATTTTTTTTGACATAAAATAATGAGCCATTTATTTTATCTTATTTTTACCCAACACCAAGTGATTGGGGCCAAAATTAAAAAGACTAACACCACATTATCATCATCTTGACTCTAAATGGTCTATCACTTAGTTGTCCACACCATGTCATGATGAGAAGGTGTCATCATTTAACATCTCTTGTTTCACATTTTATGTTCACACTAGAATCATGTTGTTACCTATTTGTAGTGTTAATATCATATTTCCCAAAACACTTTTCTTTCTCATCTTGTTATGTTTGATGTTTACATTTTATTATGTACATTGTGTTTTTTTGGCAATTCTTCATTTCATAATTTGGCCTTGTCATAAGTGTTCATAGCTCTTGGTAAACACATTCATACTTCATAATTATTGTAAAAATAATAATCAATGTTAAGAGATACACCTAATTTGGAAGTAGTTGCAATTCTTGTTGTAAGATTGTTTGATCGTTTAGTGCACAAGCTCAAAGATTTATTCAGTGTAACTAACAACTTTTCTTTTATCACATGAAGAATGACATACAATGTATAAAAAGATCAAATTTTAAACTTTTATATATTTTAATTTCCTTGCACACGCACCAAATGGTGTCTACTCTTGAATTATTGGGCAAAGAATTCAAGTATATCACTCCATTACATGGTTTCCAATTTTTGAAATCATCAAATTTGATGATGAAAGGTGGATCATAACTTTCACATGTCATTGTACACAAGTGGTTTTTTCTAAAAATTGTTTTCTATAAGATGGCACAAGGGTAAATATTTTGATTTGTTGTAGTTGTTCATTCTGGTTTGATCCATTGTAGGTCTTGTGTTACATGAAGTCATTTATGTACTGAATACAATATTCAAAAGGATGTAGTTAAACAATATAATATTTAATTACATACATATTGTTAATCAACTAGTAATCAAATGCAAAATGTGATGGCCAACTTCAAGACATGGTGTAGATTGCCTAGCATGCATGGTGTTGTTGGTGATACATGTCATTTCAAATTTGTTATATTTGTAGGTGCTTTTGCAACTAAGTATTCCTCCCACAAGGCAAGGGATACTCTATGATTGTTCAAGTAGTGATAAACCATTTTGTGGGAATGTCAATGAATGCTAATGATGCTAGAGTTTTGCAAAAATTCACATTATATGAAGATGTGTGGTTTAAAGAACCTTTTCGATCCAACAACTTTGATGACATCATCCCTTACCTATTATGGGACAAAAGTTACATTCTCTTGTCATGGATAATGATTCCACACAAAGAGGGTAACCATTCCATTCTTGAAAGTTTATGTAATTAGAATTAAAAAAGGGGAAACTTCAATTTATTGTGGAAAATTCTTTTGGATTATTCAAAGACTTTCAAAAAACTTATGGGGGAAACCAACTTGCATATGATAATTGCAGGTAACATGATGACATCATCATGTTGTTTCATTCACAATCCACTACTTGCAAAAGATAAGATAGACATCAAAACTTGAAGAGGAAGTTTCTAAGACAAACAAAAGTTCGTTAAATTACAAGAGGGGGAAAAGAGTGCAAGACAAGCTCATAACAAGAAGGAAACATATAAATCAAATGTAATATTAAAATCCAATGATCATGAAAACATAGTACTTGATTAAAAGACTTTAAGTAAAACATTTCACAATTAGCTTTAAATATATCTCAAAAATTGTCAACAAAATATTTGAACAAGTATGAGTTGCCCAAAATTTTCAAAATAGAATTATCTTGTAATGTAAATTCAATGCAAATTGAATTGTGAACTTGAATGTTTAGACATGCCTACCTTTCAAGCTCATAAAAAGGATTTAATATTAAGTAAGTCATCTTAAACCAATAGCCTTGATTTTATAATCAATGTAATTGCCATGTTATAAGTGGAAAAGTCATGGTTTTGTTGGAGTGTCCATCCATATCCCAAAAAGAAAGCCAAGAAAGTCTACATAATTTAAAAGTTCCAAGAAATGTGATTTGGTATAATTCTTTGGGAGCTAATTAAGGCTATTTTCTATGTTGTTCGAATTGATACTAAGCACAAATTTTACACCAAGATAAAACATGATGTAGTTAAGCAACAAAATGTTTCAATGAATTATCTTTTGTTTTTTGAACATGTTCAAGGTGGGAATAATTGAAGCAAAATGAAATAAAATGATGAAAAGATGCATCTATTTTTATCCATTTAACAAAGGAAATCATGATTGATTATTATGATTTCAAACAAAGTTCAAGTTTGAAATTGAAAAGGAACCCCCATAACCACTACAGAGTTATAGTAAGTTGGCAATTGCTAAGCATGTCCACAAATAGGTGTTCACAACTAACAAGTTTACTATTGAATTAGTTAATTTTGTGGTGTTGATGTGTGATGAAAACATTTTCTACCTTGGATAACCAAAGTTGGATTTCTATTCATGGCCATTTTATTCAAGATTGGTGCCACATCCCTATTTTGCTTTTACTTAAACATGTTCTTAAGGGATCCAATGCCCACAACTTAACAAGGATGATCATGAATGAACTATTTTCTTTTGTGAACTTAATAGAGGTTGAGGTGCCCAACAAGTTATTATGTTTTAGTGTAAATAGTGTCAATGTCCTTTAAGTTAATTGGAATGGAATTGACATAGTCCAAATTTGATATATGCATGCCCCCTCATTGATAGGGATCTATTATATGGTAGACATAATAAACCTAATAAATGATACTCTTTCTAATTTGCTTATGATTGCATGGTTAGAGACATGGATGGTATTTCGTGTGTGTGAGCAAGTGACCATGAACGAATCTTTTTTCGAATTTTTTGTTGACATTGATGGAATGTTTGGAAAATATTATTTGACACATGGGACAAAATATTTGGTGACGTGAAAAAATATTTTTCCATGTGTTCATGGATGAAGTAAATTCAAGGATGAAAATTTGGATGAACTTTTCATGAATGTTGGCAATATTATTTTTTTGTGAAAAATTGAACAAAAATAATAGGGTGGAAAACATTTATGTTGGTTTATTTTTGAAAATTTTGACACATGAAATGTTAAAGTCATATTTCAAGTCATATTTTGTATTTTTTCAATATGAAGTATTTCTACGACATCTAAACCATATAGAATGTTAAACTAAATCCAATTCAATGGCCCACCAAAACGTATGTGCCAATCCAAACACTACATGTTTACCACCAAGAGGCATGTGCCCATTAGGAATTGAGACAAAATGAGGTAGCCCATAACACTTTACATTGTTTATACCATTTCAAATTGTTTTTTATTTTCATTCACTCTTTCAACCTCTTGCATTTAGGACCATTTTTGCTACTTGTACAATCAAATAATTACATTCTTGCCCCTTCTACTATTATTTTGCATGATCTATACCTCAAATTGCATTCTCTCCCCCCATACTACCTAGTTACATCCTTCTACCTTTACCACATGTTTATAATTGTTAAACCTCTATCCTATAGTGGCAAAAAGAAAATTGACACCAATTGTCACGCCAAACACCTTGGAATCTATGATTGAATATACATTAGTTTCAAGCATATTAGATAGAATATGTGAGATGATAAAAAAACTTTTGGAATATCCAAAAGATGACACCCAACTAATACCCTTTGGAGCATTTGCTAGAAACCAAAACATGGGGAATAGAATGGAAAAGGGCAATTGACAAAAGAGATGGATGGGGGACATGGTGATCAGCAAATGTCAAGATAGACAAAGAAAGTCTTGCATTATTCAAACAAATTGTAAACATTTCCAAGGAGGATATGGAAGATAATAATTGGGTGATGTTGACACATGCCATGGATTTCTTCAAAGAACGCAAAGAATCTAATTTGAAAACATTTTTTCACAAGCTTAGTGAATGATTTGTTAACAAAAATTTGGTAACCCTTGGCAATTTACTATCAACATAATTCATGAAACCCCCAAAACGAGTATATGCAACTCCAAGTGAGCAAACATGGGTGCCATAAAAATTGAGGAACAAAGTGTTAAAACATTTTGTGAATCGTCGAATGATAAGGCCAACCCCAAAACCACAAAACATGTATAATAGTCAAAAACAATAATGTGCCAACAAATGAAAAAGGAACCAAAATCCCATTCTTTGCATTAAATTGTGGTTCAATAGATGTGTTAACATGAATATTTGTTCAAAATATGTGATCTCAAAAGGAAATATTCAACTATGAAAGAACAAAATAAAATGAGGGCTAAACTTGAACATTGAAATTGTTTGTTCAACAAATCTGTTACACAATTGTTGAAACAAATAATCACTGAAAATATCATATTATAGTAGTAAATGATTATCATGATTCTTAAACAAACAATGAAATACATGATTTTTTGGTTGTTGAAACACATGTAACTATTTTGCCATTCAAAGTTGTTTTGTCACATGCTACTGTTCCAAATTCACCAATCCCAACCAAATGGTCCAATCAAAACCAATGGTTGTCATGTTATATTTAAATGTAGGATTTGAGTGGACGATGACAAATATGTCACCAACCGAACATGTTCCCAAACATGCGTTATTTTGTGCATTTAGTTTAGTTTTATTTTGAGGTTGAAGGGTTCAATCAAAATAACCTAGGATAAAACTTCTCATTTGCATCATGTTACAATGTCCATATTCATAATACTTTTGTCAAACACCACCAAATTTGGATTTGAAATTGTCTATAAATAAATAAAGTTGAAGAGTGTAGATGTAGAATTCTAGCCATAGGTTGGATACTAGGCATCTATTAATCACTTGCAGGATTACAAGATACATGGGACAATCATCAAAAAAAATATCCTAAAGGTTTCGAGAAACTTGCCACAACCATGTGGAGACAATCCATGGCCAGCAAACTTGACAAATCAAAATTTTAGAACATGATTTCATTAACAGTGTAATTACTTCCTATGATTCCAAGTGCCCAGAAAAAATAATTTTTAAAATTTTAAATGGCCAATAAATGATTTGAATGCATATGAAGTAGTAATACTTGCTTACAATAGGGAAATAAACCAACTAATGGAGGCAAATACAATTAGTAGCAAGGTGGACGAAGAGGACTCTACAACACGCCCAAATGGTGAAATGATGGAGTTAGATGACAAAGAAGAAAGCATGGTACTATAGACACCATGCTTGGAAAATACCATGACAAATTCCAATGAGGAAGGCATGGAACCAATGACACCAAGGTCCAAAATGGGTTCCAATGATGTGACCAACACACCCAAAATAATTGGCTCTACTCAATATGTCCAACACAAAAATAGATGATACTGTTGATATTCAAAAAAAGTAGAAGTAAGACGCCTAAAACAATATATAATCCAAATTGCACAGTTGTGAAAATTTCCATTTAAATATAAAGTTTTATTGATTGGAAAGAAAAACTTCAAAAGTTCCAAAGTTGGGTTTTCTAAGCATTAAACATAGATTGAATTACTAAAAGGCTAAGGCTTGAAACATCACAAAGTTTGTATGTAGTCAAAGTTTGGTGTATGTAAATTGTTTTTTGAACAAAACAATGGAAGTTTTAGACTAGCAATAAAACTACAAATAGAGAGAATCAATTGGTTGTAAGCATGCAAAATATAACAAGAATTCATTTACTTACTAGCACAAATTTCTTTAAAAGAAAACATTGTCCTAAATTCTTTTCATTGCATGTGAAAAACATTGTTCAATGATGTTGAATGCAAGGAACAAGAGTTTTCATGGAAACTTAAGAGGTATGTGTTAGGTGGATATCTACAAAAATATATGAGATTCATTTTCAATACAACCTCTTTGTACCAAGGCATGGAGCAAACAAGGATAATGTTCCTACACTATGAGAAATCGTGTCCATTGAAACCACACTACCTTGCAACTAAAACTCAAAAATCAATTCGTATACAACTATTATGCAACTATCTTTTGGATATTACAACTATTGTCTAAATATCCCCATAGAAATATGGTGTATTAATAAATAAATTATCATGTTAGAAAATCAGCTAGTTGTATTATAGTTGCAAGTGAATTGAAAATGGGTTTTCTATACAGTAATTTATACACATTGTACATACATATGTAGTCAACCATGTTTGATTTTTTTAGGGATTGCATTATAGTTGCATGTGGCAACTATTTTAAAACTATTATAAATGTGTCACTAAAGTAACAACTATGTTGCAACTAGTGTACAATGTACATAATGTGATTATGCCACGTGTCCACATCTCCACCACCCATTATGAGATACATTTGCAACTGGTTTTCAATCATGATTCCCATTCATATGATTAATATGGCCACTAGTGCGCCACTACTAAAGTACTATTATTCAACTATGTTATGATTATAATATAACTACTTATAACTTAACAAGGATACATATTCATCGATTATTTATATTTTCATCATATGTGTTTCATTTTGAGTGATTTAAAATGTTATGGGAATGTTACATCAAGTTTTAAAAATCATCTTTGAAGTGCAAAGGAAAATGAGTAATGAAAAAATAACAAGAAGAAAAATAAGCTTTCCAAATTACAAAACATGTTTTTTTTTTGGACCACTCCTATTTTCAAACCTCATAACTTTTTTATTTCTTATTCATTTTAAACAATTTAAAGTGTTATAAGATTGCATATGAAGTTCTACAAATCATCTTTGAACTATAGTAGCAACAAAACAACATACAAAAAAAATTGTGGGTGTTTGGGAATCAGCTTTTGTAACATTTGGTAGTTTGTTTTTTTGAGTTCTTGACCCCCTCTACTTTGAGGGGCCATAACTTCCTCAATTGTATTATGTTTTTGACAAATTTTAATGCACTAGACATGCCAATTGGAGGAGATCAAGTTTTTTTTAAACACAAAAAACCATGGAACCCTCCCCTTGGATTTGACCTGCCTTGAACATTTAAGTGTTACAATTGCAACTTGTTTGTTAGCACTCACAACATATAAATATAATGAGTTGCAAGTGTCTTCTGCAATTCAAAAATTGAGTTGCAAGGCCAATTGCAAAACACCCTTTTTTTTCATAATGCTAGTGAATTCCACACCAATTGATATAGAAGGGTTCTAAAAATACAACAATGATGGGACTATATATGCATTAATATTCCTTGGATGTCATTATTTGAAGAACATTTAACAAAGATACAATATGACAATTGGTGCAAGGAGGAGTAGGCATATTCATACTATTGTTTAATATTCCATAATGGGTGCATATTAGTATTATTGGTATTTAGATTTGAGATTTATACTCTTGTATTGGAGTTTGATTTAGGAACTTGGCCGTCTACATTATTTAATATCTTGTAAGATATTGAATGCATCACTAAGTGTGGTCCAAAAGAATCAAAGTGAAGGCATGGGGATTTAGACATGTAGATGAAGGAAGATTGGGGAAAACTCCAACATATATTGACATTGCCTAAATATAAACCATAAATACATACTTAATTGGTTACCAATGTGAATTAAATATTAATTCAATTGAAATTCATCCACAATTAAGTAATAACAACCGTCTAGTGGATGGTGTAGTTGTGGGTGCTAGTTTTCTTTGGCCAATATGAATAACTTCAAGCATCTAACTTTTTTTTTTTTATAAAAATGCCAAGGTGTGTTCGCACATGTTACATGCAAACCTATCTAGAGAGATTGATGGCATGTTGGAAATGTGAAGAGTAAATGTTTGTCGATACCATTTATTTTAATGCGGAAGATTGTAGCTCTTTAAACAATTAGACAATGATTCAAAGCAACATGTATATCCTATATTTGTTTTTTTTGAAGGTAGTTGTTAGAAACGGATGTCAGTCTCATGTCTTCGCACAATTAAAATGTTAATTCAATAATGAGTTAATATAAATATAATTAAGCAAATCAAATCTTTATTAAAACTCTCCACCCAACCATAAGACTACATAAATGTTCATGGTTCAATGGACCACCCTCGAGCTAAAAAACATAAACCTATCTCACTTCAAAGCCTCAACATCTACAAAATCTCCAACATCATGATCATACCCAAGTTGATTCCTAATCCTTTGTGGCAATACCATGGTTGCTTGGGCTTGGGCCTCATCCTCCACATACAAGGGCAATATGAAGAGCCTAGGAGGATTGGTTATGAACTCCCTTGCAAAGAAATGCAAAAAAACCTTTGCAATTGGAAAAACAAAAGGATTATGACTTAAAGATAAATAAAAGAAAGATTGAAAAAAAAAAATGAAATGTGAGAAAACTTACTCACAATCCAAGTTCCTTCTAGAGTGCTTAGGCTATGGGGAATCAAAGTCATGAAGGTCAATAGTAGGGCAACATTGTTCAAGAGTGGGAACTTCAACCAATGGTTCTAGCACTTCAACGAAAAGGTCAATGTTAAGTTCTAGAGCAAGAATGTGATGGCAAAGGGTATGGCATGCCTTAATGTTATTTCCTATAGCACAAATGGAAGTGAGAATTCAAAATGGAAACCAACAACAAATGTGGAATTTTGGAAATGAAAAAAGAAGTGCAAACTTGTGGATGGAAACAAGTATGCAATGAATGAACCAATTTTGGAGCACAACTCAATGAAGGCCTAGAGCATAAAAAGGTGCACCTCCTTAACGCCTCGAAATGCCTTTCTTGCTTTGGACATAGTCATGGAAGACATGTCCATCCAATTGTAGAACACATCCTCCTTGGAACATTGATACCTTTATGTAAGAATTCTTCAAATGAAAGGTAGAACTGGAAGGACCTCCTAGCGAGAGATGTGTCGTGAATGTTCCTCACCAATGGAATCAAATGATTCAAGAGGGTTTGCAAGATTGCATAAGTAACTTTGTTGCTTCTTTCAAGCATCATTTAGGGGGTGGTTATATTGATAGTCCAAGAGTCACTATGATTACATTTAGGAGTGTTGTTTCCCTAGACAAGTTCTAGGACAAACGTGTTCATTTTCAAGATGTCGATAAATGATGTGGGGAGTGGACTGAGCCTTGTCACATGAATGTAGCTTGTAGGGGATTTGCATAAAGTTTGGATCATGTTTGATCATGTCAAACATGTTGCTGGCTAGAGAACTATGGCTTGTCATGTGTACAATCCTACTTATTATAAAATGATGACCATAGTGATTTGTGACATGTAATTTGAGGACATCAACATTCAACAAATCATGTGGACAAAGTTTAATGAAACAATGTCGAAACATGGGTTTCTAAAGCCAAATTTCAAAATATTCATGGTTGATAGCACACAAGCCAATTGGAATGTGGTCAAAATTGTTTATGGTTTGGGGGTCCCTTTTGTGAAGATGGTTGATAAGGAGCACACATGTTTATTCCATCGGACTTAGTCGCTCAATAGGCACACCAAACAACTAATCAAACATGAGTTGCAAGATTAACATAAACTTTTTGCCACGACTACGAGAATGCAACATCCCTTGGGGAGGCTAATAGTCTGTATGCTCTAATTCATTGTTGGTGGCTTTCATTTGGGGTTGCTTCTGAAATAGGTGTCCATGAGCTTGGTAACTGGCTTAACTTTTAGCATTTTCATGTTAAACAATGATGAAATTTCATGGTCCATGTGAATATTTCTTCTACAAACATGATATGACTCCTTCTTTCTTTTGTGCATTCAAAATTGGAGTTCAATTTTCACTTGAATTCCATATGCAATGTGCATTCTACCTCCATCTCCATTGTGACATTTTTGATTTTTCTAATGTTTCCTTTCCTTTGATATGTAGAAGTTCAATGATGAAGAATTGGTAAACATGCCCACTTATAATTTGATAGAAAATTTGCATAACATTCGATTGCAATAGTTGGGAAAACATGGCATTTATTTGTACACAACAATGTCTAATGATTACATTCGTGCTTTCAAATAATTTACATCGTATACATAGTACTTGCAAGGTGGTCCACTTGGTCATGGACCTTGTAAGAATGAATTGTTGTTGCAAATGGTTTGAAGGTCTAATGATAATGCTAGACTTGTGTTGGTTTTTGCAAATTACATGTCTAGGTCATCCTTCACAAGTTGCCTTTTGTCGAGGGTGAAGAGGTTTTTGGGTTTGTCAAACAATTTGTTGATTGTCCTTTTGATGCGGACAATGATTCCCATTGTCTTGATCGTGAATTTTTCTCATCCACTAATAATTTTTCCCGTTGATGAACCCAATATTGTCAAAGATGTACCCATGTAGTAATCGCCTTCTAGTTCTAATAATTTGTTGCCTTTGCTATTTTGAAGTGGACTGGAGTTGAAGGAAATTATTTGTGTTGATGAATAGTGGCATATTGAATGCTACCCACCCAATTATGCAATTCAATGTTTTGCACTCCAAAAAACCACAAGGTTCAAATGCAAAAAAATATAAATATTTACAAATCTATAAATGGAACTTTTGTTCCATGTTACTCAAGTTTCTAAGTACAATATTGAAGCGAATCATTCAAGCACCATAAGCATTAGTTTTGTCCCAATGACTTGAGCCACTATGTTAATGGGACAATGTGAAAATATGCAATTGTTAGGCCTCTCGTTTCAATTGTATGGCCCATCAAATAAAGTACTAACATAATTCAAAAGGAAGTAACAATCTTAGAAGGAAGAAAGCTACCACATGAGCCTAGAGCCTAAAGTTGGAAATTGAGATGGTAAAATGTCTTTTCCCCCATACACATGCAAGTAAAACCTAAGAATTTAACTTCAAAATGAATGTTGTACTAATAAACCTAGAAGCAAACATGGGGATGAATGTAAAAATTCATCTTCAATATGGATGAATGATTTTTTTAGTCATCTAATGTATGGATGAAAAAAATGCATTTAAATGTTTTCAATAAATAAAACTTCCATCAAAATTATGGATGAATTTTTTATTTATCATTGAATTTTTATGGATAGATTTTGTTTCTATAATTTTAATTTATTAGAACTTCATGAAACACAATCTTATTTTATATGATATAATATTTGTTGAATTCCATTATAAATGTATTTCATGGCTATGGTTTAAAATGCCATTATTTTCAAAAAAATAATAATTATATTACCATTATTATGCTAACATGCACCCCATGGTCATTGTTTATATATATATTTTAAATTTACTTTTTTTGGGCAAACTGACCCAAGTGTTGTTGACAATAGTGGGTTCCCCCCCCCCCTCCTTTAAAAGTGCCACAACTTCTTTCAAACCTATTTATAAATGTCATTAGTAACAATGGGTTTTGAATGTTTTAGATATCTTTAAATTATGTAATGTGATTAATGATAATGAATTTTTGAAATAAATTAAAATACAGTTTTAGACACCTTAATTGGTTTTTTTCAAACAACCCACTATCATAGATGACAATGGGGTTTTTTAAATAATTATTTATTTTCAAGGCACCCCAATTTTCCATGAAAAAATATATAATGTTGTTAACAACAATTGGGTGGGTGGGGGGGGGATGGGGTGACACTCATTCCATGACAATATTTTTTGAGTTGCTTGACATTGTTCATGAAAATGATTTTTTACCAAAAAAATTTAAATTATTTTGGTCCCATCATCATATTTTCCTGTACTATCATAATTTCATTATCCATCAATATTAAATGACATTCAAGTTTGAAATATTAATACTTGGACAACAAATGAAAATGGATATGAATAATTTTGAATTATTTATTTTCCAATCATGGATGAATTTCATCTAATGATTTATTTATTTAATCCAAATCATACATGAAATTCATCCATGTAAAATGACATTCATCCATATGAAATCATTCATCCACGTAGGTGGATTAAAATCATGTTAAGTTTTGAGTTCCAAACTCAAAGCTGAAGTTTGATGTTCATGCACTAACAATCTTTTTAAAAAAAACATGGTTTTCTTTTGAATGTTTATGTAAAAATAATGCTCAAAGTTTATTTGTGATGCACCCCCAAGTTCCTTGATGGACTCAACTATGAGTCCAAAGGTGAAAACAACAAAAGGAGAAGGAACTAGGGCGTGTTCCCTGGCTCATAACACTTCAGGGGTAGAGGGGCCTGCTGGAGCTTCGGAATGGAACTAGGAAGAATGACAAGCAATTCAATTATTCACACGGACCTGCACAAACCAAACCTCAAGTTGGTTAGTGCGTAGTTGGAGCATTTTAATGCACAGACAAGCCATGGGCAAACATAGACTCACAAGACTCACCACGAACTGAACTTGGGGGAAACCACCACCTTCCCCCTTATAGTATACTCTATGCTTGGCCATGGGACCAGCACCCAAATGTCATTTTGTCCCAGGACTCCTAAGTGCGAGTCTCAAAATTTTCACAATTGGGATTCCCGTGTTTTTGGTGGCCCATAACTTTGTGTGTAGACCTCCAATGGAGATGAGGTTTAAAACAAAGTTATAGCCCTTGTTGAGAGCTTTTCAACGATATGTTGCACACCACCTGCACGCAAGGAAATCTGATTGATTCCCAACTTTTAGTGGTCGGGAATCAAATTGCTAATTTGACTCTTGACCCTTCTTTTGGCCATAACTTGTGTTTTAAGTGTCCAAATGAGTCATGTTCAATGAGTCATGAGTCAAAATCAATAACCCATTATTGATCCTAGAATAAATGTCGTAACCCTAGCTTTGGGCTCGCGACCAAGGCAAAGGGGTTGCAAGGGTGCGGGCCAAGAGAAAGCCCGAGAGTCACATCACATACTCCCAATGCAACTCCCACTTTGGGAGATGGAGTCTCGGTGGACTCTCAAAATTTCAAAGAGTAATTTCAGGGGTCAAAACTCAATGGCTTATGGCGTTCTTTATATCATTGGAAAGCTCTTGAAACGTAGATGTTTAAAATGGGCTCGTATTACTCAATTGGACATTTGAAACACAAGTTATGGCCAAAAGAAGGGCCGATAGTCAAACTACCAGTTTGACTTTCGACCAGAAAAAGTCAAGAATCAACCCGATTTACCTATCTGAAGATGGCGTGCAACATACTGTTGGAAAGCTCTTGACGAGGGCTACAACTTTGCTTTAGATTGCATCTCGATTCGAGGTCTGCTCGCAAAGTTATGGGGCTCCAAAATCGCAAGAGTCCCAACTTGGGCGATTTCGGGACTCCCACTTGGGAGTCCCGGGACAAAAAGCCATTTGGATGTGGGCCCCATGGAGAGGTGCAGAGTATACTATAAAAGGGAAGGTGGTGGCTTCCCCCAAGTCCGGGCCGTGGTGAGTCTTGTGTGTCCATGTTGCCCGTGGTTCGTCCTATCACCAAAAGTGTTCCAACTACGCACTAACCACCTTGTGTGGGTTTTGTGCAGGCCCGTGTGAGTGAGTGAAGTTGTTAACTTTTCCTAGTCCCATCCCGGAGCTCCAACACGCCCCTTTACCCTTCAAAGTGCTGTGAGCTAGGGAGCGTGCCCCGACTCCTCCTTCCGTTGTTTTCTACTTGGACTCACACTTGAGTCTTTCAAGGAGTTGGGAGTGCGTCAACAAATTAGGCATGTGATGTGAGAAAATATTCCATGACTTGTTCTAAAATATTCTTCCATGTCACATAATATTTGCACGTGGCAAATGAATATATTTGAAGTGACGCGCTCCTAAGCTTTTTGATAAATTCAAATGTGAGTTTGAAATGAAAACAATGAAAGGGCAAGGAGTTGGGAACACGTTTCCTAGTTCACAACACTTTAGGCGTAAAGGGCGTGTTGGAGCTCTGGGATGGGACTAGGAAGAATGACAAGCAATCATTCATTCACATGAACCTGCACAAAACCAAACAACAAGTTGGTTAGTGCATAATTGCAACACTTTGGTGTTAAAACAAGTCACGGGCAAACTCGAATTCATGAAACTCACCACGACCCGGACTTGGGGGAAGTCACCACCTTCTTCCTTATACTATACTTTATGCCTCTCCATGAGGCTCACATCCAAATGACATTTTGTCCTGGGATTCCTAAATGGGAGTCTTGAAATTCTCAAGGTTGGGATTTCCGCAACTTTGGAGCCCCATAACTTTGTGTGTAGACCTTCAATTGAGATGAGGTCTGAAGCAAAGTTGTAGCCTTCATCGAGGGCTTTTCAACGATATGTCGCACGCCACTTGCACGCAAGGAAATCTAATCGATTGCCGACTTTTAGTGGTCGGGAATCAAATTGCCAATTTGATTCCTGACCTTTCTTTTGGCCATAACTTGTGTTTCAAGTGTCCAAATGGGTCATGCAAGCCCATTCTAGACATCTACGTTTCAATAGATTTTCAATGGTATAAATAATTTTTCAATCCAATGGGTTTTGACCCTTGTAATTGCTTTTTAAAAATTCAAGAGTCCAACGGGACTCCAACTCCCAAGGTGGAAGCTCCCTTGGGGGTGTGAGGGTTCATTCCTTCACACTTTCCTTCATTCCCAGGCTTCTTTCTTGGCCCACAACTTCGCAAGCCCTTGCTTTGGTCACGAGCCCAAGGCTAAGGTTGCGACATTCTCCCCCACTAGAAGAAGAGGTCAATGTCTTCATTGACGCTTATAAATTATTTTCTCAATGTAATTCCTTTCATTTGGATCCTTGGCCATTGATCATCGACTTTTGTAGCAGGACCTTGCCTCAAGTTAATTTAGGCATCCCTAAGTTT
>Ga0116228_10002811_pt1 | contig 15136 bp, 8 predicted proteins | sample S1TSphfallax_2_FD_89694 | JGI IMG/M metagenome (GOLD analysis project Ga0116228, IMG submission 89694) | Host-associated microbial communities from peat moss isolated from Minnesota, USA - S1T2_Fc - Sphagnum fallax MG | ecosystem: Host-associated > Plants > Peat moss > Unclassified | place: USA...
AGGTTGTTAAAACCTATGTATAAACCATCGACTTACTTAGTGGTCACCTATTTATCTATTTATATACATGACTTCTTCAACAATAGGTTACCAAGGTTAAACCATTTATTAACTTAATTGAGGTTCATTCACAATTGAAAGTTTTAACACACATCCAACGGATGGCGCACTGGTAGGTGTTCATTCCCTTTGGCCACATTCCAATCCTTTGTACTCACATCACAAGTCAAATTGGTAGAACCAAAAGTGGTTAACTAAAATAATTTCACCCAATCTTTACTCATCACATGTTTATTGGTCATGCTGCAAGTTGCCGCATTACATTAAAATACTAATAACAATAGTAATGGCATTTTATTTACTTACTACCTAGTAATATCGATGAATAAGTTTTTTAATGAACATGAAAGGACCTCAATTGTATTGGAAATTTGAGGGCTCCAATGAAGGGAAGGAGGATGCAATACTTGGGTTGCATGGACCCTGATTGAAGAATATGGGGAACATGGGAGCTAAAATTTATGCTAAGTTTTTCAACTAAACTAGAGTGTGTAAGTGATCGCCGGCTTCATCCATCTTGACTAGAGTTGTGGTAATTCATTAGGTAGTGGGTTGGTGTTTTGACACCATTGAACCCACATATGATAAGGAGTAGGTGTAAGTAAGTACTAAAGGTGCCTTCACACTTGGTGTGAGGGACTCTAGTGTTAAGTCCCCTAACATCATGTTAGTCATTTAGGACTTAAACCTACTTACCAAGAAATTTTTATGTTAAACTAACATTCATTTAACATTAAGCTATCACTTATGTAACATTGGGTGCCACCTAGGATGCCAACTAGATTTTCATTTAAAAGTGATTTAAGCATCAAGTGTGAATGCATCATAAGAACCAAGAACCCTTCCAATGAACCTTTAACATATTGTTGAGATCCATTGCTTCAATGTGAAGGAGGGGAATATGTTAAGGGTTCATGATAAGCTTCATTCACTCTATGCTTCACAATTCATAAAGCCATGGGTGAGTGAATAGTCCCAAAATGTGGGGCCCAAAAAAATGTGAGGCCACCACATTTGGTTGTTATAAATTATAAGGTTCATGATATGGTAGGGTAAACTAGCCGTCCATAGTACACTTAAAACACACAGAGGAACTTTGTGATCTGGGCAGACCTCAGTTGCCTTTGGGGTCCAAAGATGAGTTGTAGAGGATCTTTGGGCGCACCTAGTGCACTTTAGATCATTGGATTTGGACTAGAGATGCAAAAGATATGGCCTTTAGAAGTTATCGGTCTCATTGTCCAAAAAAAGAAGTGACCAAACATTTTTTCTTTCTATGTTCAAGTAATGGAAATTCTATCAACGAACATCTTTGCATTGACCAATGTCACAAATTCATCATATCACCAAACAATCTTATGTTCAAACTAATCATGTTCATTGAAAAAACTAAACACCTTTATTCAAAGGTTGAGATTAAAACCCTAAAATAAGGCAATACAATGTTTGGTTATCAACCCTAAAGGTTTGTTAAACCTTAAATCAATTGTCGTTCTCCCATGCGACACTGACCCATAAATCCCTTACCCCTTCCCCCTTCCGTCTCCTTTCCACGTGTGGTTTAAATTCATGTGATCGCGTTGCTCATCACCTTTCCGAGTTTTCCTCCCATGTCCGTCCCCTTTTTATGTGTGACCGTCCATCTCCTCTCTACACATGGGTCGGGTTCCCCTCAACTTGATTCTCATTCCCCCTTCCGTCTCCTCTTTGCTCACAAGTCAAGTTCCTCTTGACTTGATTCCCACTCACCTCTATGTGACATAGGTCCACGGTTCCTAGTGTGAAACTTTAGCATGTACGCGAATGTCCTACAAGTATGGCAAGGCTCAATTTCAGAGATTGAAAGGAGTTTGAACCTCCTTGGTTCAAACTTTTTGCTCAAATTTTTCTGCAAGCAAAGGGAGTGCACAACTTGATGTTTGGTTCTTGCATTATAATGTCCTTCTACTAGTTAGGAAATGAATGAGTTGCAATGAAATCAAAGCATATTGTAGTAGCAAACATTTTTGGGGTAACATTTGCATTTGTAATTGTGGATCAAGCAACATGAAATTGTTTTTCAGTTTTGATGATGTGTTTTTTGATAAGTAGTTCAACAATGGATGATCTTAGTTCTTGCTTACTACAAATCTAGTTTTTCCCATTTCATTTGTTGCAACTTGGTGCATCGCTTGAAGTAGGTTCTTTTGCATCTTCCAAAATGGTGGCAATTGAACTTCAACTTGGCCTTCATTGATCTCAATTGAAGTGTTACTCTATAGTTCAAAGTTCATCTTCACTAACTAAAAATGTCTTTACTCTCTATTGCATTGTACTTACATTTGGGTTGAAGATGAACATAGATGCAATGTAGAAGATACATTTTTGTAATGGGGATTGTTGTGATGATTTGGATTGTACATAATGCTAGTGGTATACTTTTCAAGTAAGTGACTAAAATGATTTCCATGAATGTATAAATAAGTTTCTTTACTATTGAATCAAATTGTTGTGGTTGTTAATGGTGTTACTTTGATTACTTCAATGTAAAAAAATGCATGGAAATTTATTTGACATTTTGGAGTTACAAGATTGGAGATCCTTTAGTCTTGACATCGCCAAAAAACACACAACTACTAATCTAGTCAACTATGTCTATAGTGAGATTTGTAAAATGATCATTTCTATATGGAAAATTACATCTAAATTTGCATCACATCTAGAGTTACAAAATCATTGGAGATCATTCAATCTTAGCATCACCAAAAAACATTGTTCGTCATCAATAGTAGCTATTGCTCCTCCTAGTTGTTCTACCCTACCATCAATTGTTCCTCTTGACTTCTTATTCATCCTCACCTACATTTGCTCTTTCTCTTAACTATTCTACCCCAACAATAATTGTTCTTCCTCCCAATTGTTCCACCTTAGTAGTTGTTATTCTTTCTATTAATTATTCCACCCCAACATTAGTTACTTTTCTTGACATCTTATTCATCCTGAGCTACAATTGTTTTGCTCCTTAGCCATTCCACCCCAGTAGTTTAGTTGTCCATTTGTGGTTGTTGTAGGGATGCTACAACTTCCCTTTTGATTTGCATTTGATCCAAGGCTTGTTGTTGAACTTGTTTTCTTATACATGTGTTATTTCACCAAGATTCAAACCCATGTATCCAAGAAGGTGAGCTTGCATACTTGCCTTCAAATTATTATGAAATATGTCTCATGCCTCTTTAATTGTCAAGGATGACCAAGCTACAATGAAATTGGCTTGTTGTTGTTTTATAAGTTATCTTTCAGCCAATTTTTCAACTATAGTCAACATTCTAAATGTGTGTGTGTTTTTTTTTCTTGTGTTTCTTTCCTTTTTCTTTCTCAAATCTATTTTGCTCCCTCCTTATCCATTGCCTTTTATCACATAATCCTCAAATATTTTTCTAATGTTACAACATGGCTTTGAAAATAATCAACTAATGGTTCTCTTCCATTGGTCTTTCTTATAGGCAGATGTGGTAATGACAACAAACCATAACACCCATGTGCCAATACCACTTGAGTTGAACTTTCAAAATTTATAAGCTCTGTAGTTTCATCCAGTGAAGGTTGTGCCAAAATTTCAACCATGTTTTTAAACTTTATTACAGACGCATGGTTAATGACTATAGGAATTTTAGGCATGTTCACATAATACCTAGGTTGATATTTAGATAGACTGGCAATTGGAACTTTTTTTGTTGAACATATGTTGATGAGATCATGTACGACTATATGTTATGTTTAGTCTTGTTCACCATCCTCCTACTTTGGTTCTTCTTCTTCCATGGCTTGATTATATAATGTGTATAGAATATTAGGGCCAATTTTGAATCCATAACCCTATGGTTAAGTGGCCAAATCCATGTACCTTTGAACCTTGATGTGATTTTTTAAAATATAAGTGTTAGGTCTAATGCTTTGTTTACCACCTTCCCAATGTTATCTTATTTCGTTTTGTGTAATTCCTCCTAACCATCTTTATGTATATTTCCTTTCTGAAAGTAGTATTGAAAGGCTTGAAGCAAACCACATCAAAGGGTTGAAGTGCATGAGATGTATGCGAAGGTAGAGTAATCATATCTAAGCCAAACTCTTAAGATTGTTCAATTGCTTCAAGAGTGACATGGGATCCATGCCCATCCAAGATGAGCATATGCCTATTTGTTACGGATATTCTACTTGGTATAGACCTTTTGAAAAAAGACATAAACTCTTTGGAAAAGAAGCTAGTCATCCATGCCTTTGATTGCATAGCCATACAAGTCCCTGGTTTGTAAAGTTATATGTAGTTGTCACATATATTTTTTCTTCTAAATATGTAAAACCTTAGCATTGTTGTTCGTGCTGCATTGACCACACAATTAATGGTCAACCACTCCTTGAATTTTGGGATAGTGTTGTACACTCGACGTGAACCTCGTTTTGCAAGAACCCTTGCTCTTGATTGTCTTCCTGCTTGGATGCATGTTCCATTAAATATGGTTTGCAACATAGTTGTGTTTATTGTAAAGGGGCTATAAGTTTTGGTAGAATTTTTGGCAAGATTGAATTGTTAGCCCTTGTGTTCGATTAATATCCAATCCCTTAGCTTGACGAATGTTGAGTTCAAGATGTCTCCTCTTGAACCAATACCACTGAGAGCTCCTTAGTATCCCTCCTTGAAAAGGTGTTGGCCTTGTTTGAGTCAATTTTGCCACTTTCATTTTAAACCATTGTAAGCTAATAATAACCCAACCTCTTGCATAGACAAAACCCAAGCAATCACAACTTGATCTTCTTCTACTATTAGCACGCCTCTTGGTCCAAGTTTCCTAAATCTTATTTTCCCATACAAATGATAGGACAATGAGGTATGAGGTATGTTCCAGTGCCTACTTGCCTTCCTTAATGAAGTCGTCACATTTTCATCCATGGCTTCTTCCAATGCTTTACTAGTCCATTTACCTCTAGTGATTAGAAAACTACATCTATTAACTTTCCTTTGTTTTCTTGTTGGTTCATGTTCGCAAGGTGGTGGGACATTCTCCTTGTCTTGGTTTGGTTCCTCCTACAATCCATTTTGCCTCCTATGAGGTAGATTGATCATCATTATCTATATCCCCCTGATCTCAACCTCCAACATGTTGAAGGTGTGTTATTTGGCCCTACAAGAGGTATAAACTTGAATCTTTTCTATTTTGCTCAACTTTCAAGGAAGTATGGTCAGGGTATGTTTGAAATGCATATGTTTCTAGTTGTTGGGAAGAGCTTATCAATGCATATAACTATTCAAATTCATCCCAAACTAAATCCTAGTCTATTATTTTTGTACATGTAATAGGTGTGTACAACAAACTACGATTTCTTGGAGTTGGATAAAATCCACCTTTCTTATGACTACCTAGATTGTATCTATGAATTATGGAACTTTGCACCCAATGGTAACATAAAAACTTCTTGAACTTTTGGTTGTAAAATCAATATATCACAAGCTTTATAAGTTGTCCATCTACATCCACATCTAAATCCTAAATTCCTATTACTTCTTTGATAGCACTAAGATATGATCTTTGATGTTCAAGTTGTTGTAAATCTTTAATGGCTATTATATCATTTTAACTATGTTGATCTACTTTTAGTTCTTGTAGCTTTTCTTTGGCTACTCTAAAATGCCTTCCTTGCTCTAGTTGACATGTTAATACTTTCATTTCTAATCTAGAACTCTCTACACTTCTTATGTTATTTTCCTTTTGCTAATCTAGCCCATATGCTTTTAAAATGTTGATGAAAGATTTCAAACTATCTCTCTCACAATTTGGAAGCTTTGACATGTTGAAATTTTTTTGCTTGTGAATTGAAATATAGGATTGTGACTCCAAACCTTGCACCATAGCCTTGTGAATTTGGCAAATTAATTTTGGTGGGAATGGGATGTGCTTGAATTTGGGGGGAAATTGGAAGTCCTTCCCTAATTAATGGGTAATCGCTATTCTTACATTGAATTGTTGTAAACCCTAATCCTTGTTTATGGTTAGTTATGTGCTATTTAACATGACCTTTGCACCCCATCACCAAATTGGTGATATTCATTTTAGCATGTATTCCAATTACTTATGACCAAACATTCATTTGCACACCAAACTTAGGGTTGCTATAAAATTGGACCATTTTTTTTGCCAACACCAAACATTAAAAGTACCCCTCATGTTCCCCCTCCCTTGCATAATGAAAATCAACTTATGGCCCATCACTAAACTAATCCCTTGTAATATTATTCAATATTTTTACAAATGTGCCCACCTAAACCCCTAACACCAAACACTAAAATTTGATGGTTGGTCACCAATATGAAAAATTTTGAACATTTTTTTTTAAACCAAGCATTTTGTAATGGGTTAAAAATATAACACCCATAAGCAATTTTTTGTTTTAACATAGGTTAGTGCATGCATTACATGGATGCTCGGTGACTAACATTTGTTTTGTGATGGGCCAATTTACCCTATGGGAAATGAAGGTTCCAAGAATGAAGGAAAGTGGAAGAAAGACAAAATGGCCTTTTGATATTGGGGGGAAGAAGAGCCTCACTCTATTATCATTTGGTCAATAGGTATTTGCTTTTGTATTATCAAAAAAAGGTTAACGCCTCAATTTGAATATTTCATACTTTCAATGTTTGTGAAAAACCTCAAACAATTCAGCATATACTTTGTATCTTTTTTTCCCTTTTTTTGGGGGATGAAATATCACCAAAAGGCGACACTTTCTAATTTTTGGCAAAACTTCCCCCAAAAGAATTTCAAAAACAAGTCACCAAATTTGACTCATTAATTATTTTAATTTTCTTAAAAGGGTATCATCACTAGTCTATCTAGGGGCTACACTTTTAATGGTCTTATACCAAACTTTTGCCAATTGAGTTTGAATTATATGGGGGTGCTAACCATCAACATTTCTTTTATTGGAAAAGATTTCACCAAATTTCAACCTTAAAAATATGATTTCAACCTAAGCAAAAGATAAATTTTCATGAAAAAAATGGCCCAAATTTCACCAAATTCCAAAGAAAAAAAATTTCAATTTGCCAAAATTTCAAGATAAGTTCAAAGCAAGTAGCCAAGAATATAGAACAATTTTTTTTCCCCTACTTTCATATCTAGTATGTAACCAAATTTGGTTAAATTATTTTCTAAACGATTGCCATTTTGACTACATCACAAAATCCTCAAAAGAACCTTGCTAGTTATTGTTGCTACCCTACAAAATGGAAAAATAAAATAAAAATAAAAATAAAAATTGCTTTGCATCCTAAATGAGAATGGAGTGCCAAGTATTATAATTTAATCACATTAGGTCCTCAGCCTACCCTTGTGATATTTACTTAGCGGGAAACATGAGTAATAATATTATAAATATAAATAATAAAATAAAATAATAGGTTGGGTATGTCAAATAATGCACATTCAACATGGTTTCCTACAATGCATATGAATATTGCACACTTGAATCCCAATTGTAGGTTATAGATTGGAATAACAAATCATGTGATAATAATCAACTTATCTATAAGAAGAGGGTTTGCCCTTTCAAAACCTAGGTGAAGATTTCAAAAAACTTGTCAGATTTAATAAATTTGGAATTCAATTTGGTTCTTTCTTAGCTTCAAAAAAATTTAAGAGAAATTCAACATCATAACAATGTTGAAAACATTAGTGCATTATTTTAGTTTTTAAATAAGTTGCATTACATTATTTAATGTCATGTCATACATTTAGCTAGTGAAAAAAACCTCTTGGGTTTTTTTCCCTTTGGCTATTACCAAGGAACACATCTAAAATAACAAGAACCATCATAATAACAAGGTTAGAAAACAAACAATTGTTCAAAATTGAAACTTGTTTCAAAAAAATTGGGCTGGAAACAAGGGGTGAATTCTTAACTTTTGGCGTTAGGAAGGGAGAACTCTCTGATTATTATTATTATTATTATTATTATTTTAATTTTCTTGACACAAGTGAAAAATCCATTGCAAAAAAAACGTAGTACAAAATGGAACAACATGAATACCTAATCATGGTTAAAAGAATCACCTATCTTGTAAAACCATTTAACTTTCCTATCATCCTTGGAGCAAATTTTATGATGTGAACATCATGTCTTATTAAAATCATTGAGATGTTCTTGCTCATCAAATGGTTGTTTATTAATCTCTTTCAAAGTACATTGCCATGTAAGCCTACCATAATCTTACAACCCTTCCCATAGTTGTTGAGGCAGTTGCTTATTGTTCCATCCAATTCTATTGATCATGGTATTATTCCATTCAATCTAGATATACCAAATTGGTACTCTCCTCAATAGTGTTCATATTAGACTTTATTGTTGAATTTGTTTCAGAAGCTCCATATTTAACCCTTTACAAATTTTATTCATGTTAACAAAGAATTTAAATTTTTACATGAAGGTGACAACCATTTTCCATGCCTCTCTTGCTCAACAACATTCCCAAAGCTTATGAATTATCATTTTAAGAGTTTGAAGATTATGCACAATATTATTCTTGTCAATGTCATTACTTGCCTTAACTTTTAATACATTAATAATGAGAGCTTTGTGCCACATGACCCAAATGAACCATGAATCCTTCTTGGCATGTGATTTTGACCATACATCCTTTCATTTTAGTTTGAAGGAATGTGGTAGGATGGTTCACTATTCTATTACTAATTTTGAAATGGTTGGTTTGACATTGATTAGTCTCATCACCTATTGGGAAGAATATTGCATCATGCATATTGAAGGTCCTCCGTGTGTAAATTAGTCCCAACAATGTGTGTCAACATCTAAGTATGATGTTTTCCCAAAAAATAACAAGAAGGGTCGTATGTTAGGGCTTTTTTGAATATCAATTATTCTTCTCAAGAGAATTTCATATATTTCTTTTCCATCAACACCATGTAGCATCATCGATTTTTCCATAACATTGTATATTGGTACTTCACATGAAATTTCCAATGTTTACCAATGTGGAAAATAATTGACATTAGAATGTTTCATCGTGCCAAAAACCACCATTGGGAAGGCTTCATGTACACTCATACCTATTTTCCTCCAACAATTTGTAGCTTAAGATGCATTAAATTTTCCCTCCATTATTTAAGGATGTTATTTAAGATTCTCTTTTATAAACATTTTTCATCATCCCCAAATCTAAACTTGTTTTGAACTATTTGCCATGAAAGAAACCAACCATCCACCCAATGGTCTTCCACATTGTACAATCTTATTGTATGGAGTTCTTGAGCCCTCCATATGGAAATACCTTAAAAAAATCTCTGATGGATAATACCTTGATAAAGAGTATAATAATAGTGAATTTGATGTCATTTGCATATTGTGATAAAATTTGTTGTTGAATTTTTTTTGGTACTTTGATACCCACAACTTCAACTATCTTAGTAGCTTGTTTCACCATTGCATTCAAAACTTCCCCAACTATGAAAAACAAATATGGTGCAAGCGGCCATCCCTACTACATTTTCAATTGAATCTTGAATGTTTTGGAGATTGAAGCATTCAAGCATATAAATGCATCCATTTTTTGGAAAAGTAATTAAATGATGGTGATGAATGTTGAATATATGCCCAACCTCACCATTGCGTCAAATAGGAAGTCCCAATTTACTTTGTCAAATGTTTTGCAAAGTTTAAATTAAAAAACCCAATGGGTTGGTATTTGTTTTAGTCCAATCCATCATTTCACATGCAAATAACACATTGTTAAGGATGAATTTTAAAGGTAAGAACACTGTTTAATCACTATCAATTGCCTCCATGAGCAACAATTGAAGTATAAGTTATAGTTCCTTTGCAAAAATCTTGTAAACATCATTGAGCAATGTAATAGGGCGCCAATTGCAATTACCTAGGTCTTTTCTTTTGCCTACTTTAAATATAAGGATAATCAAACTTTTATAACCCCTTTGGGTAAACTACCTTGCTTAATGGACTCCAAGACCATCAAATGGTATTCTAGCACATTAAATACCAAAATTTAGAATGAAATTGCATAATCATTCCATCTAGACCTAAGGCTTTGCTCTTGGCCATGACATTTGTAACTTTTTGTAGTTCTTTCTTTGAGATGGGTTGCTCAAATATCTTGTTCATGCTACTTGTGAATTTAGAAGGTATGGCATAGAGAAAAATTCCATCATCATGTCATTGTTTTTGTCTTTCTAGCGAAAGCACATTTTAATTTTCCTTTTCGTAACTTCTTGATGCCTTTTATACCATCCGCCAATTTGGTGAACTCTCACACCTTTGCTTGAAGTTTAGGATCTATGGACCGAATTTTGTAGTCATCTTATGCATTTCACAACTTTGAAAGGTTAACTTCTATAACCTTGAACTTCGTAACTTTCCTTTGTCCTACACATGTATCTAGAAGGGCAAAATTTTATGATTTTATGCATTTTGTGAGAAAAATGACACATTTTGATGTAGGCTTTTCTCTTACTATTTGATTTTAAATTTTAGTTCATCAAAATGTTTCACATTCATCTGCCAATGTGATTTCTTTAATGGTTCTTTTTGTAATTCCAATATGTAATTAATAAGGGGGTGATTCAACCTCAACCCATACCCCCTCACCAAACATTGCACAATCCTACTATTATCCCTATGAAATGATGCCTTGGAAACATAGATTATATATAGTCTTCCTATTATTCTTTCAACACCTTGGCAATGGTTATCCCAAGAGAATCTAGGATTGTTTTTGGACCTATTAGGTTCATTGACCCCTAAAGCTAATTTCATCCCCTATCAAGTTAACCTTTTTCTTTTTTAAATTAGCTTACCAAGAAGAGGCCTTGTCTAGCTTTTTATCTACCATATTGATGTTGTAATCAGTCATCCAATGATAATCTTTTGGAAGTGTGGCATTGAGGTATTCCCAAAGTTTACATATTTTTAATAAATTATTGGGAGCATAGGCATTTAGGAACCCAAGGTTCCATTCCAAGAGGTTATTGAACCGAATCCATTATACTAAATTCCCCCAAAAGGTACCATACCTTGTAACTAATTTAGCCCAACTGGGAATTACTAGTATAGAAGTTCCACCTTTCATGCTTTCATTTGTTGTAATTTTAAAGAATATCCTTCCTTTACCTATGATATCCAACATGTAGCTTCCTTCCACAATAACTCCCCAACCTTATTTGTTGAATTTCCCTTCAAATTATGTTGTAAAATTTTCCACCTTTGGAGTGATGCCTTGGAAGTAATGACGCAATTTGAAGGCTTTTGATTCCATGTCAAGAGGGGCACATTATATTTGATAATAGGTGTATTATCATAATGAATTGCCAAAGTTTAAAAAAACTTTTCTTGTGTTCCCTTGATGTGCTTCTTTTGTCAATTGTTTTTTAATACCCATATATCTATAAATGATGGTGGGTTGGCAACAACTCTTGTCTTGTGGGTGTTTTGAACTTGTTTTCTTCAACTACAACCTTCATCAACCTAACAATGTGTTTTTTGTCTAACTTTTTTAATGTTGCATTGTTGCTAAAACCTCCTTACCAATATTTGAGATGTTCAAATTCATGCCTCCATTCACATTAGGCTTGGATTTCACAACATTACCCAATTGGTTGAAAGGCAGTTGTGAATTTGATTTTGTGCTACCCCTTGGTGTTTTGCATAGAATCCAAATCACAATTGCCTTGCGCCTCCTAAAATGGCAATTCTTGTTCCTTGACCTATTGGCCTTGAAAGAGGAGATTGTGCATAGTCTCCTTTCAAAGAAGATGGTTGGTTTAAAAAAAAGGTTACAATGGCTTTTTACTTACATAAAAAAATTTAAGCAATAAATAAATGGACCTTTGCCATTTGGATATAAAATGGGTCTTAGATCGTCATGACTAAAAGAAAAGCAAGGACCCTAAGGAAGCTTTTGAAAAAATTGTAATTTAAATAAGGGGGGAGGGGGATTCCTCATTAACAAATGCCTTTAACACATAAACACTAATGTTGAACATTTATTATTATTTTTTCCATAATTGTTGGTTGTGGTTTTTTCTTACTTCAAAAATAAAAAAGATTATCAATTAATTTCTTTTTTCATACCTTGTTTTGGTCTTTTTTTTTCCCATGTCCAATTGGTTTTTATTAACTCATTTATATTAGTCGCTTATATCAAATGCTAATGAATGTTTGGCAACAATAAAAACATGATGAATGTTTAACAACATCAACAATACAATGAACTTTAGGTAGCATCAACAACACAATGAACGCCAATTAACAACAACACGATGAAAATAATTTTAACAACACAATGAACCTCAAGTAACAACACCAACACATTAAATGTGAGACAACAAAGTAAAACAACGAACACAACATAACAACAATAATAAGATGAATGTTGATTGATAATGACAACATGATGAGCACAAGGTTACAACAAAAACATGATGAATCTCAAGTAACAATAACAACATGATGATTAATAAGCAACAACAACAACAAATTGAACACCAAACATCGACAAAAACACACCAAAAAAGAAAAAAGAAATTTTTTAAACTACATTGATAGTTTCAACAAGTAACATATAATCTTGCTTCCCATGTAAGAAAAGGAGCACCTCCTAACACTAAACCTAAACCTTGCCTCCTAACTCCTTACCTTAAACCTAAACCCCACCTCTTAAAACCCTAAACCCTAAGTAACTATAGATTCCCTATTGTAGACTGCTAAGCATTAGACCCAAGGATATTCATATAATTTACCCATCTATCAAATATTTAAATTAAAAAACCCCATTATTAATGAACTGAGTATTTTAACTTTCATATTCAAGAATTTGGTTAGCACCCAAGGTTATATTAACTAATTATTTGTCTAAAAACCACCTAAGTACCATGTCAGTTTTGAACCAATGTTTGGTCAAATTTAGTTTTTTAGGGAATTTCAAGTGCTTGGTCATGGAAATTTAAGATTTTTCAATATTTTCACCTTTTTGTGTTGTGTGAGATTTTATTCCACTCAATTTACCTATATGTTTGAAAAATATTATTTCAAAAATAATCCTCATAAATCCAAACCCATCCAAAGCTATAGGCCCATGATTGACATGAAACCATGTGTTTTTGCAATTGTACCAATTGGCTTTCCCAAAAAGAAGGATTACTCGTGGCATAGGGAAAATAACTAGAGTCATCCTAGTTCATTCCCTTCTTATTAACTACATCATGGTGTAACCACAAAGAAAAAGGTAGAAAGAAAATCTCCCAGGCACAAAATACTCATGGTAGATATATAAATTATGTGAAACAATTCTTGTAGCTTACGTCCTTGGGACTACCAATCCGACACTACTATAATTCCTTGGTGCTACTTTCCTATCAAAACAAAATGTTCCATTCCTATGTGAATCTCTAGTGGCACATACCTAACAATATCTTATAGCTTATTATAGTGGTAGCATTCAATTTGTTGCCAGGAACAAATCCACACATTGTGAATGCAAAATCTAATGGGGTTTGGCTTGAGGTCAAAACCCTAAGTGTTCAGTTGGTCCAAATTAGTTGCTAACCCTCCTTCTACGATATGCAACAATGCAGAAAAACATTTGGCCTAATCTTAGAAACATATTGACTTCTAGGTATGAACCAATGATGAGTAATGTATACCAAATTGACTTGCAACCACACAGGAAGGACAATATTTTGCAGGAAGGGTCTATGGATAATTTTTTATTAATTCTCCCATTTCTGTTCCTCTTTACCCGTGTTCTACCCAACCCAAGGACACCCCATAGAGGCTTCTGGCACTCATTCAAACATTTGCCCTACTAATTGGACAAGGAAAGGTTCAACCAAGGTACCATGCAAATGTATCCCTTTACATGCTCCTATCTCTATAGCTCAAACTTCCTTTTGTTCGTCATCAACCCTTAACATCAACCCTTTATAAAGTCTAAATATTAACAAGAACACATAGCTTGCCATAGTGTAATCATTGGCACAACGGAAATAAAAAAAACACAGCAACTACAAATTTCAACAAGCTCCACTTTTATTCTTCTGATACATGATTAAAAAAAACTAGACAAACTTGTCAAATTGCCCTCAATTTTCTCCTTCTTATGTTGTCCTACATTGTCTTACTCTCCACCTCTGTTGAATGTTGCAACTTCCTTAGCCATCCATTGCTTGTTGTTGATCTATTCCACATAATATACAAACAAACAAAGTTTTCTACCCGACTGCACAAATCTCCTTGAAGTAGTCATGGCAATCGCTAATAGACGACGGTATGATTCCTGTCATTAGCACACAAAAAGTTGACGGCCGCTCAAAACAAAAACAACAACTTTAAAAACTAGTTGTGTTCACATGAGAAAATACCCAACTAACGTCATGTCCGGTCACAATGGCACCATCAAGGATTTTTTTTGTTTTCCATTTTGTGATGTAGCCGAAGTTGTCATCATCCATAAAATGAATCCATAAAATGATTTACCAGATTTGACAATAAGAAAACATGAAAGTAAACAAAAATATAGTATCCTTCTGTATTTTTTGCTACTTGCAGAACTTAGGATAGAATTTGACATTTTTATAAAACAAAGATAATTTTCAGAATGTAGCTACTAAGAAACTCAAAAAACACTAAATTTTCATCACTTTTGTATTTTTTTTTAATCATTTGGGGAAAATTTGACTAAAACAACAGTGGGCACCTAGGTTTTTTTTCTTGGTGAATTTACTCCATGTGGCAACAAAAAAAAATCCAATTTTTTTGTTTTTCAATGAAAATTCAAAGCAAGTTTGCAACAAACTTGAAACCATAAAACTGAACCCTAAATGGCAGGTTGAGACGATTGCGAATTCAAACTACCATAATGGTATACAAAAAGTTAATTTGAACAACCATAACATTGTACAACAAGTTGTTAACCTTGATTTATGAACATGTCATGATTGTTCAGGACACCAAACATCAAAACTTTGAGAACCAGATGTCAAGCATACAATGAAGTTATCTGTAAAGTGACCCTGCTTTG
>Ga0116228_10002816_pt1 | contig 15130 bp, 9 predicted proteins | sample S1TSphfallax_2_FD_89694 | JGI IMG/M metagenome (GOLD analysis project Ga0116228, IMG submission 89694) | Host-associated microbial communities from peat moss isolated from Minnesota, USA - S1T2_Fc - Sphagnum fallax MG | ecosystem: Host-associated > Plants > Peat moss > Unclassified | place: USA...
CAGTTGTTGGGTGAGAGATCTGAAATTGGGTTAACCATATTGTCAATGACTGAATTATGTATAGGGAAATTTTAAGAAGACCCAAAGAGAGGTTCCTTCCCCCGCCCCCAACATGATGAACTTCTTCAACTTCAGGATTTTTATGAAAGTCAAGGGACTTTTCCATTTTGTAAGATTCCTGAAATTTTGAAACTTGAAGTTCAAGATGTTCTATCTTGGGAGGTGTGTTGAATTATGTAGAGATGAAATTTAAGAAGATCGTTAGGATGTTGGAAGATTGTCAAACTTCATTTTATGTGGCTTGTACACTTTGATTGGCTATCATTGTTCACTCACTTGGAAAATCGAATGTTGCACATTCAAGATGCAACTATATCACACACAATGGAAGTAACATCATTTGTTAGCATACAAAGGTCAACAATGTAAAAGATGGTCTAGAAGCTGGAACACTAAACAACCCCCAACAAGCATTATCTAATGGCATCACAAACACGCTAGTCCTGCCGATAGATAAAATGTTTTTTAGGCATTGTGTTAGTATTGCTCTTCACTGTGCTTTAGCATTTGTTATAAAGAGGAAGATTGCATTAGTGGGAGATGTTTGTTTTAGACCTTCTATTATTATTAGATCTCACAATTTGCATGTTGGTAACATTAGAGGGGTTCTGGGTGAGATAGCTTCCTACCAGGAGAGGGACTAACTCTCTCCCTTCTTTGGTTCCTACAGGTTGTGCATAAAGCTTTTCTTTGGCCTTCCCTTTTGTCTTCTGTGTGATGGTTCCAACCATCAATTTTTATTGGATTTTTTGTTGTGATAAGATATTGTACATCTACCTACTATGTTCACACTTTAAACACCAAAAAAAATTGTTCCAATCTAAATAGTCTAAACACTTTCACCAAAGAAACTAGTTCACTTAATATGAAACCAGTCTGATTAGCTAGTTGGTAAAGCAATGGCTTAGCCAAACAAAACCGACAGAAAGAAATTTTTTTTTATATGAAAAACTTCCTATTTATTCAAATAAGATAAAACTTCCAAAAGTTGGATCCAATGTGATAGTCCCTATCCCTACGGGGGCATGGCCCAAAAATGGTTGACCATGCTTCGCTCTGTGTACAATTACATGGTTCTGTTTCAAGGTGTGATTGGTTTTACTTTCTTTCTAGAATAAATAAAAAACATTACTACTCAGTTTTAGTGTTAGAATTTATGTTGTTAATTGGTACCTTCCTTTTTAAAAGACAAGTGTTGGGTTCAAATTTGGCCTTCAAAACATATTAGAAAATATAAATAATGTTCTTTTTGGAGAACATGCAAAACATGAAAAATTAAATAAAGCAATTTGGCACAAAATCACAAAGGGCACAAAAAGATAAGCATGAAATGTGATAGATAGAACTTGTTGGGGGGTGTTTAGTGTCTTCCTTCAATAAGAAAAAGGTTTGGTTGGTGATGTTACTTTTGTTGGAAAGGTCAAATGGGGCAACAACATCAAAGATGGTGTATATTATACCAATGTACTCAAACAATCCATGAATTTTGTTGCAAATAAACATTTGGGAGTGGGGTTCTCTTCATCATAAGATTTGGAAAGACTATTTACATAAAGGGTTTTGACAAAATAAAGTTATCCTTAAAGTCCCCCAACTAGGGGGTGAACATGATTGGTTTCAACATATTTGGGGATGAGTAGCAAGTGGTGCCGGCTATAGTTACAAAAATAACGTGTCAAAAAAAAATTTACATTTATTTTGGTGGTAAAACTCATTTTTTGTGTGAGGACCACAACCCGAGGTAACAAGTTCGATGCCCATGTGTATATGTGAATGTTTTTGTGAAAGTGTGATTTTTTTCATGAACATGAAAAGGGAAAACAACTTTGACATTGAAGCTCAAAGAGAAAGAGAGATAGAATTTCCAATCGTCAAAATAGCACTTGAATGCATCAAACTCACGAACCATCCACAAACTTCCTTAGTTTTCAAAACCAAACTCCTTCAATTTTGCAAGCAATGTTATGAAAAGAAGGTGATATAATAACTCAATATGGATCACAAATCTCCATCATTTTCTTCCCACATAGACTACCAAGCAACTTCAAGTACATCCCACGAACAATGATCAATTTTTTTGCTAATATTAGAATCATAGTTTCATTAATTCCTCAAACTATTTCTCTCCCTTGAAATTTTAGAGGTCATAGGAGAGTCTAGTTTGTATGAGGACAACCTATGCTTAAAGTTGGAGTAGTTATAAGAGTTGAAAGATCTAGAACCCTTGTGATGAGGAGGAGCTCCTTTACATGAAAAAATCTTTATACAAAATATTGATGATATTTTTAGATGGATTCATTATTGTTGTTGTTGCATTTTTCTCACAATATCTTGTCATGTTATTTTCAAAGTTGGTGCTACTATTTCTCATAGAATCTTCTTCTCCCACTACTTTTGAAAAAACAAAACATCTCGAAAGAACTACAAAATTACATTTACACTACAATGTAAATCCCTTACTTGCACTACAAGCGCAAAGTTTTGTCATCACTATTTTATCATTGGTCTTCAATTTTCAAATTCCATCCCCAAATTTGAGCATTTTACGAATAAGAAAAATAGGAAATGAAACTGGGATAAAGGATGGATAGGGTATGGGACTAGGGAGGACTTTGTGAATAGCTTTAATATTACTACCACCTTTAAGGGTTTCTTTGAATTGAAAAAAAATCATACCACAAGGTCATCAATAATTATAACATGTCAATGTCTCATGTCCATAATTTAACATAATAATTAAATTTCTTTGACAAGGACATAATTTAACATAATTTTGCTTTTGCAAAAACATATGAACTTTAAACATTAACAACCATTTGATGTTCAAAGTTCCAAACCTAAATCAAATCATTCATATAACATTATTTTTCAAAGGAGATCACAATTACACACATCCTTTTCCATACAAAATACTTATTCCTCAAGGTCCAAAGATTGTTGAAAGGTCTAGTTATTTGGAAAATTGGTCACCAACATGTGTTTTTGGAAATTGCTTGGCCATGCGAACAATGTTTAACCACATTAATTCTTTTTTTCTTTTTCTTTGGTGAAAATTTGTTGAAAGGTGACATGGTCTTTTGGAAAAGGAATCGTTTGTTGCAAAAAAAAAATTCTTTTTCAAACCAAAATGGTAAAATTGTAATAAAAATCTGTCTTGAGGGGGGACAACACATTCATGAAACAAAAACATTGCAAGTTCACATTGTAATTTGCCCCTAAGGTAGTTCAAGAATTTTTTAATCATCTGGATATTGTGGTACAAAGGCAACTTGAACACATGTATGTCAAATAATAATTGATTTTGAAGATTTAATGTTGTAAATAATGTATATTCTTGAATATTTCAAAAGATTTTTTGTCATGTTGTAAACCTTTTTTTTTGCTATGGTGCAATTTTGCAACTCTAGATCTTTTTTCAACAAATGAATCAAACATGAAAAATGTGTGATTTTAAGGATTTTTCACCATGTTTTGAAAATTAAATGAAAATTACCCACATCTAGACCTAGGCATTTCTTAAGTCATCACTTGTAATATCACTTTTGTAAAAATGTTACAACCCACCTAAAACAATCACCATTTAATCATAATTAATGTTAAGGATCCTCACCACTGGACCTACTTGAAATTTTTGAAAAAAAAACATTTTTTAATTAAAAAATTCCCAACCATTCTAAAATATTCCTTATTTTCCTTCATATTTTTTTTTTAATTGAAAATTTTCAACACCTCTACAAATTTTCAAAAGCTACCAAGGTACTACAGTATCAATCTAGATCCTTGGGCACACCACTCCACACATATTCTCACCAATGATATCCAACCTTGATATAGCCAAGCAAGAAGGATCACAAGGGGCTTCCTAATTACTTGCTTCAAAGAAACTAAAAATTGGTAAGCCTTTAATGAAAGATTCATCTACAAACATAAGGGTATGGGATAGTGTTTGGTCAATAAACTTCAAGTTTTGACAAAAACCTTGGGATTAGTTATTATTTTGGCTACTTTTCTACCATTGAAAGGTTGGTCCACACAAGAAATGAGGAACCCATAAACCTAGGAGGTTTGTTGTTGGGAATTGTTCCCACTATCCCCAATGTGTTCCCACAAAGTTTTTTTTGCATTCCCATGAAGTTCCCATTATATTCCCACTGTGATCCCTTTACATTTCTCATAGTGTGAACTTGAATATGTTCCCATTATGTTCAAAATCTACAAATGTTTTTTGACAAATTTTTGCATGTGAAACTAAAATGTGACCACTTGTTTCATTGTGCTCAAGCATGTGTTGAGCCCATGGCATTCCCATGCCATTCACAATTGCAATGTCAACACCAAACATTAGTGACACGTTAGCACCATGTCATTACTAGGGTGGTGTTTAGTTAGTGGAAGGGTTATAAATGTGCATCCAAGAAAGCTATTCATAAAATTTGTGCCAAAATATTCTTCACATTTGCACACCCATGCATCTATAACTCCACACCCTTGCATGGATGCATTCACAAATCCACACCATTTCACAAATTGACAATCCCAACCCCATTTATGGCAATTCAATTTTCCTAGAATAGCAAGTGGATGGACCAACTTTGGGCAAACTTTGTTCCATTTAATTTTCATTTCTAGTGTCCCCCAATTTGTAGTCAAAGTTATTATACATTGTGGGGTTCTTCATTTTGAAATTAATGTTTAACTTTGGTTTTTAGTTTGTTTGGGGGGTTTGATAGGCCTTCAATGTGGTCTTAAGAATGAATTTTTGGATTTGTAAAATCTTGAAATTGGATATTCCTTAAAACATTGGAAGCCCAATTCAATTTAAGACTAGGTTCATTTCCATTTACATTGCACTCGACTAAAACCAAAAAAACTTTTGTAGCATTTGTTTTGTCCAACTAGTGCACAATGCTTAAAATCATTGTGTATTAATTGTTATTGACATGCCTTTATGATGTTCATTGAAATACGTAAAACATATTGCAAGTTCACTCACCCTAGTACATTATTTTAATTGAAGTGGGTTTAATCTCAAAGTTATTATGAAATCTTACTTAATTTAATTTAATTTAATTTTCAAAAATAAAACTCACTTTAAATTATATAATTTATCTTCATTGGTTTGAAAATTATGGAATGGAAAATATGCACAATACTTGTCAAAGATTTTTTCATGGTATTAAAAACGAAATGAAAGGTCCATGGTTTGGGACGGTTACAATTTAATCATATCAAAATAGAACAAACAAAACACAAAAAACTATTTATAGTATATGTATAATTAATTAAATATAATAAGAAAAATATCTTGAAGATTAACCAAATATTATACAATTTTGGCGACCACATGAATGTGGTAATGAGACCTTTTTAAAAAATTACATGTCTTTTAAAAAAAGATTGTGTATACACACATAAATGTGGGAAATATGGAATTGATGATCTTTAATCTTTCATTAAGGATGATCGTTGGCTCCAACTTTTGTTTCACACTTTAGAGATTCTTGCCCAACATTAAAACATGAGGTTTTCATCTATATTACATTATGGAAGGTTGTTGGAAACATGTCATCTATAATAATCAATGTTGGTTGGCTATAGAAAAACACATGGTTATCAACTAAGGTACACATGTCAATTATCAACCTAGAGGATATCAATTTAGACAAGAACCAACAATGCCCCAATCGCATGGTATGTATGTTTTGAAAACCCAATAATACATTGATTAATATGGTATCAATTTCAAAAAACTCAATACCCTACCTTCATTGATACTTATTTCATCCCAACCATGTATTAAAACCTAAACCCTATTTTTTTTTCAACTATCAATTCTGTAGTTCTTTTGTTTCACAAATTATAAATCACAATCCATAATTCCTATTTTTTGCTATGTTTTGGTCGAAAAAACAAACTTTGCATGAACTTTAGGAGTTTCTTGTTTGAGGGTTTGACTTTAATTTTATCTACCTATGAATCATCTATTTGATGTACATCAAAACTTGAGCTAAATTAAAACTTCTTATACAAGCAATTACTCAAAGCCTCTTTGTTTTACATTTTATGTGTGCTTCATTTGCACCTTATTTCTTTAGGATGCACCATTGCCATAGTTTGGTAGTTTGTTTCATTTGTGTTTTATTTCTTTAAGACACACTATCGCAACCTTAACCTTGGGTTCACGACCAAGGCAAAGGGCTTGCAAGGTTGTGGGCCAAGAGAGAAGCCCAAGAGTCACATCGCATGCTTCTGGAAGTGTGAAAAGTGTGAGGGAATGAACCCTCAAACCCCCAAAGCAACTCCCACTTTGGGAGATGGAGTCTCGGTGGACTCCCAAATCTTCAAAGGGTAATTACAGGGGCCAAAAGTCAATGGGTCAAAGAGTTTTTTATATCATTGAAAAGCTCTTAGAACATAGATGTCTAAAACGAGCTATCATCGCCCATTTGAACATTTGAAACACAAGTTATGGGCAAAAGAAGGGTCGATAGTCAAATTGGCATTTTGACTCCCGACCACTAAAAGTCAAGAATCGAACTGATTTCCTTGCATGCGGGTGGCGTGCGACATGTCGTTGGAAAGCTCTTGACGAGGGCTACAAATTTATTTTAAACCTCATCTAAATCCGAGTTTTGCACGCAAAGTTATGGGGCCCCAAAGTCGCGAGAGTCCTAATTTTGGCAATTTCGAGACTCCCACTTGGGCAGTCACAAAGTATACTATAAGGAGGAAGGTGGTGGCTTCCCCCAAGTCTGGGCCGTGGTGAGTCTTGTGAGTCCGAGTTGCTTGTGGTTCATCTTAGCACCAAAACTGCTCCAACAATGCATTAACCAACTTGTTACTTAGTTTTGTGCAGGTCCATGTGAATGAATAAATGCTTGTCAATCTTTCTAGTCCCATCTCGGAGCTCCAACACGCCCCTTTACCCCTCTAAAGTGCTACGAACTAAGGAGTGTGCCCCAATTCCTGACTCTTTCGTTGTTTTCAGTTTAAACTCACATTTGAGTCTACCAAGGAGCTTGGGAGTGCGTCACACACCATCATTGTCATTCAATAGTCTATTTCATTTGTGCCTTGTCTTTTTAAAACACACCATTGCCATAATTTGAAATTTTCATTTCATTCACATTTTATTTCTTTAGTTCTAATGTCATAACATAACAACATTATCTTATTCCATTTATTTCTTTTGCATCCAAGTTGCATAATTTAAGGTTGCATTGTGAGGTTTGTTGTTTGTTTCATTTGCATCTTATAAGCGTGAAGAATGAAAATGTGTCATTCCCATCATTCAACTACATTTTCTATTGGAAACATGTTGGGGGACATAATCATAGATATTGATGCAATATTTCAAGCTCCATGTGTATGATGAATTTCCTACCTTTATTGATGATATGGCAATGAGATTTCAAGTTGCAAGACCTCGTCACAAGTCTATTTAAATGGCTAAGGCACCAATGCGAATTTATAACATTGTAGATGTAAATGTCAAAGTAGCATGGGAGTTGTTGTTTTTCAATTGAAGCTAAATTAGAAAGCTTGGCTCCCTCATAACATTTTATTTTTACCTTGGTCCTTATTTGTGGTGAATGATAGCAATGATATAACTATAGGAATTACACAAATGATGAGGTGCATGGAATGCCATTCTATCACCCCAAGCCCATAGTAATTCAAGTAACACCATAGAAAAAATGAAAGGTGTTGTGACTTACAACGAGGATTGTGGAACTACATCATTGAAAAAAATTCGATCTTTAAACATGTAAATGTGCGGGCATGATGAACAACATTTAATGCAATAGAAGTTGCATAAGAAATAGGTTAGGAAAACTCCATTTGTGAATTAATCTTGGATACAAATCTATCACTAACCATTTTGGAAGTAAGAACCCACATAAGAAAGAAAATTTGAAGCAAAAAACATTCATGGAGGATTTGGTGTTATATGTGACCACAAGTTATATGCCCATTTCGATTGTAAAAAATCATTGGTCATGGTGCATCATTTTGCATCAATATCCTATTGTTGTGTTTCCAAATAAAAATCATGTTATTAAGCATGTTATCATTAACTGTCAAAAACACAAAAAATCATGAAAATAAATGCTAAATGAAAGGTCTAAGTCTAATTTTCAAAACAAGGAACAAAATAAAATTACGTGATTCAAAAATAAAAACACAAGAATTAATAACAAGAACATGAAATGTGTAAAACAAACGTGAAAACAAGTTATTATTATGCTAACATATACAAACATGAACATGGAAAGAACATGACAAGGTTATGGTGCAAGATCATCCTTAAGATTGATGTTGAATAGATTGAAAGAAATGAGGGGTCCTACTCTTATGTATACTCCTTTGGGGACTTAGCTCAAGGAAACTTCTAAGGAGGCTTTTATGTGTGCATAAAGTAAGGAAGTTTTTAGGAAGCTTCTTAATTGAAAATCAACTATGAGTTCACTTACAACTTAATTAAAAGGCCTTAACTAGGAATCAACTAGAAGTTAACTAAACTTAACTAAGATTTAATTAAAAGTTAATTAGGAATTAATTAGGATTCAACTAAAATTTTATTAGGAGTTAATTAAAATTTAATTAAAACTTAACTAGGAGTTAATTAGGATTTAAATGAAAGTTAACTTGAATTTAACTAAGATTTAATTAGGAGTTATGGATGAACATTATGGATGAATTCCATCTATTAGAAGATGGTGTTTAATTTTCACATTTTTCACATTAACATGGTGGCCAAAATTGTCATAGATGTCAACGTTGTGGAGTTCATTCATATGAATGTTCGTCCATGACTTGTTGTGAAGTTGTGCTTGATTTTTAGTTGATTTTTAATTAACTTTTAGTTTATTTCCAGTTCACTTCCAATTAAATTTTGGTTCACTTCTAGTTAACTCTCAATTCATTTTTAGTTCACTTCTAATTAACTTTTAATTTGTTTCCAATTAATTCATAGTTAACTTTTAGTTCACCCTTAATTGAATTTTGGTTCATTCATAATTTACACATGGGTACACATGGGGCACATATGGGTGCACATGGGCACATATGAATGGACATGGGCCACATGTGGGTTAGAATTTTTTTGATAAACTTATTTTTGAATTAAATGCCCAATGGGTATAAATAGAGATAAAATTCCTTATTACTTTTGGTTTATTCAACACAAATTTTGAGTGTGTTTTCTTGTCATTGTTTTATTTTGTTTTTTGTTTCTTCTTTGCATTCAAATCTTGTTGGATTCTTATTTCACACATGTCATGTTCTTATTCTTGTTTGTTTTGTTTCACAATCTAAATTTGGAAATAGTTTTGCCCATGTTTTCGTTTTGGTTTAAGAAATCCTATAAATTTGGTCATCTTCATGCCTATGACAAAATCCATGGAAAATGATGTCCTACCAATTTTAAAAAGTTAAGTTGCATTATAATAGTTACATTGTTTGATTTGTGGATATATAGGTATAGGAGAAATGGCATTTATTGTGGTTGCATTTTGACTTTTAAACCCTACTATTATTACACCTCTTAAATTCACGAATCAAGTTAAAGAGGACCCCATCTTTGGAATGATGACTTCAAATGAGGATATTTTGTAAGGTGTATTGAAAAATGAGCTAACATTTTTTCGCCATTTTGAGGTGAACCTTAATGATTGTAAATTACTTATAACATGGTTGAATAATGACAAATCTAGGTTTCCAAATTTAACTTTTTTTGCATGCCAAATCCTTGGCATTCATAGTTTGTAAACTAAAATAGAACACATATTTAATACCATATTGTTGAAAGTTGAAAATCTTGAAAAATTGGCTAAATGATGCCACATTTTATCGTGCATGAAAAAAGGAGACCTTTGATGACTTTTTAGCCCAAGCTATTCATGATAATGTGTATGTGTTAATTAAAGTAGGGTGTTTTGATAATGAGATGTCACTAGAGAAAAATTGGAAAAAACAACTACCATTTGCAATTATATTTTAGTTGCAAAAGACATTTGATATTAAAAATTACGTAATTGCATTAAATAAGTTGCAGAAAACACTAGTTGCAAGTGTGGATAAAATCAATAGTCAACAAATATTTCATCATTCATATATTATTGTATGCCATTTGTATATTATCATAAAAATCAACAACTTACATAATGACACATGGCAAATGAAAACGAGTTGAAAATAATTATTTAAAAAATAGATACCGAATCGCCATTGTTTATTTTAAATGATTTTAGATTGTGACACATGGCATAATACCAATATGCCACAAGGTGAAAGCATGGTAAAATATATTAATTGGTGATCCCTACTAACATGTAAAAGTAGATTTGGAAGCTTTTACATTTTAAGCATTCTAGTCACGCCATAAATTTTGGGGTGTATTTATCATATTAAATAAGCGTGTGCAAGTATGTAGATAGGAGCCAACAAAATTACTTTACAAAAGGAATGTGAATCATTTTTAGTCATTTTTCATTTTTTCATATGAAAGAATTTTTGAATGAAATCGTTTGCAACTTATTGTTAAAAATACATATAGTTGTCCCAATAGATCACATGTTTTTTTGTTAATCATTGTTGAATAAATGTGATTTTATCAATGTGTGTAAATTTTGCCAAATTTTGCATTTTATGTTGAAAATTTATCATAATTTTGAATCATATCGAAATATCTTAACTACTTTAAGTTTTTGTTTCTTATATGATAAAATACGACTCTATTTTGTATGTCATGCACATTACATCCCATTTACATGTGGTAAAGGACTCTTGCAAATTTTTTAATTTGAAAAATAATTTGAATTTAATTTTTAAAAAAATCCATATCTTTTAAATTATGAGTGTTTTTTGAACTTGGGTAGTAGGTTGCTATAATCTTTTTTTTTTTAACCATCAAAATCATATTATTACAATAGTCCTTTACTTAATCCTTTGTAAAATTAGCCACATTTGACACAACACTTATTGAAGTTCAAATGTCATTTAAAAAAACCAAAACCCCAAATTTAATTTAATGAATTTTTAATTTGAATTCCTCAACTTTCATATTAGTCATTTAACACAACTTGGAATGATTAACATAAATTTTAAATGTCAAAAAAAAAAAAAACATATGAAAAAAAGTTCATAATTTTCACCACTATTTGACATGGTTTTTGGATCCTATCTTTATACTTGGACCCAAACCATATATGATCATTTTTAATATATATTATTACTATCATTAATTTATTAATTTATTGAAAGTTTATTACTTTGGCTGATATTGCACATTTTCCAAATCAAACAATTCAAATGATGTGTTACTAATGTTTAAGCCATTATCACATTGATATACATTTTTTGGAATTTGAATTTTTAGATTATGACAATGTGAAGCCCTTCAAAAGTAAGTTTTCCATCAATTCAGATTTGGCATCCAAAACATGTTTTTTGATATGATACTAAAGTGCATTGCATGTGCCTAATCATTAAATCATGCCCCAAACCCTTTCAAAATGAAACATATGAGTGAAATTTCCAAATTAAGTTTTTTGACCTACTTTCAATCTATTTTCTCACAATACGACAAACTTGCAAATTTTGCAAAGTAGATTAAAAATATGTTTTTAAAAAGGTTGATACAACTTTTGAAACTTTCAAAAACTTCAACATATCACATTTGGTGCCTTCATGTAGTTCAAAAGGACAATCTTCTAACGCATCACCTATTTTCTAATCTACTTGTCACAAATTTGTGTTTTTTTACCCATGAGGACTATTCTTTTGGTATACATTAACATGCTTTCACCCCGCATGGGATTTTTGGATTTTGGTCAAGATGAATTAAAATCAATATTTAAGTAAGTAAGTGGGATTATGTAAATAAATTAATATTTAAAAAAAATTTAAGGTTAAACCTTTGGGGTTAAACTTTTTAAAGGGTTAAGTTTTTTTCATTGTTTCATCCCAATTGACATTTGTATTTTTATGTGCAAGTGTAGGACGACTCCTCCTTATATAGTTATCAAGACAAAAGTGGAGGACAAAACATATAGGATAAAAATTGAAATTGCAATTAGAAAGTTTATCTTATATCTTTTGTTCTCATTTTTAATTTTGTAAATTATATTGAAGTAAATAAGTAATTACCTAACTATTTAATTAACTAACTAATTACTAATTAATACTTATATAATAATCAATTAAAAATTCATTTCGTTATGAATTATTAATTCATAATTCAAAAATAAAAAATAAAAAATTAAAATAGTAACTAATTAACCAAACCATTACTTATAAATTTTCATTAATAGTTTTTAAATAATAAAATAAAAATTATTAAATTATTAATAATTGAGCTATATATATATATATATATATATATATATATATATCTAAAATAATAATTTGTATGAAAATATTTATAGAATGTAAGATGAAGAAGTCATTAGTTGCAAATGTAGTGTAGTTGCAAGAATGGTCAAGAATGCAAAATAGTTATAAATGACAATTAATTGCACATAATTGCAAATGCATTGGTTGCATTTTGGGGTTTTTTTCTAGTGTGTTGGATCAAAGAAAGTTGTAAAAAAATTTATGATTCAAAATCTTGTATTTGAACTTGATTGTGGGTTTCTTTTCCATGAACTTGGATGTCTTGCCATTAATGCAATATTTTATATTTGTTTTATGTTTTATTGCATTTTGGTGATTTTAGGTTGATGATTTGAATTTGGTGTATGCGGATGTATTGTTTTTGGTTTTTGCAAGGGTTCCTTTGCTTCTAGTCTATATTTTAAGGTTTGAAGCATTAAATAGAAAGTAAGACATGTAATTGGCATTGGTCATATATGCTTGAATATTTTCAAGCCCTACTTGCAATTTGCAAAGTGCTAAGGACTTATGCATAAGAATGTCAATGCAACAATATTAGAGAAAAAACAACTTCAAATGAAATGATAAATTTTGTTGCATTCAATTTGTCATTTTCCTTCTTTTTCTTAGACTTTTATTTGTGATTTGTAGGAGTTACCTAATGCACATGGAGGACATGATTGATGACAAAAACCAAAAGACAACAAATTCAAGGTATCTATTTTTTTGTTCAACTTGGATGGTGATTGTGATTGAACTATTCTTTCATTTTTTGGTTTCTAGTTTATAGTTTCTACATCTTTTGTTTGTTTTTTACAAGAGCTATCTAGTGCACTTGGAGGATATGGTTGGCAACAGAGATTGACAACAACTTCAAATGTTTTATTTATCATCTTTGTTTCTTAACATCTATTATAAGGTTTGTAATACAAATAAGGTAGATGTTATAATGTTTGGTTGCAAAGAAATTCCGTTACATGCAGTTTGTAACCTTCTCGTGGTTTTGTGCACATTTGATGTTATGATGAATGATTAACAAAGTGGTTGTTGTAAGAGACAAGGAGCCCTTTCTTTTGGGTTGTAATGATGCAAACACAAATAAAAAGAAAACCATTTAAGGACTTCAAAACAATTTTGATGCAACAACTTTATGGTGTATTTGAAAACCAAAAATTGCCTTTGTTTAAAAATTAACAATCCTAGCTTGATGATATACATGGATAGTTCTTGGACCGGGTATTTGATATTCGATATTTATGGATACCAAGTGGGTATTACCAAAATTAGCTTAACAAATTGATCACCAACTAGTATTATTTTCAATAAGCAAATTGATATTAGGCAGCAACTACCAAAAATGGAAAAATTGGTTATTACATACCCTACATGCTTCATATTGGAAAATTCTAATACTTGTCCAACAATTGGTAATTAGGGTTTAAGGTTTATTTTCAGATCATGAAATCCAGAAAGGAAACCCTAAAATTTTCTGGATTTCATGATATCTGGTAGAGGCTGTCTGTCTGACTTGGATGGCCAGAAGATGAGCTTCGTGGGCAAAGGATAGACCTAGGTTTTTGGGGGCCCAAAAGGGCGCTATGAACAGAAAAAAGGGACCCAAATTGGGACCCAAAGTGTAAAAGTTCCCTTGCTTTTTGCCCTTTTCATTTTATTACAAGTTGCTTCCTACCCGGCGGGTATATTTTCATGAATGAATAATGCTTTTAATAAAAGAAAAAAGATGAGATGGAGCTTTTACCCTTGGTAAGGACCTTGTGCGGCGGGTATTTCTAGAACCAGGGCCATTCTGGGCTTCTTCACCTCTCATGAGCCCCTTAATTGAATTTCCAATAAAAAGAAACTACTTAAAATTCAATATTTCTTGTTCCCTTTGCTTTTTTTTTTTTTTTTTTGGAATCACCTCCATTAAATCTTATTCATCAAAGGCTTAACAACAATATCAAGAGCACACCCAAATTCCCCCTATAAAATTAATTTTGATTTAAATGAATTTTCAATGAAAAAATTTGTTCAATGTTCAATAACTTTTCCAGCATAGGTCAAAACATTATGAAAACATTCCCCGAAAAGTTCACAAAACACTCATAATAATAATAATAATAAAAAGAAAAAATCACTCCTTTGAAAGAATAAAAATCATGCAACATCCATTCCATTTTCAAGTAGGTTTTTTTATAAGGTGAAAGGGTGACTTTATAAGTAGGTCTGAAGTGGGTGGGGAGAGAGAGAGGGGGGGGGATAGGTTATGTCTATGTTGGAAGGCCCCCAAGTCCCAACCCCTGTGTGGCGGTTCTTTGAAATTTTTTTGGGGGGTAATGGGTCGGTTTCGGGTTTTTGAAAATAAAAATCCATAATCAAAAGAACTGCCCCATCCTGGATATTTTGGATACATTTAGAATCAAAGAACCGCCGGTTCTAAACATTTATAAAGTGTATCAAAAAGGGCATAATAAGAGTGTGCTATGAAATGTGTATTTGTGTGTTAAGGAAGATCCGGGTGTTTTTTTAAAAATATATATTAATTAATTAATTTTAAATTGGGGGTTTTGGGTTTTCTAGGTTTGAGCTCCTTACAAATGAAGATGATAAATGAAGGGTCTGTATTTGGGTCATGAAAGCATTTGCAGAAGAAGATAAGGTGCCAAATACCACACAGCAAAAAAATTGCTACTGG
>Ga0116228_10002817_pt1 | contig 15129 bp, 18 predicted proteins | sample S1TSphfallax_2_FD_89694 | JGI IMG/M metagenome (GOLD analysis project Ga0116228, IMG submission 89694) | Host-associated microbial communities from peat moss isolated from Minnesota, USA - S1T2_Fc - Sphagnum fallax MG | ecosystem: Host-associated > Plants > Peat moss > Unclassified | place...
AAGAAATTTTAGCCACATTTGGGTATACACCAGATATGAATGTTTTCTTTTTAAAAAGGAGCCTTCTATATTCTTTGCTACCCATCGGAACTTATCATTAAAATCTGAGGATTTGGAAAATAATGCTCAAAATCTGACAATTTCGGGCCATTTTTCCCTTGAAAAATCCCTTGTATAGGTTGAAATCATATTTTGCAGCTGAAAATTTGGCAACAAAATCCCTGCTTGATGGGCTTAGTGTTTTTTATTATTATTATTTTGTGATGTTGCTAAAGTGGTGATCATTCAGAAAAAAGATTTAGCCAAATTTGGCTATATGCCAAACATGTAAATAAAAGGGGAAAAGGATTCTTCTATGTTTCTTTGCCCTACTAAAGCTTACCATAAAAATCTGGCTATTTGCAAAAAAATCTCAAAATCTGGCAAATTTTGGGGGGAGGGATGAAAGGCGAAGAGGGGGTTCCATGTTTTTTTACACCTAAGTTTGGTCTTTGTATTCTAGGTGTTCCAATGGGTTCTTTGTCATTTGTGTAGTCTTTCGTATGAGAGGCGCTCTAAGAAGACTCCAACATGATCGCCAAGGTAGATCCTCAAGCAGTTTTTGCAATGTTTTCATTTTGTTATGCCCAACAACCAAGCTACTGACAACATATTGTATTTCCATCAGCAAGTACCTTGTAAAGCATATTGTATTTCCATCACCAAATACCTTGTAGCGTCATACCAAGTTTGATGCACGAATCATAGTTATGTTTAAAAAAATTATTAAGGTTAAGATCTTTTGGCACCACGGTGGACTATTTGGCTTATCGTTCTTACTTCTTAGGGGGGTTAGGCCTTTCCTCAATGGTCTGACATCTTGCCCTTGCCTTTTTAGGATGTTGGGCTTTGATCGCTTTTGCACTAATCTTTTGTTTCCAACAAAATGATCACCCTACTCCTCTTAATGTGGTGGCACATGTGGAGATCGATATTTATCCCTTCCAAGTCACATTACGAAATACCTATGTGATGTTACTTAAGGTCATCCTATCACATGTCTTGTCTTTCGAAAGTTTAATCGTGCAATCATATCCTTAAATGCAATCTTCTTTGATGGACCAACTACACCAAGAGGAATTAATTTCGCTTCTAACAAATGTTCTTTTGAATGTTGTGTGAGCACGTTTATATTCATGTGCAGGTCCAATACTAAGGGCTTGGTTATTAGTTCATCCTAACAACCTTTCATTATGTTTATCTTTCACCCATTTTCTTACAACATTTTGTATTTGTCTCAATATACCACATCCTATAGCTGCGCATCTTTCACAATGTTAGTGTGGTCATACAATTGATGATTTGAGTATCCATGTGTTATGTTGTTCATGCAAGAATGAACACATTACATCCCATGACACACTTTAAGATACCATTGGAGTTATCATGTCAAAGAGTGAAGCTCACATACAAAAAGAGGTTTTTCACTTTTCAAAAATACTAGACACTCATGAAGCCACGTCACCCCATCCTCATTTGAAATCTCAAATGAAATTTTAAGACCTAAAGATGTGTAATAACTATCAATCACATTTAGGGTTTAGGGTTTTGTGTCATCATTAGCAAATTGAAAAAAACGTAGTAGCAGTAACAACAATAGTGCAAGCAAAGTTGAATTTAATTGTCAAGCGCAAAGAGCGACTACCTGTTCTATAAGCTACAACCGAACTTGCTTCAATAGATCAAGGAAATGAAAACCATGATAAAGCAACCCCATGATACTATTGGACAAAGTAATAGAAGGAAGATTTGTATTTGTCTATCTTTGTGTCTCTATTTTTCTTTGTTTTTCCTTGTGGGTATGATGCATTTGTAAGTTTTGGTTTTTGTGAAAAATCAACAATGGGAGTGGTAACAACACAAGAAATAATGTTTTGACATTTGAGAGAATAAGTAGTAGGCTCATTGATTGTTTCTTATGGGAAACTACATGGTTCCAACTATAACCTTAACCTTCATTTGGTTTTTGTTGCCCTCGACAAGATGAAAGAAAATAGTTTCATAATTTGGCACATAATTTGTTATGCGATCCAGTTTTGCATCTTGTCTTGACATATACAAGGGCTTACCTATGCTATTTATTGCAAATGTCTTTTGAGTGGAAAAATGGGAGGGAGTGGGAGGTTACAAATGAATGTGCACTTGTAAAGAAACTAGTGACACACCCACATAGCAATAGAACAATCTTTTAATGTTCCAACCAAGCCCAATTAAGGTTAATGAAGAGTCGTGGGTCAAAGTCTAAGGTAATACATGTTTCCACATGCAAGCAAAGGCAATATATGTGATGATTCTACTACTCATAAGCTAGAAAAAATGTCTTCACACTCAATTTCTTCTACATATGGGCCAGTTTTTTAGTGAGCTTTACAATTGAAAAAAAGGCAATGTAAGCACTCTACAAACAAATGGGACAAATGTGTTTGGTGATCAACTTCTTCAAGCAATTAAAAAAAAAAATTCTTGAGAATCAAACCACATCCCATGTTAAAAACATTATACAATCTACAAGAAAAATCCTCAAGGTTCACTGATCAATTAACAAGCAATGATAAGTACCCTTGAGTGTCGATCTAATATTCAACATAGCAAATTGATCCTAGTGTTGGATTTTATTGACTTTTCCCTTCAAGGTAGAGAGATTGCAATGCACCTAGAAATGGGACAAAGTCTAGTATCCCTACATTCTAGGGTCAAATGGAATGCGCCATAGAAAGATTTCCAATGACACATGTGTTTCCAATTTAATTAAAAAAATTTCACTTTGGTATGAAAACTTAAAATTTTCTTGAAATTTGTACATATGAGGTGGGAGAAAAAAAATGCATTGTAATATTTCACTATTGTGTCCAAATATTCAAATGTAGTCCTAAGCTTAAGTTTTAACCCTTTTGAATACATAGAAAAAATACTGGACCCAATAGAAAATTTGAACTACAAAAAGGTCATAATGGAGAGACTTCATTTAACCCACATTATCTATAGAAAAAACCACCAACTTTGTCTATGTATATATGTACGATTTGAATGTTTTGTTTCAATTGAGCAAAAAAACATGTTAAGGTTGCCAAGGATTCCATGGAATTGATTCCCAAGGTTGTGATTTTGTATCGTGAATGAATGTGGTGCATAGCTCATATCACCTATCCCGACATTGTTGCACAGTTGGCCTCCATCATGTTGTCACATTATTCCAACTATGATTACTTCTTGGCTTCTCTTATGTTACATGTTCCTGACCAACTTCAATTTTCTCCAAAAAGATTGATTGATCACATTAATAGCACCTGTTGAGATTACAAAGTGCATCAACAATTTTAGCAAAACATCTGGCTATTGTGTGCATTTCTTGAGGTGATCATGCAAAATGATTTTTGGGGCTATGTCAATGGGTTTGCAAAGCACATATACCACCATTAACATGTTTTTGTTACCTTATGTTTTGGGTCATCTCTTGATGGTTCTAGATGGATGCTATGATATTGGCATCACATAACATATCAATTGAGTATTTTTCCTTTGTCCCTAATACATTTATACTTGCAGCATTTAGGGCTTTGGTTGCATTTTCGTCCCATCCAACCATAGGTAAAAAGTAGAATTAACAAATGTAAGTTTGCATTGTCACGATGGATTTCTTGAACATGGTGTACATTGTTTCTTATTAAGCAAAGCATCAATGAACTTTAATAATGGCCAATGGCTAATTAAGGATTTTGGAAAACCATGGCCAAGCATAAGGTTTGAATATGTGATTTGCATTTTTCTATTACTAGGGTTTGCTGTAACTTTGGGTATTGATGATGACTATGATGTGCATAGATGTCCAAGATGTTTACGAAGTAAAAAAGGAGAAGGTGTTATTGGGAAAAAACTAGTGTTCACCACATTTGACTTTGATATTAACATTCATCACCCTTACAAGCCATTTGTGGTAGCCATTAGGAAGTTTCAGGTGGTTATAAATACACTTCTGCAATTTGCATGGAATTTTTTGAATGATGGGTAAGCAAGCTTCTACAAGAACTTGGCTTTTAGTCACCTAATATCACATGCTTACAATTAAATTGTAGCTTTGGAAAATCAAAATGGTTTTGTATTTTGTGAAGGGTTGTTTCCATGATGTTCATACCATGTTGGGATCTTAATTGTTTGCATATGTGTTATTGACCTTTATTAGCAATGCCAACTAAAAAGTAGGTCAAAAGGTGTGAATTCTCAGGATTTTTTGGCCTTTCTAATTGTCGATTGCCCATTGTGGGATGAACATTCTCAAATTGTTGCAAATTCAATCTAAGACAAATTTTCCATTCGACATTTAGACTATGATCATGTGGGGTATTTATTGGTATTACACGCAAGGTCAAATTTGAATTGTAATTTATCATTGTGCTATATTATGGACACATGCAAGGTGAAATTAAGTCCTCTTTAAACTTTATGACTTATTTCAATGTATTGTAGCCTCTCAAGAATCATTACTGCTTGTCATTGAGGAGACATTAGGAAAAAATCAATTTTTGCAATATTTGAAATTGTTTCAATTTTTGCCATATTCTCAAAATTGGTTCCCCACTACCATTTGGGTGAAAGCTTACTTGGGTGGTACCACTAAAAACCACCCACCCCAAAATCACAAGAATGTTAGCTTCATTTTAATTAATGAAAGGACAAATTTCAAAAAACAATTCCCAATCTTTTTATGATCGGCTTTCAAGAACAATCACCTTTGATTTCCCAAGCCCTAGACGTCTATAGTCAAAATCAATGCAAGATGTTTTTTGTTTTTACTTTGTTCCATTGACCTTGTTTCTTAACTTTAAACTTGTTTCAAATTGCTATAGATTTTGTAAATGGAGTTTTATTTCTCTTGTGCACCTAACTTGCAACAAATTTAATGTACATGGGGTTGCACACACAAAGCATCTTCCATCCATGTCACCACTTTACCAAAGAAACAACCATTGTCAAATAGGCCTTCTCCTCCCACCAACAAAGGGTCCCTAGACCCTTTGTGTCTCATTTTTGGGATTGAAACTCATACCCAAATACACACCAAAAAGGTGCAACTTCAAATATTGACCAATATTGGTGGTGTTTTTTTTTCATCCACACATAAGATTCAGACTCAACATTTGCAAAACTTAATTTGTCTTTTTTTTATTGGCTTTCTCAAGAATGTGGAGACTTGAAATGAGTGAAGGATTTGGGGACAAATTATATGTTGGCTTGAATTCCAAACCAATTTGTGAATGAAAGTTGGAAACCTAACTATAGTTTTGAAGGTAAAAATTCAAAGTTGAACTTTGAATAAACGTGTGAATGACAAGTAGCAATTTAAGGGTGCGTAATATTTAAGTTCGGTAAAGCCCATGGCCTAAGGCTAACTACACAAAAGTCCCATACAAGTTACAATAAGAAAGGCAGTTACTTGTTGGTATTAAGTTATGTAAAGCATTTGAGGTTTGCTTCCATGGGTTAATTTTCATACATTTGAAACATTATAAGTTAGTCTTAATTTTGACATTATACCTATTTTGAAACTCTTTTGCAAATTCTATAAGAAAGTTAAATTGGACAAAAAGTTCCATCCTATTTGGTTTATTGGATAAAAAAGAAAACAAGCTAGAATAAAACCAACAAACACAATCAAATGCCATGAAGTTGGGTTGAAAATAAGCCAACTTTGATCAATATACTAAGCAATAAATGTTTAAATTGTGGCCTCTTCAAATCTTGATGGAAATCTAATAAATTGATTTTCAAATTTGTGACATTATCAAAAGAGAATGTCTAGAATCTAGAAGTTTTTACTATAGGAGATGTAGAGGTTCTGTAATAGACAACAACCTCTGATCTCTCCTTCTCATTCTTCGTACAAGAACTCACCTACATACACTCATGACTCTTTTAGACATACACAGCTTGCTCTCATAGAGCATTAGCAACTCTAGTCACAAAGTTTAGAACTTAATCCTTCATTCACAAAACGTTCCGTGACTACATGCTCTTGGTCCCTAGCAGATTTATCACCGATCGGACCTCTAACAAGGCATAACCTTTCAAGTCAGAAACTTACATAATGCAACAAATGCAACCTCACATCACTTTTCTTGACTAAAGACTTATGAGATGTGATCTCGCAAGTCCAAATTCATACAGGAACCTTTGATGCAAACTCAACTGAATTTGAGCCTACCAGTACCCCTCAAAGGATCTGGCTTTCATGTAGACACAATCAACATATCTCTGGTCTAAAATCCCATTCTGTTCCTTACTTCAAATGATGCTTTCCAGAGAACAAATGCAGCCATTTGGCTGAGTTACCAGCGCAGTGGAGAATATCTGTAACCGGCCAAAAACTCTATCAATGAGTAGATCTCATCTCCTATCTACGCATCTCTAAGTTGTCTACCACAATCTGCACTGATCTTCCATCTACTGCCCACTCTGCAGACTCAAGGACTTGCTCATCAAGCTCCCTCTCTACCTCCTTAGCCTTCTTCTTAGCCTTGTCATTTTCCCTCCTCAGCCACCGTCGTTCCAACCGTCTCAGCACATAAATGCAGCTCCACTCCTCACCATAATCCGCACCGCCCCACTCATGTGTGATCAGCCTTCATGATCCTCAAAAAGCAGCCGCCATGCATTCCCTGTAGTAATGGAGAGTAATGCGCAACCAAAACAAATGACGGTTGCAAAAATTAAACACACACAACAGGTTGTGCGGTGACCCATTGTTCGGTCACACCTGCATGAGTTGGGTGAGCTTTGTATGCATGTATTTTTAAAATTTTGGTGGCAAGTAAATCATTGCTGAAAATGAATTAATGACTTTAAGAAATCAAAAAAACCTATGTCATTATAATCCCTCTTATTTACAACCTCCTTCACAAAGGCATGTGAAACCCTTTGCAAATCCTCCTCATCTACATGTGCAATTCTTAAATAAATGTTGTTTGAGTGAATGAATATACATAATAAAATGATGTTCTTTACAATGAAGTTTTAAATATTTTGATTATTTGGTCATGCCAAGGGTTTACCTCCATCTTTAGGGTACTTACCACACTAACTATTTCATCATTACAAATGTTTTTAAGCATCATTTTCACAAATTCAATGGCATGGCCATTCTTTTAAATTTTGATTGTGTAATAACACACAAAATGTTGGAGGTAAAAAGGAGAAATCAAATGTTGAACTCTTCATGTTTTTGGTGCGTGGATTCCTCCATTAAACATATCCAAATGTGTTTTAATATTCTTTGATTTTAATGGATATCATCATTAACCTTTCACCATCTAATTCAAAAAACTCCATTTTAATGGTAATAGTTTGACTGAAAAAAAATAGTTCATTCCCTTAATTTTCAATAGAAATTAACCAAGTTATTTTTACCATGTTTTGATTTTTATAATGGCATTATTGTTGATTTTAGACCACAATTGACATCCAGATTTTGATACAAGTCATTTGAGTTACACAAAATGAAAATTAACTTCATAGTTACTTTTATTATATTTTTATCATGCTTCCAAATTTTATGAAAGCTTACCATGCATTTCATGTTCTCTTCTTAGAACCTAATGACCCATTAATAATTCCAAAAAGATTGCACTACAATAAATATTTATTATAATTTTATAAATATGATCCTACTTTGGCTATAAAAAAAGATTAAACAAGAAATAGAAACCAAATGCCATGTGAAAATAATGTTTCAATTATTTTAAACTAGTTGGATAAGACATGGTCCTTTCACTTAATCATGTGGAAACTTGATTTCAGAATAATAATAATAATAATCAAAATAATTATACACCTCTTATTAATTTAGTAAGTGAATCCATTGAAAAAGAAATATTAATGATGTAGGACAAATCATTTTGTTAAATATGTAAAACATACATAGTTAACACCTAATTTCAAGATGTTTATATATATATTGATGATACCTATCACAAGGGACTACAACCCCATGGTTGGCAAAAAGCTATAGATTTAAGGAATACATTTTTACAAAAGTCATTTAGAGTTCAAGAACCCTTGTGGTGTGAATTTGTCTATGTTTGCTCAAATTCACTTGCATGTTGTAGCAAAGTTTTAGTCAATTTGTCATTAGCAAATTACAAAATGACAAACTAATGTAAAAACACCTTTAGTTTTCCTTCACATGCAATGGTTACAAATGTTAAGAATGATGTTCATCTTCCTCAACAATATTCAAGTAGCCAAGAACAAAGGGGGAATTTCTTCTACCACCAAACACATTTAACCCCATATAGGAATCATCAAATCGTGGACAAAGGTCATGAATGTATGAAGTTGGAGTAGTTAACAACATGCTCAAAGAATTGTGCTTTAAGACAATCCCATTGAAGAAGCCTCCATGGGCATGTTGTTTAGAATCCAACAACAGAAGGACATGGAACTTGTTCATGAAGTTCAGATCTTTAGGAAAGGGCAGATCCGACATCTCATTCATGGGTTTAGAACTAAATTCAAATAAAATAAGTATGCACTTATTATTTTCTTAGGAGATTCTATTGAAAAAGATATATTAATGATTTAGGGCGAAATTGTTTTGTTAAATGTGTAAATCATCCCTAGTTTAGACCTACTTTTAGTATGTTTATATCATGTATATATATTGGTGATACATATCACAAGTGGCTTAGATTCCCATGGCCAGGGAAAAAACTTTAGATTTATGGAATAACCTTTAGTAATTAAATAACTCCTAAAAATTTAATCAAAAAATCACTTTGAAAATTTGAGAAAGAGGTAAGAATAATGGTAAAGGAAATGGAGGTTTACCAATTTAATAATATCCCCTCCCCCTCCCCCATTTATTTCTCTCATATGTTCCAACCTCAAAGTAGAGGACCCAGAAACTCTAAGAAGGAGAGCACTAAACCATGAATTCAAAACATAAATCCTTAGGGTATCATTCTCTTGGCTTGATGTCCTTCCAGAAGGCTGAAGACTTTCCAGAACTTCAATTCCCAGCAGATTATCAAATTGATCCATAACAAGCCAATGAGAAGGTGGAAACATAGTTTGAAATTGACAACCAAAATCTCCGAAGTGGCACAGATCTATCCTCCTATTAATTTACCATCATGATTTAGTTCACAACTGTAGGACTTGTCCACTAAGAAAAGCAATCCAGAAGGGAGAAACATATCTATAAAATGAAGATGAAAACAATATGATAACTTTAAGAAGATAAATCCTGCAGCTATAGAATCCATGCATTGAATTGAACCATTTGAATTGCCGTCAGGCAGTACCATGGAGGCACCTACACCTATTCCTTTTGACAACCGTCCCCTGAATAACAAAAAACTCTCTGGAGGCACAACACAGAGAACAATGAATTGCTCCAATATCACTGAAGAAGAAGACATCCAATAAACACATTTTCAGAGTCAGACTTCGAAAATATGGTTAGGAAAACAAACCAGCAAAAGATTCAACCCAAAAAATTATAATGAGCCCAAAACCCAAATTGTTTGCCAAAAGCTACCAAAGTAATACATTCTACTCACCTATCTCTCAAAGAATGAGCCCCTGAGAAAATCCTTCTGAATATACCATCAGGCTTTGAAAATGTCACTCTAATCATCTTAAGACTATTACTTGCTATGGATGCATAGTCTACAATTCTTGACCTGGGCACCCTTTGCATTAAAAAAGTGACTGTCCTTGAAGGAACAATTGCAAATATACATTATAGGAGTTTCAGAACAGACCAAATGTGCATTCCCACTTCCTGAAAAGATAACAGTGGCAACAATTTGGTGGAAGACTTTGGCAGGAAGAACCAGGATGCTCACAAAAACAACCTTTTCTTACAAAAGTCATTCAGAGCTTATGATCCTTTTTGGTGCAAATTTGTCTATGCTTGCTCAAATCCACTTGCCCGTTGTAGCAAAGCTTCAGTCAATTTGTCATCAGCAGATTGCGAAACATGAAGTTGATGTAAAAGCACCTTCAGTTGTTCTTCCCCTCAATACAAGAAATATGATGTATTTCTACTGAGTGTGATTGCAGGCACTAGAAGTGTGAAGAATTATGTTCATCTTCCTCAGCAATACTCAAGTAGCCAGGAACATAAGGGACAAATCCTCTACCACCAAACACCGGCCGCATATAAGAGTCATCAAATGTTCGCCAAAGGTCATGAATGTATGAAGTTGGAGCAGCTAGCAGCATACTCAGAGAACTGCGCCTTGGGGCCATCCCATTGAAGAGGCCTCCATTGGCACGTTGTTCAGAATCCAAGAGTAGAGGGACATGGAAGTCGTTTATGGGATTCAGATCTTTAGGAGAGGGAGGATCTGATGTGTCACTGATGGAGTATGACCGCAAGTACACTGGAAGTAGCCAGTTAATCAAGGGCTTTGTAAGCATGCCAAAAACCTGCAAAATGTGTTTGGATTAGCAACCTGTAACGGCTCCTGCCTACCTGCAAAGGAAGAGGAAGAGCTGAATAACAGTAAGACATGAATCATATTCAACCCCTATGTTATAGACCACAAATGGCTGACAGAAATCCTGGACCAGCTGTAGCAAACACTTTTCATGTCTCACTTACCACTGTACTGAATAGAACAACACCAATGGTTGTGGTGATGGCCGTGGCAAACTCTGGATTCTTTGCATCTCCTGAAATGGTGAACTGCAGGAATCAATAAAGATGTGAGAAAAGAGAGAGACAGAAGATGTTTGCTCTCATCAGACTATGCTTGCCATGGCCTCTTCATCATATACCCCACACATAATGGAAGGATAACCAGCACCAGCAGACTGTGAAAGGAGACTGACTCCTTCAGGGTACTTACCAGCTCCCTGAGGGTACTCACTACAGTAATAATACTCACCATGATACAAAAGGTCTGCATGAGCTTTCCAGGTACCCTCTAAAAACACCAGACAAGCATTGATTCCATGTGCATAACTTAAATTTTCACCACAGCAGAGCTAGGGCTATGGATTCAGCTTTCAGAATTGCAGATGTGGAACAGAAAGCAAGGGAGAAGTCTTTTCAGAAGGGAATCCCTTCACATGCACAACCCCGGACAATACATTGACAAGTGAAGAAGCTTCTCTTTATCTGCACAAACTAAATACTGACACCCTATCTCTATATGTATGTCCAGCATCCACAGGTAGACAACCTGGCATAAATTCCAGAGAACAGACAGATATGTGTACCTGATTGAATGCAAGGGCTATAGATACAGCTCCTCTCATCAATCCAGCCCACCAAATAATAACCTGCAAAAGTGAACCAATGTCATCATCATTATACAAGTTTCTTAATATTCGAGAACTATGCCAGGAATTAACCCTTGATTGGATCATCATCAGTCCTTAGACCTCCACTGCCGACAAACTTTAATCCACAACACCAAAATCTTTTCAAACTTACCCACAGTCACACTCAACAAATTAAGGTGCAGAATAGTAATTGACACAACTGTTTTGTGCAAGATAATGTTGAGTGGCACAGCATATTTCATATATGGTGGAGTCAGTACCTGCTGGCGAATACCAATCTTGGTATTTGAAGATTTGCGTATGTAGTTAGAAAGGGCTGACAGAGGGAACACGAATGCTGCTCGACCCACCAGGATCAAAACCAACAGTGTACTGAAAAGCCCAAATGATTGACCCAAACTGCCCAACACACCACAACAGTGAGATGATGTAATGATGTAAGCAACAGCCAGTCTACAGAAACAAGAAACAAGAAAAATTCCAAGGGAAGCATAGAACTCACGTTGTTGTGGCCATTTTCCATTTGTCAACATCCAAGGCATCCATGCCCACGTAAAGGAAGATGAAAGTTTCTGCAATGAAAGACATGGTTGCAAATGCATGCCTGCCACCCAAAGTAACATTCAGAATATATCTAGTACAGTCTGAAGACACAGAATTCAGTTCCTGGAAACTTTTCAATGTCAATCCTCCAAACAACATTTGGGTATTGAGCACCTCAGAAAGTCATGGAGAATGATTGTCACCATGAAAGACACAATTTGGGTCACACATGGTCCAGGCATAAGATATTTGGTATTGAATGAACAGCAGTTGGACCGCCCACAACTTCACATCAACAAGTTTCTTGATATTTTCCCTCAAATGACTCCCCATACCCAGTTAAGCATGAACAACATTCTTATCCACAAAGATAATTTATGCAGAATAAACACAAATTCCCATTGTGTTTACTGTCCAGACACCACACTCTCTGTCTTGTGGAGCGGAATGGAATCCAACATGAATTCATTGAGCATTGCTAGAAGATAGTCCTCAAACCCTCACAGAAATAATCATCAATTAAATCTATCCACATATCGTGTACTTAAATAACATAGAGCAAACAGATTTCAGATATTCATCAAAAAGAACCCAAGAGACAATAAATGGAGATCATACTTGGTGGTAACTCGAGAGCTTTCTGTAACATTGTGCCATGTGTAATGTGACATAACAATCCCGCAAAAGAAGACAGTAAGAATACCACTGAGAAAAAGGAGCTGTATACACAAGAATGAAACACTGCATCAGTATGTAAGTCCATGAAGGTCCTTACTTGAAGGGCCAAAGGCCTAATTCTTCTGCAGGAAATGAAAGAGAGACCTCTGCATTCCAAACAAGTTCAACCACTGACCCAAACAAAATGGCCAAGTGCCAATCCTGGCAAAACATACCTCTGCCAAGACATATGAGAGGTACGCCATTAGAGTCATTATTGCAATTTCACGATCTGTAGAGTGCCTGCATTATATAACCAAAAGACTCCTTTTCATCAACTGCTCCCAAATACTTGACTTGGTAAAAGAAGCAACAGGTCAGCCACTTCAAAATACAGTGGTGACAATCACATCACACAAGTGTCACAAATCATGGGCAGAAAATCCACAAACACAGGCTCACCGTCCAAAGTACAGTGTCTTGATTATGTATGCACTCAAGAGGCCTGTCTGCAAAATGCAACACATCCAGTAATAAGGAACATTAATCTGCACCAAAGTCAATTCAAGTGCCAGAGTCATGCACTCTGAAAATTCATGCCTATTGGACCAACAAGAACTCTATTTCCCAGCAGCCTTAGATTGGCAAATCTGTCTGCACAAATAGCATCCATAAAAGTTGCAGGAGCAAACTTACCATAATACCCAGGACTGTACTGGAGAAGAATAGGTACAAGAAGCTGCCAGTCATTTGCAACACCTCCAGGCCAGTGAAGTCATCAAAGGTCAACTTCTGAACTGCCCGAAACAAGACAACAGAGGTAGCATCGTTTACAACCCCTTCCCCAAACACAAGGCTGTACAGCAAAGGTGTATCATCCTGGCTAAGAACCTGCAAAGAAAAGCCATAGAGAAGAAAAGTGAAAAATGCCAGCCCAGACTTTGTTGAGCAACCTATGAGTACTCGCTGCTTCTTGATAGATGTCAATTGGAGCATTCATGGAAAATTATTGAGCATGGATAGACCTTTCTACCCTACCTGCAGTGTACATACTGAGTCTGTTGCAGAGAATATGGTCCCCAGAGCTGACATAACAACATCCAAAATGTCAGTTATGTCAAGGCAAGAAATCTGCTGGGAGGAAGAATATATCAACACAAAATGCTTCTATGAGTTTAAGCTTCAGTTTACAGCCTCTTTTAATAAAGAAATCCCATAAGAGTCAGAGCAAACGCACCAAGATAATCCTGGATAAGCAGCTTCCCAAGCCCAAGCTTAGGAAACACAAAACTGCAACCTGCAAACCCAACAAATCCTTGTGAGAATCGAATATCCACATTTGCACACAAGGAGAGGCAAATATGTGCTGATACACAAAAATGGACAGCTGTTGTCAATAGATGTGGAGAAAGGTCACCTAGGGTGAAGAACAAAGATAGATAGATGGCACACACCAGCTGAGATGATGGCAAAAGAAATGAAGACCCCGACCACACCAAAGAGCATAATTGCTACAAAATTCCGGAAAAATTGCTTCTTCTTGACCTGAAATCTGTCAATGCAACCCAAACAGCATGTCAAGCTCAATCTCTCAAGCATACATAACCATGTCTCAAAGGGTGTCAGCAAGCAAGACTAACCATGCAGAATACAAACCACCATTGCTATAATGTTTCTTAATAAGGACTTTCCATAATCCACTAGAAAATCATTCTTCCCAAGTCCACATAGGGTATTTCCTGTACCACATTGAAAGACTATGAGTTGAAACTATATATCAATTCAGACACTCATGAGGCGCACATTCAGTTACAGCAGACTGATCTGCATCATGGAATTGGAAAGCAGAACTACATCAAAGGGAAGTCTCAAGGAAACCAATGTAGGCTAAAAATCTCCAACTGCCAACCAAAAAACCAAAAGAATAATTGTATGAAAGAACCCTGAGAACTTCTGCATGGCTGCTACCCCACACACCCCTTTTCCTTAGATTAAAGTTCTTAGACAAGGCATACTGTGAATTCATTGACAGCCCTTGTTAGGATGGCCATCCCCGCATACCCTTGCAGGTGTTGGAGAATATCCTTACCCAGCATTAAAAATGATAGGAGGAAGTAGGTAGATGAAGAAAAGTTCCTCATTGAATTGGAGTATGTGAGAGCTTGATCCCTTGCTTGTGACCAGAACTATGATTCCAGTACAGAAGCCCTGCACAACCAATTCAGCTCATCAACAACAGCCTCCTTCCTGTACCACCAGAAAGACAAAATCTTTTGCAGACATGGATACAACATTCCTCCTCAGCTTGGAAAAAGGTCTTGTGATAGTCTTACAAGTACAAGAGCAGTGATGGACTCGTTCATCCACCGATTCTCCTCCAACAAGTGTCCCAACACTATGCAAGCACATAGAAGCGTCACAAACAGAGAGATGGCCATGACATGCATATGATCTCCATCCTCTCCCAGGCCTGTTCTCGTCATCAGATAGTGCAAAGTCCCCATATGACTCGGGACAGACACCATTTTCGGTCCCAAACAAAACAAAACAAAACCCTAGAAAACCCTAGATTTGTCTTTCTTCTACACACACTAAAAAAAA
>Ga0116228_10002819_pt1 | contig 15127 bp, 14 predicted proteins | sample S1TSphfallax_2_FD_89694 | JGI IMG/M metagenome (GOLD analysis project Ga0116228, IMG submission 89694) | Host-associated microbial communities from peat moss isolated from Minnesota, USA - S1T2_Fc - Sphagnum fallax MG | ecosystem: Host-associated > Plants > Peat moss > Unclassified | place...
AGTTTTACACACTTGACCGGAAAGTTGTACCGGCGATGTGTCTAAAGTACAGGGAAACGAAATTAATTGCCACGGCGCTTTGGTAATTGAGCCTGCTTCTACCCTCCGAACTTCCGTAATCTCGACCATATTGGTACACATCTCTCTCTAAACCCTTAATTCTTCAATGATTCATCGCAGCCGACGCAGCCATGCACGGAAAAGGCTGCCTCCCGGCGAGGTGTATCGGCGGAAGAGGGTGGTTACTTGAGCCAGAATCGATAGGCTGTGGAAAGCGCCCGGTTACCTGACAGGCTCCATCCGCAAAGCGAAAGCAACAATGGTCGCACCCGGCGCCGGCGCATTCCGGGCCATCAGGGCCTGCTGCATTGTTTCCAGGATCTGCTCTTCGAGCCCGTCCGGGTCGGGTACCATCTCGCAGGCCTCTACCTCTTCCGGCGTAGCGCCCTGATAGCAGAGCTCGCAGACGCCAAGCCCCTCTTCATTCCGCACCGGAGGGCCGAAGACCCGGCAGGTCATCGGGCGGTCGTCATATAAATCGCAGGTGCCCGAGGCCGGATCGAGGACGGGGCACACTGCGTCGTTCGCGAACTCCTCAAATGCTTCGAGCGACACCGGGTCCTCGCGGAGCGCACCCGAGACGACGTCCCCCGGGTAATCCGCTTGCACCTCCTGGAGGTACGCCGCTACCCGCGCATCCAGCTTTTCCGCACGCCCCGGATCTGTCAGCCGTAACTTCGCCAGTCCGGAGCGGAGACGCACTGCATCCAGCGCATGGATGCGGAAGGCGCCGATGCAGCATTGCCAGCATCCCGGTTTGCACACCAGCCACGCCCCGCTTTTTCTCGCTGTCTCCGAGAGCGCCTGGTCGATGATCTGCAGTAGTTCCGCGTCGCTGGCCATTTCTCCCAATCTCCGGCGACGTTGCCAGCCTCTTTCAGCTTATGCCGTGTTCCCGGAGGATAGTCAAAAAACAACAGGAGGCGCCGAAGCGCCTCCTGTTTGATCCACAATGTTTCGGTCCTGATCAGTCCCGGCTTAGGTCAGGTCGGAAATGCGCGCGCCCACCCGGCTCGCCACCGAGCTGGCAGTCTTGGTAAAGTCCTCTGCAGCGTCCTTGACCCGCGAGACGTACTGCCCCGTCTGCTTGGTGAAGTCATCAGCCGCATCCTTGGCTTTCGCCACGTAGTGGCTGGCCTGCTTGCTGAAGTCGCCAGCCGTGTCCCGCAGATAATCCCCGGTGTCGTCGAAAGTGCGCTTCAACTGCTTGCGGGTCTTCTTGCCCTCTTGCGGAGCGTATGCCAGTGCCACCGCGGCGCCGGCCGCAACCCCGATTGCAAATATGGTCCAGTAGCGAGTAACGCTCATAAAACCTCATCTCCCTCAATTGAGAATCGCTGTCGACTGCTAACTTCACGAATTAGATGCCGGATTCTCGAAATCGTTCCAGCGGAAGCAGATTTGGCTTGCCCGGTGGTGCTCCGCCCGTCACTCGGGCTGTTCGTTGGAAGTCGCGCCCGCCGCTGCACCCTGGACGGTACGCTCGTCTACATCCTGGGGATGAGGCACGATCAGGCCTGTCTTCCGCCGGGTGAAGGAAACGCTATGCCAGAAGCGGTGCTGTCTTTCTGTTTTTGCTAACAGCGACTGCAATGCGCGCGGCGTCACGACAGCCGAGGAGTCGCTGGTCACCGCCTGCGGGATAAATGACTGGTGCAGTGGTTGCAGAAACGTCGCATGCGCCTGCGAAACCTGGAAGAGAATGCGGCTGTTGCCGGCGCTCTGGATCTCAGGTTGCCTTCCATCCTGGGCATATGCAAAGCAGACCGAAAGGCAAAAGACGAGGGCGGCGAAGATGATGAGAAGACGGTACCGGCGGCTGGATTCCATAGCTCACGACTCCCGCGCGAAGACTTGGTTCGCGCTGATTTGGATTCTTGTCACGACCGGCTGATACGTCGCAGAGCGGGGGAAGACGTGTATGTCCGGACCTCTAGAATGCACAACGCCCCATTTGGACTGGAATACTGCGATAGCGTCAGTTCGCGACCCGTCCGCACAATGACTAGAGTCACCATGGCCACGGATTTCCTCTTTACAACGAGGAAATGGCGTAGGACCGGCATGCAGCCCTTCCAGATACTTAAGTCGACACTTGACAATAAGGCTGACCCAAACAATACTTAAGCATCTACTTTGCTTATTGGCGAAAGGAAATCTATGCCTCAACCTGTTCTGACCCCTGCTGCACCAAGCGTCACCCACAGCACCTTCACCATCGAACGCAGCTATCCTGTCTCGCCCGCCCGCGTGTTTGCTGCCTTTGCCGATCCAGCGAAGAAACGCTCCTGGTACGGAGCGGGCCGCGACTTTGAACACTTCTCGATGGACTTCCGCGTCGGCGGGTGCGATCACTCTCAGTCGAGACTCGGCGAGGACACGCCCATCCCCGGCGCGGTGCTCTCAAACACCATCACCTACCAGGACATTGTGCCCGACCGCCGTATTGTCATGGCCTACACCATGGCCATCGGCGACCACCGTATCTCCGCGTCCCTCGCCACAGTCGAGCTTCTGCCTTCGGAAAAGGGGACGGATCTGATCTTTACCGAACAAAGCGCCTTCTTCGAGGGTGCTGACGGGGCTGCGATCCGCAAGGATGGCTGGAGCAGGCTCCTTGCGTGCCTCGCCAACGAATTTGAGAACTGACAGCATGCAGAAAGGGGCGGTCAAAGACTCGGATATTCATCGCATCTTCCACGCACTCGGAGACCCGACGCGCCGCTCGATTTTGGAAAGACTCACCGCAGGGCCGATTTCCGTCTCGCAGCTCGCAGCGCCACTCGGGATGACTCTTGCCGCGGTCGTCCAGCATCTGCAGGTGCTGGAGGAGAGTGGCCTGGTCCGCACGGAAAAACCGGGCCGCGTCCGCACCTGCCGCATAGAACCCGATGGCTTCTCCGCAGCGCAGCAATGGCTTGAAGACCGCCGCACGCTTTGGCAGAAACGCTTCGACCAACTCGGCGAACTGCTCGCCGACGACGACGAGGAGGAGGATCGTCTCCAGAAATAAAAGCGCTGTGGGATGGAATCGTTCACCGTCCCACAGCGCTTGTTTCAATCCAGCGACGACTAGGAGCCGCTGGTGCTCAGGTTAGCCGAAGTAGCCGGCGAAGCAGAGCTGGTGGTGATTGCGCCGTTCACGCCGGTCGGGAAGAACCCGCCGCTGGTAGCGCTCGCCGCACCGAAAGCAAGGTAGAGCACCTCGCCCGGTGTGCGGACGGCTGGCAGACCGTTGCTCGCGTTCACAGGCAGGATCTGCGTCACAGGACCGCTTGGCGGCGGGATCAGGTCGGCGCCATCAAGTGCCGAAGTGGTCACACCGTAAAGGTAGATCTGTGTGTGCAGTGAACCGGTGTGCAGCGCCTCGACGGCCAGAATCCGCGCCGCCGTGGTGATGACACTCGGTGTCGACAGCAAGCCGGCAGCTCCACCGTATGCCGATACGCCGATGCCTTCAAAAATGCGGGCCTGGCGCAGGTAGTCGTCTTCCACCCCTGTCAGAAGACCGAGGGCATTCAGGTTGATGTCGGGCTTGGCGATTGCAGCTGAACCGAGGGCCTCGCGAAGCAACAGGACGTGGGAACGCTCGTCACCGCCGATCTGGCTGGCAATGTGTCCTACTTCGTTGTTGGTGAATTTGACGATCTTGCCGCCCGTCGTGGTCCCGCCGCTCGTTGAGTTGGCGCCATTCGCCGTTCCGCTGGTCTTGATGCCGAAGGACTCGATACCCTTGCCATACACGGCGTAGGTGTAGAACTCCGCTTCCAGGTATTCCAGGTTCAGTGCAAAGTTCAGCACTTCGACCTCTGTTGCTGTTGCTGCTTTAGCCGGCATCACGCCTGCCACTGAAAGCGCAGTGACACCTGCGGTCGCTGCACCGATGGTTTTCAAAAAGCTGCGCCGATTCGGCGCCGCGGCTGCCAACTCACCAATTAAGTTCTTGGGCATAGGATTCCTCTAGAGCGTTTGGCCTTGCGTGGATGGAGAATGCTATCGAACAGGAAAGCCGGGCTCGCGAGAGTCTAGGTTCGGACTGGCGCGTGGATCAGCAACCAAAAGCATTGACGACTTGTCCCGGGGGATTTGTTGCGCACGGATGAATAGGTACCTATCAGCACCCATTCGTTTGACGTGTGCCGAGGCGTCACTGGATGTCACCTCAATCAGGTTTTGGCAATACCCTATTTGTGGGATGAAATGCGCGACCAATTGCTCACACGCCGACTGCGGGGAAGCTCTCTCTAGATCGCCCGCACCAGCCGAACAGGCAGGAAGATGAGTGCAGACACCAGTTGCAGGACGCCATCGACCGCGATGCCGACAATCCGGAAGGGCAGCAGAAGCAGCCAGACGATGGGGTAAAGGACCACGGCGAGCAAAGCCAGCGGCCAGCAGAAGAGTAAGAGCAGACACCAGAGAAGGAACTTAATCATCGGATTCCAGACCACAAGAAAATACATCGACTTCTGCTGGAAAGAAACGAAAAATCCCCGCATTCCGTTCCATCCCCGTTCCCTGGAAAGCAATCACTCAGTCTGGTTCCGAGTGGGTGACAGGAGCAAGCTTTAGCGATTCACTGCCAACGCAGGCGGAGACGTTGAATCCGGTCCTGAATTCGGCGGAGCAGCCGGAAGCAGCGTGGTCGCGCCCGATTGCGCCATGCCCAGTACTTTTCCCGGCGCGATACCGAGGACGAGCGTTGCCCCGACAGTCAGGGCGAGGGCGACAGCGAGCGTCCAGGAAATTGCCGGTACAGCCATCACGCCCGAGTTCTCGATCGGCTTCGCGTAGACGGCAACCAGCAGTCTCAGATAGTAATAGGCTGCGATGCCGCTGTTGACCAGTCCGATGATTGCCAGCCAGACGATGCCGGCATGGAGCGCTGCCGTGAAAACATAGAACTTGCCGAAGAAGCCGCCAGTGAAGGGAATGCCGATCAGCGAGATAAGGAAAAATGCGAGCGCGCCGGTGAGGACAGGCGCTTTGTAGCCAAGTCCGCGGAAGTCCTGGACCAGTGTCAGCCGGTCGTCATAGCCACCGACATGACTCACGACGGCGAAGATACCGACATTCATGGCCGCGTAGCTGACCGTGTAGAAGCTGGCTGCCGCAATGCCGTCGCGCGAGAGCGCCGTGAAAGCGACCAGCAGGTAGCCGGCATGAGCGATCGAGGAGTACGCCAGCATCCGTTTCACGCTCTGCTGTCGCAGCGCGCCCAGGTTGCCGATGGTCATCGACAGCGCTGCCATGATCCAGAGCAGCACAGTCCAATGGGCATGCAGCGTCGAGAAGGCGTCATAAGTGATCCGCAGCAACACGGCAAAGGCCGCGGCCTTGGGCGCAGTCGACATCAGGCCGACAACCGGCGAGGGTGCGCCCTCGTAGACATCCGGCGTCCAGACCTGGAAGGGCGCCGCCGAGACTTTGAAGCCGAGGCCGATGACGATCATGCCCAGCGCAATCCAGGTAAGGCTGGGCGTGGAACTGTGCGGAAGCAGCGACGCGATGTCGGCAATGCGCGTCGTCCCGGTGGCGCCGAAGGTAAGGGCGACCCCATAGAGGAAGAATGCCGTGGCAAAAGACCCGAGCAGGAAATACTTGATGGCGGCTTCCGGACTCTTGCCCGTCTTCTTGCGAAACCCCGCCAGAATATAGGTCGAAATGGAAGAAATTTCGAGGCCGACGAACACCAGCAGCAACTCGACTGCGGAGGTCATCAACAGCATGCCGACTGCGCCGAAGACGACCAGCGCATAATAGGCGCCCATGTCCTCGGTTGCTGCTTTGGTTGCGTCGAGCGAGACCAGCAGTGAGACGAGAACGATGCCGCAGATCAGCAGATGGAAGAAGACACTGAAGGCATCCGTCTGGACAGTGCCCGAATAGCCGACACCCGGAGCCAGCCCCAGTTGCCACACACTCGCTGCGGTGGCAAGCAGTGTTCCGAGAACAGCAATCCAGCCGAGCGAGCGGCGGGAATTCTTCGGCGCGATCATGCCATCGGCCATCATGATGATGACGCCGAAAATGGTCATGATGATTTCCGGCAGAATGCGGTAGTAGGAGGGCACAAACTCGGAGGGAAGGTTCATCAGCGTGCCTCCAGGTGCGCGGTGGTTGCTGCCGGCTGTGTCGCGAGCGGCGCGATGCCTTCATCGATGGCGCGGAACCACAGCGTGGAGCTCACGCCCATCACCAGCATCAACACGGCGACCGGCCACAGCGTCAGCTTTTCGCGGAGAAAGAGGTCGGGGACGGTGGTGCGCTCGACCATCGGAGAATTTGCTCCGTAGAAGACACGCTGCACCATCCACAGCATGTAAGAGGCGCTGAGAATCACGCCCGTTGTCGCGATGGTCCCATAGAGATGGTTGACCTGGAAGCCGCTGCTCAGCGTGAGAAACTCACCGACAAAGCCGGTGAGGATGGGAAGCCCGATCAGCGAGAGCGTGGTGACGAGAAAGAGTACGGTCATGCGCGGCATGCGGCTCGCCAGACCGCCATACTGGTGGATATCGTAACTGCTGTAGCGCTCATACATCAGGCCGAGCAGGATGAACATGGCCGCGCCGGTGATCGACTCGCTGAGAATATGGAACAGCGCACCGCTCAGACCGGAAGCGGCGAAGGTGTAAATGCCGAGAGTGCAGAAGCTGAGACTGCTGAGCGTGGCAAAGGCGAGCAGCCGCTTCAGGTCCTTCTGGACCAGGGCCACGAGCGCGCCGTAAACGATACCGATGGCCGCGAGCGCAATCATGAGCGGCGCAATCTGCCGCGCCTGGGCAGGGAAGAGTGCGAGGTGGAAGCGCAGGATCGAATAAATGCCGAGCTTTCCCGAGACGACCATCGCCATCGCGGTCGGGGCTTCGCTGAAGACATCCCCGAGCCAGCCGTGGAGCGGGAAGACCGGGACTTTGACGGCGAAAGCGAAGAGAAAGGCCAGCGAAATAAACCAGAGCGCCTGCGGGCCGAAGAGGCCGGGCTGGCTGCCCAGTTTTTGCTGGACCAGGACGAAGTCAAAGGTCTGGGTGCGCGCGTAGAGGGCGAGGATCGCGACCAGGAAAAGCGCGGAGGGCACAAATGTGTAGATGAAAAACTTGATGGCCGCGCGGCCGCCCTGGCTGCGCCCATGCATGGCAATCAGGATCGCCATGGGGACCAGCGACAACTCCCAGAATCCGTAATAGAGGATCAGGTCGAGCGAGATGAAGACGCCATACATGGCGACCTGCTGCAACAGGAAGAAAAAGTAAAACTCCTTGGTGCGCGTTTCGATCGCATTCCAGGAGGCGAGAACGCCGAGGGGCGCGAGCAGGCCGGTCAGGACGATGAGCCACATCGAAATGCCGTCGACGCCGACGTGGTAATGGATCTCCGGGTTGGCAATCCAGATCGCGTCCTGCTCAAACTGGAATCCGGTGTGGCCGTAATGAAAATGCGCCGGCAGGTGCAGAGTGCAGAGAAAAGAAAAGAGCGTCACCGCGAGGGTGAACCCCTGGATGAGCTTCCCCTTGCGCGGCAGGAAGCCGACGATGATCGCGCCGGCAAGCGGCACGAGTACGATCAGCGTCAAGATCAGGTCGTCTAGCACGAATGAGTTCCTTGTCCCGTGTTCAGCAGCGTATTCAAGTTCAAGAAGCCATCTCTCAGTGAATCAGGAAATGAGTGCCCAGGCCAAAATAAGTGATCAGCAAAAGTGCAGCTGCTCCGAAAGCGAGCCAGCCGGCATACGAACGAATATTGCCCGACTGGATGCGCCGGACCAGGCTGCCGAGACCGATATTCAGACCGCTGATCCCGGCGCCGCCGCCATCGATCAGGCCCCGGTCGAAGAGGATCCACAGCGCGTATTTCGAAATGAACAGGACAGGCTTGACGATGAGCGCGCCATAAACTTCGTCGACCCAGTATTTGTGTTCAACCAGGCCGCGGATGGTGCGAATCTTTTCGCCCAGCTTCGCGGGAAGCTCCGGCTTGCGCCGATAGAAAAGATCGGCAAAGAAGAGGCCGAGCAGGCCCGCGAAAACAGAAAGTCCGCTCAGCAGCCTTTCTGTGGGGTAATCCGGCGCGGCTTCGGGAACGGCCGGGGTCTGCGCTGTGCCATTGCGGGCCAGGTCCACATTTGCCTGCTCATAGCTCAGAGACTGTTCCTTGACCACCGGTTCGAGAAAACGGCCGAACTCATCGTGACCGCCGAGCGCCGCCGGAACGCCTACCCAGCCGCCGACGAGCGACAGCACAGCCAGCAGCACCAGCGGCGTCAGCATGACCCAGGGAGATTCGTGCGGCGCGTGGCTGCTGTGGCCATGGTCGTGAGAAGAGCCATGAGAGGCATGCGCTTTGCCACCGCGATACGCGCCGAAGAAAGTCATGTACCAGAGGCGGAACATGTAAAACGAGGTGAGGAAGGCAGTGAAGACACCGACGAACCAGAGCGCATGGCCCAGGTATGGCGACCGGTAGACTTCCGCCAGGATTTCGTCCTTCGAGAAGAAGCCGGCAAACGGCGGCAGCCCGGCAATCGCCAGCACGCCGGCCGTCATGGTCCAGAAAGTTACCGGCGTGAACTTGCGCAGGCCACCCATCTGGCGCATGTCCTGTTCGCCGCTGACCGCATGGATCACCGATCCGGCGGCAAGAAAGAGAAGCGCCTTGAAGAACGCATGGGTCAGCAGGTGAAAGATGGCCGCGGAGTAGGCGGCAGCGCCGCAGGCCATAAACATGTAGCCAAGCTGCGAAATCGTCGAGTAGGCCAGCACCCGCTTGATATCCGTCTGGACAATGCCGATGGTTGCTGCGAAGAAAGCCGTCGCCGCGCCGATGACAGCGACGACGCCCAGCGCAATCGGTGCGCGGTCAAACAGAACGTGGGAGCGGACGACCAGGTAAATGCCTGCCGTGACCATCGTCGCGGCATGGATCAGTGCCGAGACGGGCGTGGGTCCTTCCATGGCATCGGGCAGCCAGACATAGAGAGGAATCTGCGCCGACTTGCCCGTTGCGCCAACCACCAGGAGCAGCGCTATGGCCGTCAGAAAGCCGCCGTGCCACTCCGGGTGCTGCGCGATCTGGGAAAAGACCTCATTGAAGCTCAGCGTGCCGAAATGCTGTATCAGGAGAAACATGGCGAGCAGGAAACCGAAGTCGCCGATGCGGTTGACGATGAAAGCCTTCTTGCCCGCGTTTGCCGCTGAATCTTTCTGGTAGTAGAAGCCGATCAGCAGATAGGAAGCAAGTCCGACGCCCTCCCAGCCGACGAAGAGCAGCAGGAAGTTCTCCGAAAGTACCAGCGTCAGCATGAAGAACATGAAGAGGTTCAGGTAGGCGAAGAAGCGGTAGAAGCCCTCTTCATGCGCCATGTAGCCGACGGAGTAGAGATGAATCAGGAAGCCGACGCCCGTGACGATGAGCACCATGATGATGGTCAGCTGATCGAGCGAGAGGGCGAAGTCGGCGTGAAACACAGAAGTTGCAATCCACGGGGTCGCGAGTCTCTCGACGTAAGGGAGCGAGAGCGACTTGAACTGCAGCCACGCATTCGCTGCCAGCGCAAATGGAATGGCAGTGGCAATCAGGGCGATGGCGGAGACAGCAGCGCGCGGCAGCTTGCGGCCGATCAACCCATTGAGCAGGAAGCCGACAAAGGGAATGAGGGGAATGAGCCAGAGATGGAGATCGATCGACGAGTTTCCGTTCATAGTTTCATCAGGTCCACTTGGTCCACGTCGAGGGTGTTCCGCGTACGGAAAATCGCAATGATGATCGCCAGGCCTACCGCCGCTTCAGCCGCCGCAACCACCATGACAAAGAAGACGAAAATCTGGCCGCTCACCTGGTGCCACTGGTGAGCAAATGCCACGAAAGTCAGGTTGACCGCGTTCAACATCAACTCGATCGACATGAACACGGTGATGATGTTGCGCTTGATCAGGAAAGCTGCGACGCCGATGGTAAATAGAATGGCGCTCAGGATGAGGTAGTAGGCAATGGGCACCACCATCTAGTGCTCCTTTCGTGCGAGCGCGACGGCGCCCAGGATCGCCACCAGAATGAGGACCGAAGTCACTTCAAAGGGCAGCAGCAGATCGCGAAAGAGCACCTTGCTGAGATCGGACGTCGTCACCAGATAATCGCCCAGTCGCGCCGTGCCGAGTTGCGTCTTGACCGACAGGAAGATGAACGTCAGCAGTCCGAGCAGCGCTGCCGCACCCGGAAAGCCGACCAGATAGGCCGCTTTGCTGCCGCGCGTGCGCTCTTCCTCACCGGCATTCAGAAGCATGATGACGAAGGTGAACAGGACCATGATGGCGCCGGAATAGACGATCACCTGGGCAGCGGCGAGAAATTCAGCGCCTAACAACAAATAGAGCACGGCGAGCGAGGTCATAACCACGATCAGCGATAAGGCGCTATTGATGGGGTGCCGCTGCAAGAGCAGGTTGAGGGCGCCACCCACGCACAACGCTCCGAAAATGAAAAATAAAGCTAGGTACATGCCAGGGGACCGTTCGCCAAGGTGGAACAACAACTGCAGGAATTTGGTGTGCCCGAAAGCTGATTGTAAACGAGAAAGCCGCTGAGAGCAGATGCGGCCGAGAGTTGTCGAGACAGCAGCTGAAAGGTTGCTGCAGAGTGTCGGTGAGCGTTGCCTTTGCGGTTGCGCAACGCGCGTCCGCCCGTACGGCCGGTACTCACTTGAGGGCTAACCAGAGGCTGGTGCCAATGATGTTCACAACAGCGAGGGGCATCAGGAATTTCCATCCGAAATCCATCAACTGGTCATACCGGAAACGCGGGAGTGTGCCGCGGATCCAGATATAAACGAAGAGAAAGAAGAGCACCTTCAGCACGAACCAGACAATCGGCATCACGATCTGCACGACCAGCGGGCCAGGCGGAAATAGATGGCCGAAGGGACTGGTCCAGCCGCCGAGGAAGAGCAGTGTTGCCACGCAGCTGACCGTAATCATGTTCGCGTACTCTGCCATGAAGAACATCGCGAACTTCATCGAGCTGTACTCGGTGTGATAGCCGGCAGTCAGTTCTGTTTCGGCTTCGGGCAAGTCAAAGGGCGTCCGATTGGTCTCTGCGTAAGCCGCTGTGAGGTAGATAAAGAACGCGACAACCTGAAATCCGCCGAAGGCGTTCCAGGAAATCAGCCCGTGCGCCGATTGAATATCGACGATGGTGCGCAGCCGCAGTGAACCGGAACGGAGCACGACGCCGACGAGCGAAAGCCCGAGGGCCAGCTCGTAACTGATGACCTGCGCACTCGCGCGCAGAGCGCCCAGCAGCGAATATTTGTTGTTCGATGACCAGCCGGCCAGCGCGACGCCATAGACGCCGACGCCCGTGACGCCCAGCAGGATCAACAGGCCGATGTTCACGTCGGCAATATCGAACATGTCGAAACCCTTGAAGGCGCCAGGAAGCGGGATCTGCGCGCCGAAGGGGATGACCGAGATGGAGATCAGTGCACAGGCGAGCGCGATGATCGGCGCCAGCAGGTAGAGCGGCCGATAGACGCCGGTCGGCATCAGGTCTTCTTTCAAAAATAACTTGAGCCCGTCCGCCAGAGGTTGCAGCAGCCCGAATGGCCCGACGCGTGACGGTCCCCAACGATTCTGGATGCGGCCGACAACCTTGCGCTCCAGGAGAACGGTATACGCGACAGCCGTCAGCAGGATGACCAGGACGACGGCGATCTTGACAACGCTCAGAAGAAAGAAAGTCAGCAGGTTCAATTGGCTATCATCCGCTCTTTATTAAACTGCTGCATCCACAAAAGTCCTCCCACTGACCAGCATGCCCAGGCGAGTGCAATCACCATAATGTGATAGGCCGCAGAAGTCGCCTGCGCATGGCTTAGAGCGTGGAACTGTTGCCAGACAAGGGACATGGCCACGACCGGCAAGATAACCATGCCTGCGGTCCATAACCACTTCACCAAACGTTGAACAGGTGTCATCGGGTCTCTGCCTTCCTAGTCGGCCGCAGCTTCGGCGGGTTCGTGGGATTCCATCACTTCGCTCAGTTTCGTACTATAACGGCCCAGGGTCCCGGACGTGAAAAGCGTATCGGACGAGGGGAAGACGAGGTCCTTGCGTCCGGCAACGTCCCCTACCGATGCCGGCAGTCTCGTTGCGACATCGTTGCCGGCAAGTAGGTTGAGGCGCGAGACGCCGTAGCCGGGAACAAGCCGGGCAATTTCATCGAGGACGGCGAAGGGATTGAATGGACTGACCTTCGGCTCAATCTCATGCGCCGAGAGCCAGACGGCGTGACGGTCGGCCTCGCCCGATTGAGCGCCCCGCGTCTGGCCGCTGTCCGCCCGCAAACCTTTGCCGAAGGGCACCAGGCGCTTGGCATCGTAGCCCATCCGGTCGGCAAGGCGAACGATCAACTCAAAATCTGTCCGGACGCCTGCCCGGTCGCCCGCCTTTTTGACCATCTGCTGATCGCCGTAGGTATTTGTGACGCTGCCGGCTTTCTCGTAGAGGTTCGCGACGGGCAGAACAACATCGGCCACAGCAGCGGTTTCGGTCAGGAACATCTCCTGGACGATGATGAAGGTGTTCTTCAAGGCATCGAGCGATACGCCGTAGCGCGACACCGGATTGGAGCCGACCACATACAGCGCGCCCAGTTTTCCCGCGCCTGCCGCATCGAACATCTCGACCAGGTCAAGGCCGGGTGCGCTGGGCAGGTCCGCATATTCTTCGCCGAAGACGCCGGGAGTCGTCACCGGCACATAGCCGGGCAGGTAATCGGGAAGCAGCCCCATGTCCGCTGCGCCGCGCGAGTTGACATAGTCGCCGAGTGCGGCAAACTTCGTGTTGGGGAGTGTCAAACCGAAGCCGACCAGGGCCTCAATGTCGCGGCCGCGATATTCCGAGCCAAACACAATCAGCAGGTTTTCTTCTTTGCGGACCGCGTCGCGGAACTCCGCTGCGCCTTCCTGCAAGGACAATGCCTGGTCATTCCCACCGAGGTATTGAATGAGGGCCGCGTAGCCATCCTGCGGAATAGTCAAGGAGGCTTTCGCCTGGCGGTTGAGCTTGATCGGCGTGCTGTTGGCGACGTAAAGCCGGGCCTTGTTCAGCCGCACATTGCTGCGCAGCGCCCATGCCAGTGCGGGATGCTGTTCCGTCGGATCGTTGCCGAGAAGGAGTACAGCAGTGGCTGTCGAAAAGTCGCGCAGCGATGCAGTGCGGGCGGCCCCGTCTTTCGCACTACGCCCGGCAAGCGCGCGGGCGAAGCTGACGTAGTCCGCAGTCCGGTGGTGGTCGATATTGTTCGTCTGCAGCACAGTCCGGGCAAACTTCTGCAGCAGGTAATTTTCTTCGTTCGTGGTGCGGTTTGAACCGATGACGCCGATCGCCGACCCGCCGCGGCTGTCGCGGATTTCGCGCAGCTTCTTGCCGGCGAAGTCGAGAGCAACTTCCCAGGTCACCGGCGTCAGCCGGCCATTCTGGCGGATCAGCGGCTTGGAGAGACGATCTTCGTGGTTGGCAAAATCGAAGGCATAGCGGCCCTTGATGCACAGAAAATCGCCATTGATACCGGACTTGTCGCGGTTGTCGCCGCGCACAATCTCCGAGCCGTCATCCGCCCGACGCACGCCCAGCGTGGTGGTGCAGCCATCGCCGCAATGCGTGCAGACGGTGGCAACATGGTTCATCTCCCATGGCCGCGTCTTGTAGCGGTAGGTCCCGGAGGTGAGCGCGCCGACCGGGCAGGCATCGATGCACATACCGCACTCTTCGCAGTCCAGATGGTCCTGGCCATTGGGCGCAATCACACTGCTGACGCCGCGGTTCTGGACGCCCAGTGCCCACACGTCCATGCCTTCGCCGCACATCCGGATGCAACGGTAGCAGAGGATGCAGCGCGGCCGATCGAAGAAGACCACCGGCGACCATTGCTGCTCCTCGCGGTGCTGCTTGATCTCGGTGTAATTCGATTCCGCTGCGCCATACTTGAAGGTCATGTCCTGCAGCTCGCACTCGCCGCCGGCGTCGCAGACCGGGCAATCCAGCGGATGGTTGCCGAGCAGCAGTTCAATGGTCGCCTTGCGCGCCTGCGCAATTTCCGGTGTCTCTGTCGCGACGATCATGCCTTCCGCGACGGGTGTTGTGCAGGCCGTCTGCAGCTTCGGCATCTTCTCGATACGGACCACGCACATGCGACAGGCAGCCTGCAGCGAAAGGCCCGGGTAGTAGCAGAAGGCGGGGATTTCGATGCCCGAGGTGCGACAGGCGTCGATCAGCAGTGTGCCCGCGGGTGCGGTGAGTTTCTTGCCGTCTACTGTGAAACTTACGTCAGCCATGAGCTCAAAAGCTTTCTCGTGCGAGCACGGTTCAAAATAATCCTAAGCGAACTTAAACAGCAACCAGCTCACCTGCCCGGTCTTTGGCATGCGCGTACGGGCATGGCCGGCCGTCGAGGTGCGCTTCAAATTCATCCCTGAATTTTTTCACAAATCCAATGGTTGGCATCGCCGCTGCGTCGCCGAGCGGGCAGAAGGTGCGGCCGAGCATGTTCTCTGCCAGGTACTTGATATTGTCAATGTCCTTGGCGACACCAGCGCCGGCATGGAAGCGCGTGAGAGTCTTTTTCAGCCAGTCAGTGCCCTCGCGGCAGGGGATGCACCAGCCGCAGCTCTCGTGCTGGTAGAACTTGATTGTCCGCAGCGCGAACTCGACCATGCAGACCGTCTCGTCGATCACAACGACCCCTGCCGACCCAAGCATCGTCCCCGCCTTGCCCATCTGGTCAAAGTCCATGCCGACGTCGATTTCATCCGCCTTCAGCACGGGACAGGAAGAGCCGCCGGGAACGACTGCCTTGAGCTTTTTGCCGCCGCGAATACCGCCGGCAACGTCGTAAATCATCTTCTTCAGGTTGTAGCCCATCGGCAGCTCATAGACGCCGGGCCTGTTCACATGGCCGCTGATACCGAACAGGCGCGTGCCGCCATTGCGCTCCGTGCCGATCTTGGCGTACTCCGCGCCGCCCATGTCCAGAATATGCGGCACACTGGCGATGGTCTCCGCATTATTGA